>Ga0307513_10007901_pt1 | contig 13708 bp, 18 predicted proteins | sample 15_EM_MG_FD_202174 | JGI IMG/M metagenome (GOLD analysis project Ga0307513, IMG submission 202174) | Populus trichocarpa ectomycorrhiza microbial communities from riparian zone in the Pacific Northwest, United States - 15_EM | ecosystem: Host-associated > Plants > Roots > Unclassified | place... | reverse complement strand
GGGTTAAGTGGTGTTTCGCCCGGGGCCTTTAGTATGGTGAGCAGCAATCGACCATTTCCAACAACAATGGGGGCGCGTGCTGCGGTGTGAGGGATGGCGGGTGGGCAACAAAGGCGCGAGATGTGGTGAGCGGTAGTGAAACTCGTCTCAACAAAACTCTTGTTTAACCTTTAATCTCTCTCACGCTCTCCCCTTCAGTAAAGCTCTTTCCATACTTTCTGTAGTCAATAAGCGATAGTGTAAATCCTTCATTCGGGCCACCGCTTAATAGGGCCATGCTCGCCAGGGATCATTTTTAACAGCCTGCAAGAAAGAGAAGGGGGTTAATTAGATCATCAAGAGCACCAAGCGTTAAGATAAGACTGAACCAATTATTCCGCTACGAGCCTTATTCTCCCTTCTAAATACTTCCATGAGTATTTTGCTTTAACGATAGTCACGGTGGTGATGTCGCAACAAAGCCAAAGAACTGGTGCAACCTAGGTTGACTCCTCTCGGATCCGGATATCTGCAACCAAAATCAGAAATCTCTGACGGCGATAGTGTTGGTACCCTCTCCAGCGAGGATATGCTTGCTGCCTTTCAGATTCATGCTAGTGGTTTTTGAGTTCTAATTCGGAAAACACTTTTGGCTTTTTTATTTTTTCTTGAAGGTATATTCTTGCTTATTAGTTTAGGCATATAGCACATATTTTCCTGATCATATACTATGAGCGAGATCAAACCATGAGCTTAAAGTTTCTAAGCATACCAGCCAAAGAGATGTAATAGGAAAACACCACGGGGCCCTACCGGGCCGGGTAGGGAGTCCGATAATACTAGCTATCCATTAACAAAATGTTTGCTATAATAACTAGAAAAGCATGCGGCTCCCGTCCCCCACCCTCCTGAATTTGGATTTTGAATATTTAATGCCTTGATCCTTTTTTCGAGAGTCTACGGTAATAGGTCTTGGAGGTGTGGCATTCGCCTTCAGATGTCTTATACCTGGGTCGTATCTACCCCCTGGGGGAATCTTTCTCCATTTACATTCACACTCATTTACCCTCCGCAAATGAGCTTGGTAATTACGTCCAACTACTAGAGGTCCTTGATCTCGGGGAAAAAATTAGGTTCCCGCTATGCCCATCCTTCCAAAGTCCTATTCTAGTCTGGCCAATTTATATACTGCGCTATCATTAGTTATCCTTCGATCTGCAATGGGTAAAGATCGGTATTATGTTTCCAAGCATAGAGAGATGTCACATATTTTTATTTTCGCAGAGATTTTTCAGGCTTCGGAAGAATTCCGAGCATAGACAAGTCATGTCCAGGACAAAATGGAAGTCAAATGTCAATTGAAGACTGAAAACTAACTGATAAGAAAAGGTTCCAGAAAAAGAAACCAAAATAATGAACCACATAAGCACTATCCTTCCAACAAAAACATCTTCCTCTCACGAGCGGCTCAATTTCGCTACAACTATCGAAATGCGAGTGGTATACCGTGATCACACCTCGCTTAATTACCCAGGGATTCACGAGACAACCTGATCCCATGTTTGTTCCATACATGAGCGGGAAGGTTATCCTTTCTTTTGATCCCCTTATCCCCAACCCTCTCGCACCCCGGGATTGGACAATCCACGCACTTGTTAAGGTGCTTGACTTCGTGGTGGCGGTCCAACGCCTGCTTAGTCGGAAACGGGGATGGCCAGGCGCAACCTGGCTCACGGCAAGGGTAACGCCTCCTCTCGGAGCTTGCTCGCAACCCACTGCTCAACTGTTAGGGAGGGATGCGTAATTAATGGCATCGGAAGGTGGAGAAGTAACAAACCTGCTAATCGCATCGTCATTCAGGTAGCGCTGGTGACGGTGGGGGGTGATGTTCGAGTTTCCACCGGAGAAGCAAGGGGTGTCGGCAGTCGAGGGGCGGATTGTAGAGTGGTTATCATGATGAACAGGTTCAAGCGCTGTGTGCAGAGAGAAGACTGTAACTTTAAGGTCCAGCGGACCGTTAACGGAGAGAAAGCCATCATCGTCGGGATAGAGTGGTAGATCGCCAAGTCCTGGTGGTAGCGGCTGTGGGTATCCGGACGCGTCAAATGAGACTAGGCTGAACTCGTCGCATGCAAGGGGCGTACTCGCTTCGCCAATCAAGGGCTTTAGTGGTGGGGCGGCAACCGCCTCAGAATCCTTCCCCGCACGATACCTTTGTAGGAGGCTCCGCTGGTTAGTAGGAAAAAAAAAAAAACTTACACGTGATCCATGATCAATCTTGCAGCTGTTGTTATGTAATCAAGAGTGCAAAAATACGGAGCAACCAGCAAAAAACCTTCGAGAAATGAGAAGGGGGGAGAGGGGACTTTTTGACTTCTCCTTGGAAGGAAATCCACTTTTTTCAATTGGTTAATGCAGTCAATGTTAGCCCGGAAGCCTGAGACATCTGACATGCAGTTTCCCCTTCCAGCGAGCCACCTCCGACAACCTGAAGTGCCCTCACAAAGCCTGAGACACTGCCTACCAGGGAAAAGCCTTGGGAAGTGTGGTTGGAGGAGAAGAATGCTGCCGCAGGGGATGGGTTATGGGGTACAGTAAAGGCACTCTACCTGAAGGATAAGCCGTCCAGTATCTACGATCCCTCAGCTATATTCCGATAGACATCAAATTTCATCTTGCGCTATCTTTGACCAGAGTTAATTTCTACATGAGAGACTACCGATATAATAACAACCAGGCCAGTTGAAGTAGTAACTCATTAGGGTGGGTACCGCCTGACACTGTTTCCCCCAGCAGGAACGTCGCTCCTGCGCTCTTGTGGTGGTGATTCTTCAAACCTACAGGCTTCCAAGTGACCTTGCGCCGAAGGATGCAGCGTGAATGGCTCTCCGAAGCCTCTCTCCTTTTCCGTCTCCCGACCATAATCATTTTTTGGTTTACAAGGATACCTTAGTCTTACACTTGATATGTACCGCCTCACTACCCGTCCTTGGTTGCTGTGATTTTTTTCTTCCTCAATCCACCAAGTTACAATCTAAGCGTATAAAGAAAGAATATTATATCTGGCGTTGCTAAGTTAAAGCAGAGAAACGAATTAAAGAACCTAGAATAAAGAAGCTACCTGGTGTTTGCTTCTTTTGATTATGAGTATTCCAACAATGTAAATAAATACGGAAAACTCTCAGAATACCCCCTCGGGAAGCGACAAGGGTCTATAATGCCACGCACAACTAGAATACCACACCATGTATAGTTTGTGGCATAGCAACAACCCAAAAGATTATGCAGTTGACTGACTTTTGTTATGCACCAACACTGGCACTGGCATGGTCGGGTAAATAAACATAAACGACCAAATTTGTTACTATCCCATAGTCCGTCGGGTGCTGCGCCCAAGAAATCTCGTTAAGAAAATGACGAGATCTGAGATTTACTTTTCCTTAATTGGGAATGGAATAATGGCATTTGGAGAGTGTCCTTCCTTAACTGGAAATATGTTCCTTGGCGTTTCAAACTAAGACATATTCCACCGATTTCTTGGGCACACCGACGGACTAAGGGATAGGTCTTTACATAAAGGCAAAATCAATATACATAATGTTGAATATGTTGTTAACAGAAAGCGGGTGTTGAAGAGTAGAAAACTGAAAAGAAATAAAAGGAAAAAAAGAAAGAAAAAAAAGAAGAAAAAAAAGAAGAAAAAAAGAGAGAAGACTCTTGGAACTAGGCAGGAAGGGGGCATTTGGGAGAAAAAAAGAAAATATATAGTGGCTGAAAGAAAGGTAGGAGAGAAGAGAGAGACTTTAGACCTTGGGAGGTTGCTGGCAAGTGCGTGAATTATGATTTCTGCCTCCACAATTGGAGGAAAGTTGAGGTGCGCGGTCAGGAACATCAGGAAGCTGACCGGACATTAGCTGACGCATCCGGTGAAGTTCCCCAGCACACCTTGGAACAACCTTCGGCCGTCCACCAGGGGCCGAGAGAATTGGAGGATGGCATGAAATTGGTGTTTGGAGGAAAGATGGCCCAGGGCCTGGGCCAACAATTGTACGTTCTCCTAAAGGTGAACTCTGTACAGTCCAGCCAAATGCAGATACATAGGTTGACGGTCTCACCGTCCCCTGATGAGATACGTGTTGGGATAACTTTGGTGTTCTTTCTTTTGTTACACGGTTGCTATGAGGGATTTCCTTTGTAAGGTTTACGACATATTGTATTGTTTCCTTGGTTACGCGGATATGCGACTCATACTGGGGTATGAGTCGGGCGGCAAAGGCTGTGCTAGGATTTCTTTCTATATAAGGGGGGACTTCGCCCCCTATTTCCTTGATTTTTTACGCTACCTGGTATTTCTTTCATGACTCCTGTACTTTAGAATATAACGTCTTCTATTCTGATATCCAAGACCCACGCCAAGAGCCCACGAACCCTGACCCTGATCTGCCGTTACACGATCAGCCTTGAACTGAGATTGTCATCTCCGAACCCTCACGTTAAATGAGTGTTATCGTTTAGGACCCTCCTGTCCTTGTGTGCCTTGGACTAACGTCCAGTGCCAAGACCCCATTACAAACGGCGAGGTCTGGGTATTAGCTGTGGTTGGTGCTTGGTTCAGGGGTGTAACAGGTATGAAGGAAGGTGGGGTTGGTGAACTGGATAAATCGCATCCATCGATAGGTTGTCCTGGAAGTAAATTGGAAGGAGGGCTGAAGGAAGAAGTTTCTTTGGAACAGGAGGTTAATGATGAGGGCTAGAGGTGTGGGGCGAGGGAATCTCAAGAAAGCGCAATAATGTAGCTGGATTGAAGATCGACGAGGTGGTTGTGGGTTGGCTGACACTGGGACTCCAAGTATTGAATGATAAATGGTGAGAAGAGGAAGGAGCCGATTAGGTTCTGCTGAGGAAGAATTGGTTGTAAGGCGTGTACGGCTTGTGCGTGTAGTCCTGTTTGAAGAAAATAGTGAGGTATGTGTAAGAACAGCCGGAGCAAACTCCTGGTTGATTGCTGTTTCTGCAAGCTGATCCAGATTGACAAATCCAATGTTCTGGATGTAAGTTTTATTGAATGCCTCAATGGTTAAATAATGAGGCATATACTCGAATGGTTAACGCTTGAGATGATAGATACAAGATATAGCGTGCACACAAGGTACGGCATTTTCGTGATAATGGCCACAACTGCAACAGCCTTGCTGAAGGTCAACAAAATAGGTTTTCCCCGTAAGTCCAGTGACACACCCGATTATCTCATTTGACATTTGAACCGTTCTTGCTGCTTCAGATGCTAATGAGTCTGGATTTTATTGATTAGCTATTAAGAGTATTTGCAAAGTGTAGAGTTAAGATAAGCATACCATGCAGTAAGTTTTGGCCGTAACTAGTAAACTTTTGTCCTTGAGGATATATTTTTGAATCAATATTTCGTTCAAAGCGGAGGTGCATTAGCTTATGCCAAATTGCATCTAACAGCTCAAGGCAGGGAAGTGCTCGTTCATTGAGAAGGCTATTGTTAACTGATTCAACAATATTTGAACTAAGATGTCCATAGGTTCGGCCGGGGAAGAATGGTGCACAATATTTTGTCCAATCCAATCACTTAACATACTGAGCTGCAGGCATACTATGTTCATGAAGTCTTTGGAGATTTGCGTCATAGTCTGCTTGGGTTAATGAGCAGGGGATAGCGCGCAAGAGATCCCGGGCTTCTTTTCTAAAGGTTTTGCCCATATTCTCAGTGAGGTGTTGTATACAGTATGCACGCTTTGTTTCTGGAAGTTCAGTGTTAGCAGCTGCTAATCCTTTATCCCGGTCACTCATTAAAGTAACATGAGATGAGTTGACTATAGGCATAGCAGACTTGAGGTTAATGAGGAAAAAGCGCCATGAATCTTCAGTTTCACTCTCAACAAGTTCCCAGGCTAATAACAATGCCTGATTGTCCGCATCAATTCCAACAGCCAATAATAGTATTTGGATAAATTGGGTTTTCGTGGAGGTGCCATCTACAGCAATAAATGGTTGACAATGGGCAAAGGACTTAGAACTTGTAGGAGGGCATATAAAAATCCGCTGGAATCTCTGAGTACTTGAATCAACCGCTAACTTGATATAGGTTCCGGGATTTGTTTAGATAAGGAGTGATGCATAAGCTGGTAACATTTCGTATTGTGATGCCTGATGCTGTAGACTGTGACCTAGGATTTGCCGCTTGGCCTTTGATGCTGCTGCTGTTGTAATTCGATCCTGATAACAGTGGAGTACTGCCTGTACGATTGTCTTTGGTGTTTTCTTATTGTCAATCGTGAGCGTGGATGAAACAATATGCAGTAGCCACTTCTGCTGGCTACTTTTCTTCCGTGAAACATCCCCGGCCCCATAGCACAGATGTACTGGATTAGTGAGGCCTACCTCCACACATTTCTCCTTTTTGTTAAAAAATGCCCGTATGCTAAAACTACACTCACTGATTGCGCAACGATATACCACCCTGGTAGAATCACTCTCATTTACCCTCGCAGTGAACCTTTCCTCAATAGACTATTCCCCAATAGCGTCTTTGAAGGCCTTAAACGAGGGGAATTGCTGACCTTTTTCGAGGGGAGTCATTGCTGATATTTTTGCATATGATTGGTGATACTTTTGTCAGATGCGTACCCTTTTTTTTCTTCCTTCCTCGGATCTGTATTATTTATATCTATATCTGCTAGATCTTTTTTTGTTTACTTCTATTGTTTGTTTTGACAACCGGCAATTGTTTACTCCAGAGGAAGCAGAGAGAGGGTGGAGAGCTAATGTCAAAGTTTCTTGACTTCAGGGGTATTTTGGGTTTGGTGGGGCATATTAGGCCCTTGTTCCTTCCCGAGGGGGTATTCTGAGAGTTTTCCGAAATAAATACCATCCGGGGTCTTTGTAAAACGGTGATGTTGTTTACCGAGTGTTATCAAACTAATTGACATACTTTGCTTTGCTGATGGATTCCCTGGTGTGTATCTAGGCTCGTATTGTATCTTCGGATACCGGTTTGATATTGGTAGTGTGACTATTTTTCTGGGTTAGAGAGTGGGCTGAAGGCGAGTGGTGCATCGCGTACCTTTTGCGCACACAGGGCCCACACGCAATAAAAAGAATGCCAGAAATAGTGGCTTATCTCGAAATCACTTGTGGATAAGTGTGCAGAGCCTCTTGATAGCACAGCAACCGTTGGTAGGTACAAATATCCGCCCAGGTGGGGGCTACCGTAATCACTCAACGTCAAACTACCGTGGGCACTCCCGTCGAATAAAAATCGCGGAGCGTCCACGGGATTTCTCCCTTTGGAAATGCACAGCCCATGCCACGTATCGGGGAGGGCGCTAGGGATGTTGGCATGCCAACCTTAGTATCTGGGGGCTGATTGCACGCATGCCCAAAATTTCTGCTGTTTGCTGGGAGAGGTGTTTCCGGTCCTAGCGAGTGGTATGGTACCCGTACCGTAGCTTCTACCGTGCGCCTTTTTCTCTTGCAGAGAGTGTGAAACCAGTATGGTGATTTATGGTGGTGAACACTGGCACATGCTTCTGTACTAGAGTGGACTTAAGGTACCGGCAGTATGATAGATCGTGCTAGCATTAGAATGACAGATACGGGTAGAGTAGCTTGTGGTTTCGTCTACTGGTATCATGATAGCCGATCCATGCTTGTGCCCACTAACCCCGAGCCTGGTCCAACCCGAACAGAAACCCTAACCCACCCCCACACTCTTAATCGAGCACAATATTGAGCCAAGAGAGTAAACTTCCAACCGCCCCCACTCCCGTTCCCTCTGCAAAACACGAGCAGAACGAAAGTCAACACCGCACCACAACAATCACCAATCTTCCACGCCATCACGCTCCACCGACACACATCCGCGCCTTACATAAAGCCTACCAAAAATCGCTTTTAACGGCCCCCTACGGTTCTAGACTTTGAAAACCTCCCACCGAGCTCCTCATCTTCCATCGCGATCGCTTCGAAAATTAGCGCCTCCTGCATCAGCCGCATCCCCCGTACTTAGCGATGGGAAATAAAGACACACCGCGAATGTTGAGTCCGGCTTACCCATCCACAAAGTCGCTTCGGTTCCCGGACTACGGGTAATACGATACTTAACTCGATTCCTCTATCTGTACGGAAGGCCATCCTGCGCAAACTACTATTCCGCGACACCTCCGACACGCCGCACAAAACAAACCTGGACGCACACTACCACTTATCTCCCATGCCGCCCGATCATCCGGGCGCTCAATGCCGATGGACGTGACTTATCTTTTGACCGAATGCTCTGAAAAAAACCTCGCCATCCGGGACCACGGTGCAGGCGGCTATAGACAATAGTCGATATACATTCGCTGGGGGATAGGCTGGTGCCTCATCGGGATATTTCTGAGTCGAGTTCTGCGCCATTGGTCAGTCTTTCCCGGGGTTGTGAGGCGCTTTCTTGCGGGGGTTGGGGCGAAGAGAAGATTGTGGTTAGGGTAATGAGCGGGGACGCGGTTGTTGTCAACGGGGAGGCGAGGCGGCCTAACACTCTGTGTTCACAATTGTCGGCGGGATATGTTCTGAGTGGCCGGAGCAGAGGAGGGTTGGATCGGTCGGGCAAGGGTCAATTTGAATGCGAGGCAGATGTAGGTTTCAGTGCGAGGAATAAACTATTTCGCGAGCGGAATGAATGTATGGTTACCCGAGCACAGATTATCACTGGGTAGACCATAGGAGCTTAGAAACCGAGACAGTGGGACTGTATATGTTCTGAATCCAGTAGGGCGTCCGAGTGCTCTCACGCGCTCGGTTGTTAATTGATAATTTAAACCTTCTCCACGATCGGGAAAGGAATAAGATATTTTGATAAGCATCCGAAAAGTGATTTCCAGATTAGCACGCGGCACATCTGGCTAGCCCTCTGCACTAGCGGGCGTTCCTCCAGGCCATGGCAGGTAGAGGATTAGGTACATTCCCCCGTCACTTACTCTCTCCACTTGACAACCTTCGCTTTGTATCCATTTAGGTCGTCGCAATTCCAGAAAAATAGCATATTATACAGGTACCATAATAACTAGAACAACCGAGAACCCGAGCAGCATGTTGGAGCTACAGACCGATAGAGCGCACTCTAACACCGTAATCTGCTCTAAAGACTATAAAATAGAGAGAGGGTTCTCCGCTACTGAAGAGACCTGGATAAAATCGTTAGACAGATCCCACAGTTCTTCTATCCACCTAGATTCTGTTATTAGTGGGTGTTTGGCTGTAGTCTACAGACATTTTACCAGGGTCCAAGCAGTGTGCGTAGACTCGATTGAAGACCAAAGGCTAATAAGCAAGACAGGTAGGACAAATCAAGAGAAAATATGTAAGCGCATATCCCATAAACATAGCAGATTGACCCTGCCAAAAATATCCTGCTCCGACCACCAACACAATTTCAACACACCCAAGTCCAAAACAAACCAACACGAGTGATATATCGTGATCATACCACCACGCCTAATCCGAGCAGGATTGACAAGGCAACTTGATCACACACCTTGGAAATGATCCGCAGTGAGTCGAACACGAATGTGAGAACAAGAGAGGAATTAAAAAATCAAAATTTAATAAGAGTCGCCGCGCCAAAACCGGTTTTATCGGCCGTGTTTTACTGTGTAGAAAAGCGCATGTCAAGAAGAGAGGAGAGAGAAGAAAGGAGAACAGAAGAGAGAGCAAAGAAGACAAGCGAGGCCCACAACGAAAGGCGGCCAAGACAACCTCTGACTAAGCTGCAGCGAACAACCCATGATATCCAACACTATGTTTGTTTAATACATGGGCATAAAGATTATCCCCCCATTTTTTAACCTCCTTATCCCCAGCCCTCTCACACCCCGGAATCGAACCCCAGTCCACGCGGATACTGGGATGCAGCGCTTTGTAGTGGCGACCCAGCGCCTGCTTAGTCTGAAACAAAGATCACAAGATGTGCAACCTGGGCTCGCTGCAAAGATATATCCTTCCCTCAAAGCCCGCTTGCGGTGTACTGTGAAATTATTAGGGAGGGGATGAGTTTATGGGAGAGGTGATAGACATTTCTGATAGCATCGTCATTCATGTATGATACTAGTACATCGTTAGCTGCAATCCGGTATGTCTATAAACATCGGAAAATAAATTGACACTGTAGGTAACCATTTTCCCCATGAAGGGAAATCTATATGGATCAGCGGAAATAGTCGCCATAATTTCTCCCCACACCCCAGAATGCCAAGGATATTTTAGGCCTTCACATTCAAGTAAATATCGACAGACAAACTTTGTGGGGGAGCGGAACGGTAGAGACGAATTTGCATGCCTCCGGCCGCTGCATTTCTTGTAGTATGTACAGCCCTTGGAAACATTTCGTTAGTCCTCTCCTTCTTTCCCCTGTATTCTAGACAACAAATTGTAATGGATTCTGCGATACCCCGGCAAAGACACACTCGAAAACAGTCATCTAAACCGCTGAGGGTATAAGTAGAGCTATCACCATTGGTGAAAGTAACTTTAGAAGAATACTTAAAGGCATCCATGCGCACTAGCACCGATACAGTGAATATTTTTCAGAATTACCATCATCATCGCCACCACCGTCAGTAATTTTCACGGGCTCGTTCTTGATGCCGCAAACCGCACGCAATCCATATTCTGGAAGAAATTTTTTATTGAGATGAAACTATAGATCTATCCCTAAAAACAACGCCTCTATGCATGAACAATACATGAATTTTTTTCAAGCCACCGAAAAAATCCCCAACAGATACTTTGCATAGAAAAAGTGAAAAGATGAACGAAACTGAATGGGTGAGTAAAACTGGGCTGAGAGGGGGGAATTGAAAAGATATTTAACTAGTTTCCAACTAGGACCCAATCCAACCCGAAAACTCCACCAATTTAGTTCCCGCCCCTAATATCGATTACCCCGCGCGGGAGCATCGGTTCGTCAACCCCACGAGGCTGACCGGCTTCCTCCCTCGCCATATCGGTGATCCATCTCCCATTAGGCTTGAGGTCTTGGCCTTGAGCAAGTTTAGCCGCAAGGTAAAGCCAACACGCAGCATTACCAACCGTTCCAACTTCATCGCTCACACTGGCCTGCGCATTGTAGCCGCCCATCTGGTTGTAAAGATCCTCGTCGGTGTACAAATCGAAGAGATGATTTGCAACAGCCTCTGTGTCCCCCACATCGACGAGGAATCCGGTCTTCCCATGTTGAATCTGCAATGGAATCCCGCCGGCTCTGGTGGCAACGACAGGCTTTCCATGATGCAGTGCCTCGGACACCTTGACTTCGAATCCCTCACGCAGCGAGAGCTGCACCACGATCTTCGCAGTGGTAATTAATGCATTCAACACTAGAATGAACATCAGTTTTGCATTCACAAACTATCTTCTCAGAGTTGAAACCTACTTTGATCGCTTGGACCAATTCTCATAACCACCACATCTTTTGCAATGGCAGAATATCTCGGCTGCGCAAGTAATTCCATAGTCTGGGCAAAAACTATCGATGCATCCGGATCATCAATAGCTCCATGTCCGCAGCTGAATTCCGTCAGTGTCAAGTTATTCAAAGAGTAGCTCAAGACAAGATGGAGGTCAACTCACAGCAACAACTGTGGGGGGACCTTTCCGGGCATGTCCCTGAAGAGACGAGCACACAATTTTCTGTAAGATTCAATGACGTCCGGGATGCCTTTGCTAGGGTCGAATCTTGCGATTTGAGTGATATACTCCCTTGCAGGATAGAGAAGCTGGTTCCTGGGAGAGAGTAACATAATCAGTAATTTTCTCTCAAAGAAATAGAATTTGTTTGCGAGTTTGACTTACATCCCCAGCTCGATGCATGAATTGCGTAGATCATGGTGATAAAACCTTAGATCCCAATCACCCAAATATTTATTGAGCCCATCAAGCCTATATTTATCAGCGCAGGAAGAAAAATCAAAAAGGGGGAAACAAACCAATCAGTGCAAGCAGGCATCAACCCAACCATCTCCAACGGAACATCATGCGGAACAAACCTGTCCACTGGATGACTGATAAAGACATCCGCCTGTTTAACAAATCTCCATATCCATTTCCAGACCTGTTCTTGAGGGCTCCCAGGCCTGTCTACAAGATCGCTGCGCATTTCGATATGAGAGCGGTAGATAATTTTGACCTTCGGGCGAAGTCTTTTGATTATCGGAATGAGCGCAGGCATTTGAGGGTCATCAATGATAACGACGTCCGCTCCGCCAGGAGCAAGAGGACCGCCGGGTGAGAGCCAATAGCGCTTAGCATTCGTCCCGATCCAGTCCTCAAGTAAAATCTGCTTCTCGTCGTCAAATCTTTCTTCAGGACCTGCCACTCCTTGGAGGATGTTGTGATTTGTCTTTGTAATTCTAAAAGCCCTCGGATTGGGCTTAGGAATATACCTGTCTCACATATCAGTAAATAGGTACTACGCACTATGGATGGGATGAAGACAAACCAATTCAACTTAACACCCAATTTATCGCCAAACCGAACCAATGCATGCCTCATCAATGCCACACCACCGCCCTGGGGGGTTGCTGAGAAAAAGGCTATTTTAGTGGGCGGACACTGAGGGTCTCCTTTGGTTTGACCATCTTTATACCCCTTTAACTCGTAAGCATACTTAAGAACGGTGTTCCAAGTGCCTTTATGTACGGTAGCTTTGTACTCCCTCAAGTCCTCAACCAATTTCAACGCCCCTTGTGCGTCCGGCATCACTTGGTTCCTGAAAGCTATTGCGAGAGCAGGGTTGTGGTTAGGACCAAAGTGCATGACACACTTTCGTGCTGCAGAGTCAGCCTGTTCATCAACATCGACAGTGACTGTCCTAGCGTCTTCATATGCACAAATGGCTGAGGTCTTAACATTCAGAACAATGGCAACGGCGTCTAAATTTCGCCACAGAGACGCGCAAATTCCCGGGCAAATATTCTCGAGGCCAAGTGTAACACCAGCACCCACAAATTTACCTCGGTGCCGAATAGAATAATCTCTGAGAATGGTAATGATTTCTGCCCTAATGGCGTCCTGGATATCGTAGCCATCTGTGGCAGTGAGTTCGTTGATGCAGGAATCAACCGAGTAAACGCCGTCATGAATTGAGATACCAATTCTAACCGTATTACCAACAACCTTACTGGTGGCCACACCAATATAGAGCGGCTGCGCTATCAAATTAGCAAACAACTTACAAAGTGTGATGGCGGTAAACAATATAAAACGGTGGAAAAAAAAAAACTGGTAAACTCTACATCGCTATCAAGGAACAGATGAAGGAAGAATAAAAAAGAAGGGAGGAAGGAAAAAGAAAAAGAAAAAGAAAAAGAATGGAAGGGACTAAGGGAAGCAAACTTACAACAAGGGGTATCCCAGCCCAGCGAACCGCTTGAGCTAATGAACCAATGGACCCCGCTCCCTCCTGAGAAGGGAGAGGAAAGAAAGGGTGTGTCTGATCCTCGGGGGCCTCGGAAGCCTCGGAAGCTTCGGAACTAGTCATTTTTTTATGGATCCGACGAGAAAAGACCGATTTTTGATGAAGAGGTTGATAGTTCAAAGTAAAGAAAACTCGGTGAAGGAAGGGTGTCAAAAAAGTTTGGCCTCGTTACCAATGGATGGTGTTCTTGAGACAAAGGAGTTTTGGTGAGGAAGAAAGAAGAAGAGAAGGGAAAGGAAAGGGGGA
>Ga0307513_10007900_pt1 | contig 13710 bp, 17 predicted proteins | sample 15_EM_MG_FD_202174 | JGI IMG/M metagenome (GOLD analysis project Ga0307513, IMG submission 202174) | Populus trichocarpa ectomycorrhiza microbial communities from riparian zone in the Pacific Northwest, United States - 15_EM | ecosystem: Host-associated > Plants > Roots > Unclassified | place... | reverse complement strand
GCCTACGCCGCGGAAGATCTCGGTCTCGCGGTCGTCGGGATTCTTGGCGTTGAGAATTGGCACGTCGGCGGATCGCTCGAATTACTTCTCGACATCCGTGCCGGCATTAAGGCGGGCGATACGGTGCGGATCGCAATCGATGGCGACTGGGCTGACCCATCTAAGCCGGGCGTCTTTGCGGGCGCCTCGAAGTTGATGCAGGCGATTCGCGACGTCGGTGCGAAACCGCTGCTCGTTGACTTGCGCAACGCGGGCGGGAAAGGGCTTGACGATTGCGTGAAACTTTGGAGCGATACGGGGAAAAATCCGCTGGGCGAGTTAGTGCGGCTTCCCTATCTCGAAGAGATTAAGCGCCCGTTCAACCTCAAGATCCCACTGGAAACGGCGCGCACCTTCGTCGCCGAGAATCACGCGCACGGGGAAAGGCCAACGCTCGCCTTTTGGCAGGATCAGTTCTATCTGTGGCGCACTTCGCACTGGGAGCCTTATTCGTCTGAACTGTTGCGGGAGAGGTTGTATCACTGGATCGAATCCAAAGGCGTCGCGCCTAACCGGCATTGGGTCGGGGAGATTCGGGAAGCGCTCGCAGCCGTGGTGCTGATTCAGCAGCGAGACGCCCCTTGTTGGACTGATGGACGCGGGCCCCCGGTTAAGGAAATTCTCCCGCTCGCTAACGGTCTGCTCCACATTCCGACCCGTGCGCTGCACGGGCATACGCCGCGATTTTTTAATCTCAATGCATCACAAGTCACGTTCGACCCGGACGCGACTTGTCCTCGCTGGCAGAAATTTCTTCGGGATGTGTACCCCGGAGATGCCGGGGCGCGGCGGTTACTTCAAGAATTTCTCGGATACAGCCTGACGAGCCGCACGGAGCAACAGAAAGCTCTCGCATTAATCGGCGCAAGGCGCAGTGGAAAAGGAACTATAGGGCGCATCGCTCGAGCGATGGTGGGGAGCGCTAATTGTTGCTCGCCGTCGATACAGGCCGCGGCCGATACTTTCGGGTTTGAGTCGGCCGTAGGAAAAAAGCTGATTTTCATCTCGGATGCGCGCATTGGTGCGAAGACGAATTCGCAAGCGCTCGTCGAGAAGATTCTAAATCTCACGGGCGAGGATCAGATGGACATTGCGCGAAAACACATCAAGGCATGGACGGGAACCTTGGATGCGAAGCTGTGGATTCTTACAAATCAACCGCCCGCAGCAATGGATACCGGCGGCGCATTCGCTTCGCGATTTTTAATTTTAGATCACAGGGTGTCTTTCTTCGGACGTGAGGACCACGGACTCGAGGCGAGATTGCTTCGAGAGTTGAGCGGAATTCTAAATTGGTCGATAGAGGGGCTTGCGAGCCTGGATCAGCGCGAAAGATTTTTTCAACCCAAGAGCGGACGCGAGTTGCTCGAGAGCTGGGAACGACTTAGCTCACCCATGATGGGATTCCTTCACGACTGCTGTGTGTTTGAAGCCGGCGCGAGCGTGGAGAAGGAGGCTTTACGCGCGGCGTACGTTCTGTGGTGCGCTCGATCGGGGTTTGTTGCGGTCACGAGCGACGTGCATTTCTCACGAGACCTGATCTCAGCAGCTCACGGCAAGGTCGGGACGGGTAAAAAGTCGAGTAAAAAGGTTTTTAAGGGCGTGAAACTCATGGTGGAATCAAAGTATTAGCGTTTCGGGACGAGTAAGAGGGGTAACTTCCTCTTTGCGGACTGTGGTCAAAAGGTTTTAGTAGAGAGAGCAATAGAGATTTACCCGGCTTACCCGTCCCACCCCGGTTTCACGGCCGTGGAACGCATGTTTTACCCGGCCCGTTTACCCGGCCCGCCTCGCCGAAGTCATTTTTGACAGATGACTTGCAAAGCTCCTGCGTGCACATTATGTTCAATGTAAGTGTGCATATGCACTTTGGACCAAGCATGCTAGAAAGCTCGGAAAAACAAGCGTATTTGGAGAAGCGACCCGGGTTTAGCGGCCGCACGAATGGCAGTTTTTCCAAAGACGGTCGGAAAAATATCGGGAAACTCATCATGGACGGCGTGACGTTTCGCGATGCGTGCCGCGCAGAGGCGCCGAAATGTTTGGAATTGCTGAAGCTGGCGCGCGATAACGAAGACGTGCCGTTTCCTACGCGCGTAGCCGCCGCTATTCATCTGCTCGATCGCGGTTACGGAAAGCCCAAGGAATCACTTGAGGTGACGCAAGGGCGTCCCCTCGCCTCGTTGGATGTCGAGGCCATCCGAGCAGAGATCGAGGCGCTACGGGCCGGAGAATCGGCTGAGCGTGTCATCGAATGCACGGACGCGGTGATTGTGCCGGGCAGCGCAGTCGCGCTATTTGCCCCGGATTATCCCGTCGAGCAGCCTACCGATGAGTAAAACTCTACAAGTACCGGCGAAAACACACGAAGATATCAGCCTTCCGAAGGCTGCTCGCGCGTCGGAAGAGGAGGTATTGCGACAGCGGTTTCTCGCGGAGCTGCTCCGGAGAAAAAATCCCCCCGGTGGGGCGATTTCCCACGAGGAAGAAAAGGCTATTCCCGCACCCCCCCATTCGCAGCCCAAAAATAACTTTCCGAGTGCACCCCGCGAGCAAAATTTTCCGCCTCCCGAAGAAGTAGCGCTATACGGAAAACAAACTCCCGAATTTCGAAAGCTCGTCGAAAAAATTAAGTCCGTCGCGCGATTTGCCGAGGCCCACGGCGTACCCAAACTTAATTTTTACGAATGGCGATACCACTGGGAGCCGGAGGGAAAATTAACTTCAATCGGCCTGATGATTGAGGATGTCGAGCCTCTCATTCCGCATGCAATCCACCAATCGCCGAGCGGTCACGGATTGCTCGATTATCAAGCCGTGCTGATCTGGCTGCTCGATGAGTTGAAGAAGCGCGGCGTCGAGCTGGACTCGTATATCGAGCCGGACGGCAAAGTCGTCAAAGTCGTGCAAGAAAAATTAACTCCGCCAGAGTTAACGCGGATTAAAACAATTCGATTGGAAAAAAATAGCCAAACGGTCAAAAAACTGCGAAGCAGTTTTCCGGACTTCGCGCTCGCGGAGAAGCCCAAGTGAGCGACATCCAATCACTCGAGGCAGAGCTGCTCCGCCGCGAAGCGCTCGCCGACATCCTCGTCTTTCAGCGCGTGATGTCGCGGACGGGCTCCGCCGATTTCTCGAACACCCCGGCAAAACATCACCAGCTAATTATTCAAAAGCTCAGCGACCTCGAGGCTGGACGTATACAGAATCTGATGATCCTGGCCCCGCCCGGCAGCGCGAAATCCACTTACGCCAGCATTCAGTTCGTCTTATGGGTACTCGCTAAAAATCCGAGCTGGTCGATTCTCTGCGCCAGTAACTCACAAGACTTGGCGACTGAATTTAATCGCCGCCGCCGAAATATAGCGCTACAACCGCTCTGGGCCGATCTTGCCGGCACGACGCTCGACCCGACAAAGAGCGGACAAGAGCACTTCACGACCCTCAAAGAAGGGGGCGTGCGTTCGGCCGGGGTGGGCTCGACCATCACGGGCAATCGCGCGGATCTGCTTGTCCTGGACGATCCCGTCGCCGGCATTGAGCAAGCGCTAAGCCTCACCGAGTTGGAGAAGCAGTGGTCGTGGTGGAACTACGACTTCGTGACTCGCGGCAAGAAAGGCTGCCGCAAGCTCGTCATCACGACCCGTTGGTCCGTTAACGATATCTCCGGCAAGCTGCTCGAGACGGAAGCACGCGAGTGGGAAGTCCTAGAGCTGCCGCTCATCTGCGACTCGACCGAAGATCCGCTCGGCCGCGACATCGGCGAAGTCTTGTGGCCGGAAAATTATCCGCCCGAGAAAGTTGCGAAGTACAAGTCCGACCGGCTGCTGTTCGCGTGTTTGTGCCAACAGAAACCCATCGACCGCAAAGGTGTCTGGTGCTCCGAGGCGAATTTTAAGTACGACGAAACACCGCCAGAATGTACTAACCGGCACTCTCGTGTGCTGGCAATCGATGCCGCGCTGTCCGTGGACAAGGGCGACTATTCGGTCTTAAGTGTCGTGCAGCTCGACCACGAGAAGCGCATGCACGTCATTGACATGCATCGCGAGCAGATGGGCCCCGACAAGCTCGTCGACAAGATCTTCGAGCTGGTGAAGGACTATTCGATCCTAACGGTGCTCGGCGATGCGGACTCAATTTTAAAATCCCTCCGTCTCGCCATTGCGAATCGCTACGAGCGCGACCGAGAGAAAGACAAGTTGCCCCCGTTCCATCTGCATCTCGAGCCGATGGGGAATAAAGACAAGCAGACCCGCAACGCGCCATTACGCGCGGAGATCTTGAGCGGAAACGTCTACCTGCTCCGCGCCGACTGGAATCCGACCGCGCTCGCCGAGCTGGTCGGCTTCCCGGGGCTCAAGCACGATGACATCGTAGACAGCCTTGGACTTGTACCCCGCCGATTGCCCTATCTCACCGCAGGCGCGGTGCCCGCCGACGTATCCGAACGGCAACGCATGCAGCAAGCCACACGACAGAACCCGCAGACCATCTGGGATCCGGTATCGCGCAAATACATGACCGGGATGCCTCTGCACGAACTGTTTGACGATCATGAGCAACGTATGAGAATGATCAGGAGACGAGGATGACCGAGAAAAAACTAAGCCCGATCCAACGGCATGCGCAGTTGAGCGTCGCGAGTCAAATCGCTCGATCCAAAGGCATGCGACTGAATCCGCAGCTCGAACGCGAGCGAACCGCGCTTGAGACCTACGCCCGCGGACACTTCTCACCGCAAGAGGCCGCACGCGCCGCGCAGCTCTCCGCGAAGTATCAGTCCGAGTATCAGGAGCAGTACGGACGGGAGCAGATCGAGGCGAGAGAGCGAGCGGCAATCGAGGCGGCCGATGCGACGTTCAAACGCACCGCCGAGCAGCTCGGATTGCACGGCAGGACCCGCGAGCAGATTCAAGCGCTCGCCAAAGGTGAGAAGGTCCTGTCGGCGAAGCGCGAGACGCAGGCCGAGCGGGACGCCATTGTCCGCGCACAGACGAAGGCGCTGCTTGGAAAGCAGTTGACGGAGGCTCAGTGGTCGACGAAGTTGAATGAGCTTTCTGAGGCGACCCCGCAAGCGCGCGCGAACTTCGCGACCGAGCACAAGCTCGATCTGCAGAAGCTTGAGAAGGTGGTTACGGAGTGGGATAACGGCGGATTTCTCGAGCATGGTCTTGCGGCCAAGCGCCGTGAGCGTGACGAGCAGATCGCGCGGTTCGACAAGACGCCGAAGCAAACGGCTCGAGAGCCGGCCGCATGGGAGCGTCGCGGCGCGCAATTCGTTGAGGCACGTCTGCAGAGAGAAGCCGATACGCTCGACGAAGCGAGCGAGCAGGGTGAAGTCGTTGAGGCGCCGAAGAGTGCCTATGACGATGAAATTCGAGACGGCAAGGAGCCCGATGAGAAGGGTTCCAACCTAACCCGGCGCGGCGCGCTGGCCGCCGCCTACGAGGAACACGCAGATGGATGAGAACGATTTCTCAGGCTTCGGCGTGAGCCCCGCGATGATGCAGACCGGCGATGCGGATGAGATCGCCGCGCTGAAAAAACAGATGGCGCTTGCGCAGGCAATGCGCGGCGGTAACGATCGTGTTGTGGGCCTTGATCTCTCTCCGGTCGGCGCTTTGCTTGGCAAGGGCATGAAAGCCTACAAAACACGGCAAGCCAACGCGATGAATAAGCGACTGAGTGATCCAGGGATGCAGAGCCTTGGATTGCCCGATGACAGTTTGGTGCCGATGCCAAAAGGAAGTTTTTAAGTGCCACGAATTCAACAAGACGGTTTTGCAAGGTTCTCAGACTACGGCCAGATGCAGCAACGCGACCAGAGCGAAAGCGAGGTTGAAGCGTTGGAGCGGCAGCTCGCACTCGCCACCGCGATGCGCGGCGGCGGTGAGGGCACGCAAGCCGGTCGCGTTTTTGTGGCGCAGTCGCCGTTGAATGTCCTCGCATCCGCTATGCAAGGCTATCAAGTCGGCAAGCTCAATAAGAAATTGAGCGCCGCGCAAGAGCGCGCCCTGGCCGCCCGCACCGCGCTCGAGGCGGAGAAGATCGCCTACAGCCGTGGGCGGGATACAAAGAACGATGAGCGGATGGCGAGACAGGACGATGAGTCGACCCTCGAGCGCGCGGCTCAATTCGAGCAGGCCGATAAGGCCGACGCAGCCGCCGCCGAACAGCTTCAATACAGTCGCGGGCGCGACGTGAAGGCGGACGAAGGTAAGGTGCTCAGTCGCAGAGAGCAGCTTAGCGATGCGGCGCAGAAGCGCCAGCAAGCGCTGGATGACGAGGTATCCCGTCGGCAGTTCGAGCGGTCGAAGCCCGCAACGTCTCAGCCGACCGAGGGCGAACGCAAGAGCGCAACGCTGGCCACGCGATTACGCGCCGGTTTGCGGCAGCTCGATGTGTTTGAAGAGACCAACCCCGGCGCGGCCAAGCCCGGATTACTCGAGCGCGGACTTACCTCCCTTGGAGCAGAGTCTGCCGCGAATATGTCGCGCAGCTCGATGCGTCAGCAAGCCGATGCCGCGCAGCGCGATGTGATCGATGCGCTACTCACGGCCAGCACCGGAGCGGCGTACACCAAGCAGCAGTTCGACGATACGCGGATTAGCTTCTTCCCGCAGCCCGGCGACACTGCGGATACGGTCAAAGCGAAGAAGGAACGGCTGCGAACGGCAGTTGACGCGATCGAGCAGCAGGCGGGGCGCGCGGCTCCCGCGATCGATCAAGCGTTGGGTTCGAAGCCCGCCGCTAATGACGGTTGGAAGGTTACTCGGGTGAAGTGATGGCCACGTATCGGGTTCAATCGCCGTCAGGCGAGGTTTATGAGATCGAAGCGCCCGACGATGCGACCGAGGCGCAGGTGATGGAGCGTGCGCGACAAGGCGCGCAGGTGTACGCACAGAACGCTCGCACGAGCGAGGCAATCAACAACCGACCCGACGCTCAGAAGACTTTGGCGCTCGCGAGAGATAAAGCGCTCGGCCCTTGGGCGAGTGCGGCTGTTCGTCCCATCGCGAAAGGTGTCGCGGCGCTGCCGTTGTTGGCCATGGATGCCGGTGTCGCCGCGCGCAATCTGATGACAGGCGAGAATTACGAACACCCCTCGACGATGTTCAACCGCGCGCTAGACAGCTATACGACGACTCCCGAAGGCATCGGCAAAGGCGCGGAGTTTGTCAGTAGCGCCTTGGTCGGCGCTCGAGCCGTACCGAACCCAACCGCGGCGGCGCAAGCGCCTGCAGGCTTCGTGAAACCGGCCGCGAACATGACGCAGCAAGTGCTACGGGAAGGCCGACAAGCCGGCTACGTGGCGCCGCCATCGACCGCCGTGCGCCCCTCCGTACTCGCACGAACGCTTGAGGGATTGAGCGGCAAGGCCGCGACGGCGCAGGCGGCGAGTACGCGAAATCAGCAAGTCACTAATCGGCTTGCGCGCCGAGCCGTCGGACTGGCGGACGATGCGCCGCTTACGCGCACCACGTTGAGTGCGGTTCGTGAGCGGGCCGGTCAGGTGTATGAACAGATTGCGCGTAGTGGCGACATCGCGGCGGACGCGCAGTACATCGACGATCTGGCGCAGCTCAGCCGCAACTCGGATGAGATCGCAAAAGACTTCCCGGAGCTGGGCGCGGCGGCATCGCATGAGATTCGCAAGCTCACGGACGGACTGCTGAAAGACCGATTCGCCGCGCGCTCAGGGATAGAGCTGCTCAAAGAGCTGAGGAAGCAAGCCTCGAGCAACACAACCGGCGTCGCCGCCTCGGACCCCGCTAAGCGTGCGTTGGGGTATGCGCAACGGGAGGCTGCAAGCGCCGTTGAAGACTTGATTATGCGCAATCTTAGCTCGCAAGGAACCCCGCAGCTTGCGCAAGCCTTCAATCAGGCCCGTACGACGATCGCGCGCGCGCACGATGTCGAGGGCGCGCTCAATGAGAGCACGGGCAACGTCGCCGCGCGGACCCTGGGCACGCTCGCTAAGAAGGGCAAGCCGTTGAGTGGGGATCTGGAGATGATCGCGCGCTTCAGCCGCGCCTTCCCGAAGGCCACGCAGGAAGTGAATGAAAGCTTTCTCGGATTGAGCCCGCTTGACTATGCAGTCGGCGGGCTGAGCACTATGACCGGATTGGCTGCGGGGCACGGTATGTCAAGTGTGCTCCCGGCTTTAGCGCTTCCGACCGCACGTGTGGGCGCCCGTGCTGCGTTGATGAGCGGGCCTATGCAACGCGGTGCGGCCGGACTGCCCGGCGCGGGAGTGCCGCCGTCCGCAACACGCGCAATTGCCGCGACGGCTCCCGCGATCAGCTTCGGCTTTGAGGATTCTCAATTGGAAAGACAGCGGCGCGTCGCCGAGATGCTTCGAGGTCAGCCGTAATGCTCGCGCCAGGAATGACGATCAACGCAAGCAATCGAGTCGTGCATAACTCTTCGGCCGCGAATACCTCTGACCGTATCGTCGGCGGATTCGGCTTTAAGAACGACGGCTCGCTGTGCTTCGATCTGGCCGGCTCCCCGATCGGGAACCTCTTCAACGGCGGGATTCGTGTGAACGCGAGTGGATGTATCTATCGAAAGACCCTCGGCGCGGGGGATGTCTGGAAGGGCGGCTTGCGCATGTCCGAGTCGGGTCGACTGTGCGTGGAGCAGAACAACGGCGTGAGTTTCGTGAATGGCAACCCACTGACAGCGACGGGAGTGTTGGCGATCGTATGAATATTCCAGGTGTGATGGCGCAATTCGCGCAGGAGATTCAGGTGAAGACGCCTGAGCCGACGATCCTGCGCTACGCGACACCGGCAGAGATCGCACACGTGCAAGGCTTCAGCGCACGCATTCAAGCCGCATCTACCGAAGTGCAGCGAGTTGAGAAAGCGCTCTACGAAGTCGTGCGTCAGATCAACAGCGCAAAGACGCGCTCGACAGATCGCAGCTCAGAGCTTGCGGCGAGGGTATTGGGCGAAGGGGCTCAAACCCTACCGTCTGTCACGACACAGTCCGTATTCGATCTCGAAGCCACCCGATCCGGGCTTGAGGGACGCTTGTCCGAGTCCCGCGCACGCGCATCGGCGGCCACGGGCCAGCGCAAGAGCGCATACGGCGAGCTGCTCAAAGCTTGCGGCGAGCGGGCCCGTGCGGAGTATGTGCGACTGGCTGGTGAGCTGGGCACGATGCACCAACTGCTCGCCGTCGCGCAGAGCCACCTGCGCCCCGGCGAGCTGATTTCGGAAATCATTTGGGGTCGTTTGTTCGTCCCCGGCTTCGATGGCGCACGTCCTGCGGACATGGAGTACGGGATTCCCCGACTTGCCAGTGGGTTCGAGAACGCCCGCACGTTGCCGAGAGCGCAGGACGCGCTGAGGCAGCGGACGGCGGAGCTGTTCGGAGAGGCGCTATGACGTTCGGCATGATGGCGTTGGCGGTTAGCAATGGCACCGAGCCCGCGATTACGTTGACGAACCGCAGCCCAAGCTCGCTCGCGATCGAGCCGGGCGACGCTTCCGCAAGCTACGGCCTGCTCAGCAACGGGGATGTGACGGTGCAGGGCGCCGATGTCGACAATTGGATCGCGGCCGGCTTCGCGCCCGGGGCGTATGAGTGTCAGCTCATACACAATTCCGGCACGGCGCCGACCGGATCCGCGCTCAGCACGTGGTTGGCGCTCTCATCCAATCGCGCGTGGTTCGTCAATCGAACGACGGTCGGAACGAACGTGAGCAATTGCACCATTCAGATTAGATTGGCCGGTGTCGTGAAAGCCTCCGCAACCATCTCGTTTGATGCGACTGTAGAAATCTGAGATGGACGAAGAGTTAGAAGCGCAGAGAGTTTTAGCGAAGAAGCTGAGAGAGTTCTTCTCGAGTTCAGACGAAGCGGCGATCAGTGCGTTAAATAAAATTAGCGACAAGCAGTACGAGACGGGCGGGATTATCTTTTCGGAAGGCGATAAATTTTTCGCCAGCGAGCCGCAGGGACAGAAGAAGGCCGGACAGTTCCAGGCGCGCGTGACGATACCGGCCGCGGCGAAACTCGCGGGCATCTATCACAGTCACCCCGGCCGACAAGACGACTCTGACGCTGAACTGTTCAGCACGGACGACATCGATGTCGCGAACCGCATGAAGATGCTGTCGTTCATCAAAGCACTCGACAGCGGCAATATCCGCAAGTACGAACCGGGCAAATCCCGCACGAGACCGCACTCCCGAACGGATCGCCGAACCGTCAGCGAGGGCGAGTTGCTCAAGCAGCAGGTTATAGCGGCGGCTCTCCAAGCTGCTCCGATTCCGGGCAGCGAACGCTAAGCAGATTCCGGCACAGCGTCGCCAGACGCTCGAATCGTTCCGCCCGATCGAACTCCCCCTCCCGACGTAGCCAGATGAAGCTCCACGTCGAGATCGTGGCCACTTCCTGTAGCTGCTCATCCGGCAGATTAGGAACCCGCTCGAGCAGTTCGTCGACGATCTGAGTCTCGTCGTCCGATAGCGGAGTTATTTTTATCGTGGCGTCCATGTTGTCCCCCTCGCGACCGTTCCGCTAATACTAGCCCTGGTACATATTTCGTACCAGCGTACGCGGTACGTTATTTGAACCGCCTCTCAAGGATTGAAAGGCATGAATGAAATTTCCTGCTCGGCAGCGGGTGATAGCGGCGGCGATTGCTCAAGCCCGTGAAGAGGCCGGACTGTCGAAGCGGGAAGCGTCCCGGCGGCTCGGAGTCCCTGAAAACTGGTTTCAGCGGGTCGAATCGCTCGAGCGTGCGATCTACCTGCACGAGCTACCCGCTATTGCGAAGGTAATCGGCATCGATCCGGAGGTGCTGTTCCGCCGCTGCCTACGCTAGAGCGGAGTCAGAATATCCCGCCAGCATTCTGCGAAGAGCGGGAAACACTAAAATTCCCGGCAAATTTAACTTGACGCGGAGCCTTGTTTGGGCTAAGTTTTTAGTTGCCTACAGTTTTATTAGTAGGCAAATCAATAACTTATCTTGCGGCAGTGTTGGCATATATGGCATTAGTTGCCTACAGAATATCCCGCCAGCATCCCGCCACGGAGTACGCAATGGATCTAAATAAAGTCTCTTTCAGAGCAACGCTGACACCTCGGAACGAACCACATTACGCCTTCGTCTGTAAATTCGGGTCGATTGGCTACCGCCGAACGGAATCCGGCTCCGAGACATGGGTAGCGCGCTGGACGCGCAAAGATGGCCGCTATCAGAAAAAGGCATTGGGCCGCGTCGACGAGCTGAGCTACGACGCTGCGGAAGATAAAGCGGAAGAGTGGTTTGCATTGCTCCGCGGGGGTATCTCCACTAGCAACACGGTCGAAGAAACGTTTAAAAAGTACGTCGAGGCTCGCCGCATCGAGAAGGGCGACCGATCCGCAGCCGATGCGGTCGAAACGTTTAAGACGCACATCTATGGAAGCCAGGTTGGTTGGCTTAAATTCTCCGAATTGACCGGCGATCAAATCGAGACATTCCGCAATTCCCTCGTGACCCCCGCCCGCAGCCGGGCGCGAGTGAATCGAATCATGCGTCGAGTGAAGGCTGCGTGTAACTGGGGGTTTAAGAAAAGGATGATCGCCACGGACTCTCCGTGGCGGACGCTCGAGAAGCTTGTCGGTGCCGGTGCAGCGGACGGAGCGCGCGACGTATTCCTCACGACCGAACAGGTTAACGCGCTGCTCGCGGAGTGCGGTCCGGACTTGGCTAATCTTATCCGCGGTTTGGATCTAGTCGGCTCTCGACCGTTCGAGCACAGCGAGTTGCCGATTGCGCGAAAGTACGATCTCGATTTAATTCAGCGAACGATCCTGCTGCGTCATTTTAAAGGTGACGGCTCTGAAAAAATACGGCAGGTGCCGCTCAGTGACGACGCTGTCGTTTTCTTCCGCGAGATCTCAAAAGATCGATTGCCCGGTGCGCTGCTGTTTACGCTACGAGGGCGGCAGTGGAGGAATAGCGATTGGGGGGTGCAACTCAAAACAGCCATTCAATCGGCGAATAGAAAAATAGACGATCCTGCGAAGCGAATTCCCATGTCAACGTGCCTTTATTCTTTGAGGCACCGACGCATTTCTCTCTGGCTCAAAGCCGGTGTCGGCGCCGCGCAGGCGGCAAAATGGAGTGGGACTTCGGTGCTCATGATCGAACGATCGTACGGAAAGTTCACTGTGGACGATCAGGTTCGTGACCGGTTGAACGCAGCCGCCGCACTCTGAGAGTTGCACGCAGGGTGCGCGCAGAAACCCCTACAAAAATAGGGGTTTCTGCGTTTTTTACTTGCATTGTTTGTGGTTACTACCTAGAGTCCTATCCGTGGTTGCGGCGGACTGTAAGCATCCGCCGCATGCTGCACCCAGGTAGGACAACAAGCCCTTGCGTGTGCGGAGCGTGGCCCGAAGCGGCTACCACCAGGATGCGCTAGCGCGATTCTCCCGTGCCGGCTCTCACCTCGACTCGCTAAGTCGAATTCGTGAGCGCTGAAAATGAACTACCCCAAACGTAAAGAGCCTCGGCCACCCCGCGCTGATGCGCCTTATCTGACGCTGCCCCAAGTCGGCGTACTCGCGTGCGGCTATTCCAGAGCCTATAACGCCGTCCGATCCGGCCGACTCAGGGGCCATCGACCGAACGGCCCCGGCTCGGACTACATCTTCCGACGAGAAGACGTTGACGCATGGCTTCGAGGTGAAGCCGTGGAGGTCGCATGAAGTCTATTCATCGCCGGCCGAGCTACCTCGAGCCGATCCAACAGACCATTGAGCTTGGAACAACGCCGATGCCCCGCCAAGCGCCTGTGCGCTGGGATGCTGTGCGGTTTGCCGAAGCCTTCGCCCGAAGGCTTTTAGAGCTTCGTGGACCGCGGCGGCCCGATCGGGACCACCAAGCGGAATGGCATGCATCACTGGGTATGTCCGATCCGCGTCGGCTTAACTTCGACGACTCAACCCCGAGGTGGACTGTCAATGATTAAGCACCACTCAAGCGGTACCGCGCCCTCGATCGATGAGCTCGGCTTCGAAATCGTCAGCGAAATCGCGCGCTGCAGCTCAAATCCGCGATTGCAGAAAGCGCTTCGGCCGCTCGTCATCTATCTAAACGTACTTCGGCATTTTCAGCAGTGCGGCGAATGCGATGCGCAGATGAAGGCACGTGCGCGCGGCGCACTCGATGAGCTACACGTTTTGCTCGAGCCTACGCGGGTAGAAGCGCCGAAACCTCACAAGCCTAAGTTCCGAGTATTCAACGGGAGCGCATCGCGCGTTCGTTAGAAGTAAAAAGGCCGGTGTTGACGCACCGGCCGAGGTTATTTAGATGTCAAGCAATACGGATGTTATCCGCGCGCCGTCGTGCGTGCAAGATGCGCTCGCAAGCAGCCAAGCCTTCGCCGCGCGCTATTTCGATGAGCGCGGCATCAAGAAGTTAAAGGCTCGTATCAATTTCGTGGAGCGGTGTCCGTTCTCGGGAATCGATCGCTTCGACTTCGTGAACTACTCAATTGACGGGCAACCGGACCTGATCCGCACGCAACGGCGGTTCGATAACAGCAAGGCCGACGAAGACGCCGAGCGCGGAGTTCGCTTTATAAATCCGCGCGGAGTTTCTGCCTTTGCCTTCTGGCCGAGTCCGGGCGCGTTCGTAAAATTCAAACTCGCGAGCGATAA
>Ga0307513_10007899_pt1 | contig 13710 bp, 14 predicted proteins | sample 15_EM_MG_FD_202174 | JGI IMG/M metagenome (GOLD analysis project Ga0307513, IMG submission 202174) | Populus trichocarpa ectomycorrhiza microbial communities from riparian zone in the Pacific Northwest, United States - 15_EM | ecosystem: Host-associated > Plants > Roots > Unclassified | place... | reverse complement strand
CAGGTATCCAGAGCCACCACACCTCTCCTCAGGCTTGCTTACTCCAACATTGCACTTGCATGAACTCAGCGGGGATCAAGAAAAAGAAAAAGGGTGGCACCGGCGGAGCCTTCTCGATCGCTCCAGTCGCTATCTCACCCACCGTTTCTTGGGGTGACCACCAGGCCCAGTTGCCTGAAGCTAGATTTGGTGGATTTGACGGCCCGGAGTGGGTGGTAGGAGACTCAATACAAATCGACGAGCCTTTGCCGCCACCAGATATTATTGACAAATGGTCAGTAAATTCTAGCATCCGCCATTATACTTTTCCTAACCACTTTCGCAGTCTTTCACCAGGTATGTATTCAACGTATTATCGGTACCTCAATCTCATAAGCAAGCTGAACTCACTCCAAGCGAAGCCAGGAATTTCGTTTCCGTGAGGCCGCTCGATAGCCCACCCGCTTCCGGTCATATGTTTCGTTGCAGTCCCCCAATAAGCGTGAGAAGTGCTCACGAGTGCGTGAATTGATCTTTACATTGGCGAGTTGTGTGGGACTCAGCTCCGTTACAGCCTTCCACGAACCGAGTTGCGCACTCTCCGTACTCCAAACGCATCACCTCTCACCACTTCTACTATCTTCCCGTCACCACATCCGATATATCTGCCACAAGGTTCTAATGCTTCTCGTCCGCCCACCCCTACACCAACGGGACCGTTGATACCTATGGCACATCTGGAGCCCCTTATCCTGGATCCTGTCACCCATACTGTTGTACTAGTTTCAAGTATTTCCGCCACACTCTCGGCACGTCTTCAATTTGGCCATCAGTCTCTTCTCAAACCGGTCTTCCAAACATTTGCTGACAGGGTATTGAAGACGAAGCCAGTTATGATAGCTGAAGAAGTCAATTCTCTTCTAAAGAAGTAACTCTTGCTCTTTCGGTTATAGATCTTGCACCTGACTCATCATTTGTGGCAGGTATTCAACTGGGTTCAGTTACGACGGGATCCGACGAGCGAGAGAGGAAAAGATTCAGGCCTTCATGCATAGCTGGGTGCAAATAGGTTTAGACTGCGCCACTGCCGCCAAAGAAATTCTCTCGAAGGACCTTCATGAAAACATCTCCAAGCAGATGCGAGATAAGCGTGCCACATCTACCCTTCGTGAAATACTCTCGTAAGATTTGCCCGCCTCGAAGTCCTGATTGCTGATCTTGAGCCTTTCGCAGAGCGACGGTCAAACTCACATTCAACCAATGCCTCGCAAAGACCAACGAACGGATCAAGGAGCTTGCACAGGATCATATGATAACCATAGATACCCACGACCACCAAGCGCTGTCACTCAACGCTAGTGCCTTGCACGACCAAGTCTTCCGCGGGGTTCCGCCTCCGGATAATGTGCACACCGTTGCCAGTGAGGTGAGTGATAGTGACATACAGCTACAGGAACTCCCTTTGACTCACCTCTGTCGTTTGCCAGGTGCACGCCTATTTCAACAGTCAGTAAACCATTTCCTGAATGTGGGCTGTAGCACTGATATAACCCATCAGTCTCATCGGGCGAATTTATTGATGGATGTATTCGCGTCGTCCTCCGCCACCTTATGCACCAGCCCTCGCTACAGCTCTCATCTGAATTCCTTAGTGCTCTGAAGCTCAGCGAAGCAGGCCTATCAGAAAGATGCCGGGTGTGGGTTGAATGAAGCACAAAAGTGCCTCTACAGAGGCGAAGGCAATTTGATAATGTTTCGTTGTATAAGAGAAAGCTAGCAAACGATCACTCTTCTCGCTAGAATATAATTTTGATATCCACTGTGACAGTCTTCGGTGGCAACTCTCCACCTTGGATCCTTGAACACATCTTTTTTCTTGAGCCTGAGGCCTTCGTGTTCCACCAATGCGAGCTGGCGGCTGTGTCACCTCTACCGTTGGACAGCTCTTGTAGGACCACTTAAGTTTCTCCCAGGATTTGGCCCTTTTATACCATTTCTTTTTCTTTTTGGCTGTTACAACTGGACCGCCGTCGGTGATAAGGATGGAATATTGTTGATGCTGCTAATTAAACTGGCGTCACGCATATATATTGTCTGGTCCACTCTTGACCGTTTGAGAGGGATACCAAGGCGGGTACATACGGCTACCTGAAGGCAACTGGAGTCCCTATGGTACTATTCTCCAATTAGCATGCTATTCGTATGTCGTTCCTGGATGAAAGTGCGACGGGTATAGGCAAATTGGTGGGCGAGTATGCGAGGTAACATACAGTCCGTCATTCGGTAAACACCATACGTCCCTTCAACGCTTTGTGAGATATTTGGTATCATTGATATCGGCCTGGGTGAGTCGACTCGCTTCTCTTTGAGAACCGATCGAGATATGAGATCAGGGTCTCATTAGGATTTGGAATGGACGATTTTTGGCATGCGTTGTAAGTCGCCGCACAAACAAGCCGTTCTGGAACAGCGTTCATTGGCAGTAATGGCTTGCTTCCCAGTAGCCCCGAGGACGGTGACCACATGCTTCGACATCGTGGGCGGAACGACTGTATTTCTGGAAACATCGTGCGTTTGGTACGGAGACAGGGGGCAGCGTAAGGGGTATCAAGAGGCAAATACAATCCAACTCTTGGAGCAATTCATTTCTCGTTGCTTGTCAGCTTGTTGGACGGGTCCAGCGAGGTCGGCACTATTGGGATGCTTATATATCAAAGCCCATCAAGGGGCATCTTATAACATCCAGAGAAGACATCGTGACAGAGATTTGAAGGGCATTTCAGTTGGGTAATAGGCTATGGGCTTTATGATCGGGCAGTAACACCCGAGAAGGCCCCTGGATAGGTGGGGCGCGGGACAGAGATCTAGGACGATATTGATTCATATATAATCATTTCTGTTAGAACGGCTCTCCTCCCACACTCCCCTCGAATACTCCGTGCTTGCAACATCTAGCTGGATCATCGAAATACGGAGAGAGAGATACTCCAACAAGCCATGGGCCCTGTATCCCTCAAGCTGGTATTGAAGGCCTCTCCGCTGTTCCTCCTTTTTGCCGCTCAGATCCTACGACCTGTGGCGGGACAAGTACCTCCTGCTCCCACCCCTTGCAAGGGAGCTACTAATACTACAAACAAAATCAAGGATGACTTTATATTTCAGGGAGGCCTGTCCCAATCATTGGACCCGGGGTTGGCCCGCACCCTACCTTTTGAGAATGAAAAGAGCAATGCCTGGTCAAATTCAAGTGAGTTATTCTTTTCAGCATGGATATCAATATCGAGGTTGATCACAATTCTACCTTGATAATGCAATTTCCAAAACGCAGGCTTGCTGAATATTCCTATCGACTGCAAAGTAGCGGCGAATGGAAAATGTAGCTTAGAAAATATGCAAGTGTATGATGTTCTCTACGACCAGAGCTGCACTGTTCCATGGACGATGTGCCGATGCACCCAAGCAGAGATGTCACAGACAGACACAAGGGATCCTTTCGGGATGATAGGCTCCAAACTACGAAGTTACGTGCGACACATAATGGCATTCCCTAGTCCTTTGGGTGCCTGGACAGAAAGTCAGAGTGAGTACTAGTCGCCCCAGTTTTTATTTCACCTGCGCAGCAGTTGACCTCTTATAGATATTATGTTTTATGGTCCTGCTGGAAACCTCACCATAGTCAGTAACTTTATCCATCAAGCCACTCACGCCATGGACGTTGCCCTCGGAAACTTCAGTGGTCGGTCAAGTTCTTATTCGGTTCAATGTCTTTTTCTTATGGTTACACTCTCCAGCTCAAACTAATTGGGCAGAGGCCGTAGACAACGACAATTGTGTCGCTGACCAATCTGCTACTGTGAGCTATTCCGAGGTGAGTTATGTTTGCCTTTCGACGCATTGCCTGCACCGCCTTACCAATGACCCACCTGCTGTCAGGCATTTGCACAAGCAATGGTAGTACACATGTACACGGTTCTCAACAACACGCTCACCCTTAACATCTCGTAGGTCGTAGTTCCCCCATTCATTCTGTAGTTCTAACTCTTCGATCCAGATGCATGAGTAACCAACTTGGTGTCCTTCAGACGGTCTTTCCACATGATGCCCTCTTCCCGAAGAATTGCGATCTTTCGGTCAAACCTCCTGCCTCGTTCGTACTTGCCTCGATCCTCCGTAGTGCGTCCATGCTGACGTCAAACAGGAAAACCGTAGCTAAGGTTCCTGACGATGGAAATATTCGGCCTTCGAGTTCTTCGTCTGCGACAACGAAGAGTACCGATGTCAACTCTGCGACCTCTCAAACGAAGACGGCTGGTGTCAGGTCTGCGGCAATACCTGGTATTGTAATCGGCTCTTTCGCCTTTGGCGTCATAACATGCGTGGCATTCCTGTTCTGGCACCATCGTCGTATCGCGCAGGCCAAATCGCAGGATGCGAACCCGTATCCAATAGGGGAAGGGCCCGAGGGGCGAGTGACTCAACCCAAGCTATCAGTCGCGCATGGTGACGAAAACATTATCGTCATCGAGAATTCTCTGCCTAGGCTGCAGGAAGATGGACCAGATCAGACCCCACCTACGAGTGATGACCATTAAGCGGTGCCTACACTCCAAACAATCAGCTTCAATCGAAGGGACAATTTCGCTTCCCAACCTCCACTCTTCGATGGCTACCGCGAGAAATAATGGGAGGAGCAACAAGGATAGTAGGTAATTGGCTACTCACCCTTCTGTGCAAACACCGTTACGGTTTGTGTTGTTTCTTATGCTTATTCCGAATTTCTAGCTGTGCGGCTTCGTCCATGCTCTTTTAATAGTTGCACGATATATTTCTTTCGCCTCACGGATTAATGATAATACAGACTGTATTAATAGTGTTTCACAAATCTCAGGAAGACACGGTTATCTTTTTTTGTTTCGATAATCACTGAGGGGTATACTCTCCTAGGGACAGAGTAGATCTTCACGTAAGAGGCTAGCTCAAGCAATGGCGAAGAGCCCAGTGGCCTTACAGGAGGCGACCTTGCAGTTCTCTACATCGAATCTCCGTTCCTCGGAATGAGACATGTGTCACCTTCTCCACCCGCTGATATAGCGAGGAGAGGTAGTTCTGGACGTATCGGTACCCTGGCCGCACGTCCACACGGGACATATGATCGCTTTTTTTTACCACCGGCAGGGCGGTCGTCAAATTCAAGGAGCGCTGAGCGAACGACCTGACGAGCCTGACGAGTATGTGCAGCCCCCGTCCGCTTGCCCTTCGCAGAGCCGCCATTACAGGCCCTAATATAGGTTGAAATGAAGTTCCCTCGAGGATGTCTCTGGGTAGAGCATCGATGCAGAGGCAGGGGCCGTCCCGTGGTTTTGATCGAGGCTCCGCTATAACGCGGTAGTGTCGTCGCATCTTTACCTCCGCCGTAGCACGCCCGAGAGACCGAAATCAGTCTAACAGTGTACTGGTAGTGGACAAAGTAATAATGTTAGCAGGAGCAACGGTCTTAACAGCTTGAATCGAGACCTTGGTCGTTGTTGCATTGCAAATCCCCAGCACATCACGAGGAGCTGGGGCACCAGTGCCATTGTCAATAGTAAAGAGCTCATAGCCAACAGTAAGCGCAGTTTGAGAATAACACTGAGCCCTCAGTTCAGATCCATATATTATATTCTAGTCCACAGCGCTGCGATATTCAACGATCAGAGCGAGTTATATATCGCTCGCGCGGTTTTCGGGTCGGTAGATGGGCGAAAAGGTGAGGCCAATAAATCGAGCTCTACCTTGGGGGTCGCGGGGGTCGTTTCCATCGCTTCACCCACAGAAGCGACCCAGTTGAGGGGCTCATCACACAGGCAAAATGCGTGGACTCGTTTTTCACGGGCCACGTCTTCACCCACTCCACAATAGTCTTCAGTGTTGTGTCCTTGCTCTTCCTCCAAGCATCCTCCACCACACACCGTCGCTCTTTGCTATTCGTGATGAGCCAATTTTGGCCTTCGAGAGACACTTGAGTTTTCATGTATGCTTCGATCTCTTCTTCGCTAAGAGCATGAATCCCATCGTCCAAATTTGTGGTGACGATAAATCCGTCTAAAGGCTCACGGATGACGGCGGTGTCCAAGGCTTTCTCAAAGACCAAAGAGCTTTTGCCGTCGCTAAAGGTAAGGTAGCACGCGCTCATTGGTATGACAGGTAAGGTTGAGCGCAGCGAATCTAAGGACGGAGGGGCCCCAGGGGAGAGCAGATAGTTGCGAAGGACGCTAGACACAGAGCGTCTGAACCCCATTAGAACAAGAATTTGGTGCAGACGCATGCTAGTAGGTCGATCGGAACGGTGCGCGCGGTAGTTGAGTGAGATGGATAGGTCGGGACGTACACCAGTCAAGATTCCCGTGTAGCCCGCATAGGTAACTGCACGGGCTGCTATGCTCCCGCCTCGAATGAACTCCACTTGTATTACAAGTGGACGCAGCTCTTCCATATCCCAATCCAGGGTTCGAAAATGAAGAATTTCCCCGGTCTGCCCCAAGGGAGCGGTGCCACTTGTGCAACCCATCATCATATCAAGGAAAGTGTTGAAAGCGATGACCAGATGGAGGGGGAGACCAGCTATTGAGGCTATCCCCTTCATTTCTTGGGTCTCTTCCCTCGAATAAACACGCCGTAGGAGTAGCGGAAGGACGGCTTTTGCAAAGGGGGAATATGACGGCCCAATCGTGTCGATAACATCACTAAAAAGGTGTCTAAGTTGCTGAAAGTCGTTCCTGGCGGCAAGCGCAACATTCTTAGTGTCATAGTAGTAAGCCTCAGACTCCTGGGTCACGGAAGGACGTACATTCCAACGGCTTCGGGGAGGTAAGTCGAGATTTACAACATAGGTTGGCGGGTCGGTAAGAGTAGGTTGCAAATCAAGCGAATTACTCTTTCTTGATGTGAGTGACGACGCATTGGGGTCACCTGCACGACTTCGGGGACGTGTTCTCAGAGACATAATTCTCCTCGCCGAACGCAGAAGAGACAGAAATGTGAGGCTGGCACCGGTTGTTACCAGATGGGCGCGGCGTGGCCGCAGCAATAGAAGCGGACAAACTTGGCTGGGCCTTGTTTTGGGTGAACACGTGTAATCTAAACCCAAGCAGCCAGAGTAACGATGACCTGACGAAAAATGAAATTCCAGTGTACTATCCTGAAGAGGAGCCTTGTGGGCAGTCGGGCGGTACGGAGACCAGAAGAGTTCAGAGGCAAATATTATTCTTTCGTTGAAACACACCAGGCAGGGGCATCCTGGGAAAATGAATGCAGCTGATCCTGCACGATGCAAGAGGAGAAAGAACTCGCTATATGAGGTTCGTGAGTATGGCTTCCTATACTAGTTTGGGCCCATAGGATACTCACGAGAATGACCATATACGCAGGCGTATCAGGACGTGCTGGGACTTGTCGAGTGGAGGATTATTACCCAAGTAAACATATTTTAATATGGTTCATACTACAGCATCGGTCAAGAGGTTATATTAGGAGTTCCTGTGGATACATGACTACGAGGTACGTTATTCGGAGCAACAAGAGCATAGAGGGCATGTCCAAAGAACTGATCGTGAATGGAAGAAACGATAGCTAGAGGCACTGATCGTTGAATGCAATCGAATGAGGACGGGTGAGTTTTAGATGCGGAGAGGTAGGATGAACCAGAATGATGAATACAATAGATTACTTCAATGCAAAAACACAAGCCCTTTTGAACATCCCAAAAAGTCGCATTATTCAAGCTAGAGTGCACTGGATACTATGACGAATTGCTAGGCTGGTCAGGAGAATCTGGAGGTGAAGGCGGTGAATGCAATGTGTCGGATTGGTGCACTTGCGATAAAGGTGAAGGATTCGGGTCAGGAAACTTTCGCTTAAAGGTTTGTCGAAAGGATGATAATGGCGGTAGCAAAGGTATTGTCTTCCTCGGACTTCCGGGCACTGGTGAAGATGGCGCGGAAGAGTACCCATACGGGTGGTTGCGAGAAATCCCTGTTCGTTGAGAGTGTCGCTCAGACAAATTTGTTTGTATGCGTCGAATGGCTACGCCGCCCTCTTCTACTGAAAAGTTGAAGCCACGATGCGGAATGACTTGTCCTGTGGACATATCGGTTCGACTTCCACTCCGCCAGTCTCCAGAGAAACCCGGACGGGAGGCATTTCGAGAGGACTGGAAGGATCTTCTAGGGCCTGTACGTGTAGATTCAGCGTCGTCGTCATCGTTTGTCGACACTCTACTAAGGGCCCCTTCCGATCGAGCCTTTAGATTTCCTCCAAGTTGAGGTTCGTTCGCAAAGTCACGTTCAGGGTGCTTCTTGCGAATCCATCGGAGGATATCGAAGTCGGTGGGGAAGAACGCGAATCGCACCGCCTTATCGAGATAGCGAGGCGTAAGCGCCAGTATGAGGGTGAGTATGATTCCAAACCAGAAGTTGGAGGAAGTGAAGAGAAGGTAGTAGTTGCCGCTATAGGTGAAGAGGTCAGGAACAGCAGTTTGAATTGAGAGCACTACGAACTATGATGAAGTCACATATCTGACAGGAGATATCAAACTATAGATAGCCTGGAATAGGTCAGAAACCGAAACACCTCGCAATCCATTCACTTACTGTGAATCCCCAGCAGAGGACAATACCAAGTAGGATTGCGAACCAGACCCATCCTGTCCATGCAGTCGTGTTGAGACCATTGAAGAGGTTGACCGCAAGGACAGAGGATAACACCATGGTGGCTGAATATTCGTACATCGCAATCTCGTAACCGTCCGGTCTAGCCGTGGTCAAGGCGTAGGAGTAGGTGATGAGGAAGAAGATGATGGCAGACTGTGGACTGATTAGGGACTTATACGGCGCTGGTGAGGTGCGTGTACTAACCTGAAGAACAGCGTCAAGCATGTACCACGAGAACATCTTCATTCCGAAGTAACTTCCTTCACGTCCATAGCGGTACAACTCTGGGATGGCCATGAGGACGTCACCGTCTGTGAACCAGTGTTAGCGAATGTTGCGGGCCAACTCGTTCAGTCGCACCAATATGACGGTCAAAGACACCAATGGCGATCACGGGGGCAAGAGACCAGAACACGTTCCAGAACAACAGATACGTGTAATCGATGACGCTGCGAATGGATGAGTATAGTAGACGACGCGTTCGTGGGCGTTGACTCACTAGGTGGTACTCCACATGCAGTAGATCTGGAACCAAAATAGGACAGCAACAATGACGATGTTCTTGTAGAAGAAGTTCCCGATCCTATTCCGAAATTGAGCACAACGTAGCGACCAATGGTCAATTACTGACATATTGGAGTTACGATAATAGGACCAGTGGCCGTGCACGAAGAGCAATCGCGTGACGTAACGGAACTAAGTTCAAGGTGAGCACCAGGGACCCCAGGTTCAAGAGAAGTTGGACACACCTGAGCTATTGCGTAATCAGACGAGTTCACAGCTTGCAGGCCTTCTTCTCCAGAGATACCCACACCAACATCAGCAGCTTGTATCATACTGACATCATTAGCGCCGTCCCCGATGGCCAAAGTCAAAACATTCAAGTTGTCTTTGATTAGATGGACGAGCCCTGCCTTCTGTAGGGGAGAAACACGGCAGCAGATGACGGCTTCGCAACGCAAACTCAGCTGAAGGAGTAGTTGCTTGCTGAACGACTCCTTCAGAGCCTGCAAGGAATAATATGAGTAGTACAACAAAAGGAAAAGAAGACACTAACGTGTTCCAAGGCCGTCCCATCGATGACCAAAACAAATCCACCGGGTTTATCTCCATTGTCGTCACCCAGGATATCAGACAGACCCGTCGCAGCTCGTCGCAGGCCTGGACGAGGGGAGTCCGGTTCGTCCGGTGTAGTGCTGATGACGGGAGGTTGAACTTCATCCAAGTTCATAATATTATCCTCAGCGAAGAAGTGCTCCGCGGCCCTCTTCATCTGGTCATAGGCCGAACGGGGTTGACCATATCCTCCACCACGGACGACGATTAAGTTCGAATCAGGGCCGATGAGGTTGGTACTATATCCAATCGCTATAAGGGAGGAATATCAACGAAGCGCCAAAACCTTGAGACGCGAGACTCACAGATAGCGGTCTCCAATTTGTCGCCAGTCGCAACCCAAACCTTGATACCCGCTCTCTTGAGGTCAGCAATAGCCTCTGGCACACCATCTTGCAGCTTGTCCTCGATGGCAGTAGCCCCAAGCAACCGTAATTCTCGCTCCATTTCGTCAGAAACTGCCTCAATCTTTTCCTCCCGCTCTTCCAAAGTTACGGTGGCCTCATGGTAGCGACGTGCCCAGTCTTGGTACTGGTCCTCAGGGACGACCTTGTACGCCAAACATAGTGTTCGCAAACCTGTATGACCTCGTGAGCGTCCTCCCGGTCTCATAGCGACAACAACACGCACCAGAGCTAGCGAAATACTCCAAATGCCTCTCTGTAGCGGCTCTGACATCTGAAGGACCCTCCTTAAGCCGCTCAAATATGATTGAATCCGCACCCTTGCAGAGCAAGAATATTCGGTTGTCATTCTGTGTCCCTTCGCCAACCTTGCGCACAATCACACTCATGCGCTTCCTCGCACTTGTAAAGTCTAGCACATGCAGCAATTCGTACTCCTCCACCGCGTCGCCACCGGTAAATGGTGTTTGGAGTCTCAAGGTCTCTTTGTCCTTGCCGCGGAAAGCAAACCCACAGTCTGCGGCAGCTTGCACGAGGGCGGCTTCATCTGGGCTTTGAGCTTTGTATTGGAGTGCGCCGTTGTCGTCCGTCACTGCGAGGACTGTGTGGCAGAGGGCAAGAGTAGTGAGGAAGGCATTCATAGTGCGAGCGTAGGCCGATCCTTCGCTGGCTGAAGAATGAAGATCACTTTGAAGCTGGGCATCGTGGAAGTGCGGTACAGAGGGATCTGCGGGTGGCGCATTAGGGACTGCGGTGTGATCCGATGACGACTTGGCTCCCGAGATGGGTAATTGCTCCGACTCTGAGATGGTTGCAGCCCGATCTTGATGCGAAGAGATAGGGGCATCGGCTGGTTTGGGGCGAAGTTGAGTCTCATCATCGGGTTGGTTGTCACCCTCGTAAATCTTCCCACCAATGGAACACATGCGGAAGACCATCGAGTTCTAGGACATACAATTAGCTCAGGATGGCATTGAGATATAAGGCTAAATGACATACCTGAGTCAAAGTACCAGTCTTGTCACTGACAAGGAACTTGACTTGGCCAAGGTCATCGCTAAGATTCCAACTCCTCGCCAATGTTGGCTGATTAGCAGGTTCGTAGTACATTTCCGAGTCGAAGTAGATGAATGCGGCCTGACAAGTCCGTACAAACTCAATCGAAATGTAAAGCGAGATGGGGACAACGTTCTGGAAGGTGATAAGTGAATTGAAGAAGGTCGTAAAGCCGTTAAAGTTGGGATTATCGTCAGAAAGCGGTTCGCCGTAGGTCCAATAAGAATTTTGCCCCAAGAATTTTGCTTCAAGTTGTGAATCAACAATTGCACAGATGACTCCAACAATGGCCAACAACGCAAGATTTACGAAACTAGTCGTGAGCATGTGTCAGCAGGGCTTTCCTCCGAACGGATGTCCGACGCACACCATGGGGTTCATTTGCCGCTCGACGCGGCTTCGCTTTGAAGGGGTCCCGCCGGAGTTGAGTACAATTTTCGTATCTCGTCCCGTGAACAGAACGATTCCAATAATCCAGCGGGTGTTCCGGAGGACAGTGCCACGCAAGAGCATCATGCTGACGTCGATTGATTCCGGCCGACCATCTTCCTCCCCTGTATCGCTGAGCTTGGTTACTTTGGCATTTAGGCGGTACATGTTCACTTCGGGTTTGTCGGCGTCTATACGGCATCGTCCGCCCTGGGCGCATTCGGCCGCCGATCGCAGGTGTGTGAGTATTGGAACTGCATGCCGGGATTTGAGATTAGTCTCCCCGTCCAGGTTCTTCGTCTCCACGAAGGCTACGTCTTCGGGCTCGGACGTCGCACAGATTATGATGTCGCCAGGGAACGACTCGTCAGTGCGTATCTTGACAAAGTCCCCGACGCGTACATCCTCCCATGCAGTTGTTCTCCAGTGAGCTTCCGGCGTGTCGACATCGACCAACTCCTCCTCGGGCTGGGACTGTTTCTCTGTGAGGGTTTCATCCGACTTGACGTCCGATTTAGCCCGCTTGCGGTGTGGTATGCGAATGCCACGAGTAAAGGTCTTGCTCTTCTTGTCCATCCCGTTGGCGTTCTGCCACCCTCCACCCTCCAAGACGAGCACCTTGGAGTGGTTCACTCGCCGATCCGACTGGTGTCGCTTGACATCTTCATACCCGTCCTTGAGCGCAGTTATGAGGAGTACAACCAGGAGGGGGATGATGACGAGACCGGGGGAAATGGTAGCGAACTTAGGGAAGAATTGGAGGATGACGATGAACGCGAAGAACCTAAAAAAATATTAATTTACTAAATATACGATTCTGTAAAACAAGGGGAACACATACATATTTGCTATTCGGCGGAATTGTTCGAGGAGGTTGCGTGGCAAAAAGGTGAGGACAGTATACTTCGAAGTCACGACTTGGTTGGTAGCATAGCGGTGTTCGCGAAGGTGCTTCCGCTTACCACGACGCGTTGTAAAGTACTCTTCTGGTACACCTACATTGACGTAGACATTCCTCGGCCGCAAGGGGGGTGGGGGGGGTGTGAATACTTTCGCAATGTCAAAGTCGCGAAACCACTGAAGGAGAGACCGCCGTGTAGGTTGCTCTTCTTCCATGCTGGTGAGCTGTGTGGATCGAGGGTGGCCAACGGGGTGGAAGGGGACGAAAGACAATCTGTGGAGGCGTGCCGAGGACTATGTCAGCGCCGAGAACCTGCCCAAAATTCGGCTCTCCTGGTACGCGTAAGTCAATCGGCGTGCGTGGTACGATATACACGGGCAGCCCTGACGTCGGCAGCGCAACTCACCTCGCCGATTAGGATGGGCTCGATAAACACCCTAAGACCAGAGCGGGAGAGGACGGTGAGCACTCGCGTGGGTCAAGGACGTTGCCCAATGGAATAGAGGAACTGGTGTGTGTCGCGTAGGACGACGCTCAGAGGGAACCACGGTCGTGGAAAGAGGCCAACGTTTGGCTTCGTTCTCCTGTCTCGGGGTGAGTCCGAATCCGTCCGTAACCAGTCTCCAAAAACCCCAAATTAATATTTTTATAGTTGTACTGAACAATGTCTCTCTATGTGACCACATGCGATAGGAACGCAGCACGGCCAGTGCTAGGTGCGAACTTCCAGTGCAAGACTGTTCAGGGTCGGGCGGTAGACAGTGTGGCAGGCTATTGGGCGCTGACTGGGTTTTACGCACGCTTACTCACGCAGCTCACGCAGCCACGCAACCCAGCCCAGCCCACCATTACCACTCCTTATCCTCGTCATATATTCTCGTCATACCCCCGATCCGATCGGTACCCACCACCTACAACCTCTTTCCCCACGCCTCTTTGCGATCTCCCCCTCGTCTCTCGGATGTTTCGGGTGATGATCTCGACATATAGGCGACTATTTGTCCACGACGCAGCTAAATGGCACTTCGCTTCTTCTATTGTGTTCGGACGTCCGGTTGCCGCGGCTTCCTCCATCTTATAGAGGAGCAGGAGAATACGTACTATATAACACCTATTCCAACATGCACAAATCTACTAT
>Ga0307513_10007898_pt1 | contig 13711 bp, 14 predicted proteins | sample 15_EM_MG_FD_202174 | JGI IMG/M metagenome (GOLD analysis project Ga0307513, IMG submission 202174) | Populus trichocarpa ectomycorrhiza microbial communities from riparian zone in the Pacific Northwest, United States - 15_EM | ecosystem: Host-associated > Plants > Roots > Unclassified | place... | reverse complement strand
GGCCGCGTCGGCGTTCTTCGTGGTCTTGGGCATGGCCCACGCCCAGGCCCACAGCCAGCCGCTGCTCTTGGTCTCGACGGTGGGTGCGTAGGCGTAGCCGACGTGGCCGGCGATCTTGCTCGAGCTGGAGTCCTCCAGTGAACCGGCCGCGCTGGTCGCGTCGTACCACATCGCGACCTTCTTCTGGCTCATCGCGTTGAGGCACTCGGTGAACCCGGCCTGCGGGGCGCCCGCCTCGCCGTGCTTCCTGACCAGGTTGACGTAGAAGTCGGTGGCCTTCTTGAACGCCGCGCTGTTGACCTGCGCCTTCCAGTCCTTGGTGAACCAGGTGCCGCCGAAGGTGTTGACCATGGACGTCAGCGGGGCCCCGAGCTCGCCCCAGCCGGCAAGCCCGCGCAGGCAGATGCCCTTCATGCCGGGCTCGGCGCCGTCGACCTTGGCCGCGATGTCGGCGATCTGCTGCCAGGTCGGGTGCTCGGGCACGGTGATGCCCTTCGCCTTCATGACGTCCTTGTTGTACATGAGCATCGAGGACTCGCCGTAGAACGGCAGGGCGTAGAGCTTGCCGTCCGAGCCGGTGAGCGACTGGACCATCGGCTTGAGCAGGTCGGCCTTGTCGAAGCTCGTGTCCTTGTCGGCGTACGCCCCGAGGTCGTGCAGCCAGCCGTTCTTCTCCCAGATGGGCACCTCGTACGCGCCGATGGTGGCGACGTCGTACTGACCGGCCTGGGTGGCGATGTCCTGGGTGACTTTGTCGCGCAGCTCGTTCTCGGGAAGGATCGTGAAGTTGACCTTGATCCCGGTGTCCTTGGTGAAGTTGTCCTTGGTCAGCTTCGCGATGTCCTCCATCTGCGGGTTGCCGACCATCAGGACGTTGATGCTCTTGCCCCCGTCCGAGGACCCGCCGGCTCCGGCTCCGGAACAGGCGGTGGCGAGCAGGGCGGTGGCGGCGGCGCCGGCTATGAGGGCGTATCTGGTCGATCGCATGTGACGGGGGACCTCTCGTGCGGGATGCGTCCCTGGGGGGTCGGGCGCGTTTCGATGGCGGAATTATTAGCAGGAGACTGCGCCTTTGTTAACGTATTTTGCGAGATAACTTTTCGTTACTTATCGTTAAGATGTCTCAGTGGGGGTGCCAGAAGGGCGCTGGGAGGCCGGTTGGGGGCTCCTGACGGATCTCCACGGTGCCGCATCGGCGCAGGTGGGAGCCCCGGAACCCGCCTCCGCGGCATGATCCGGCGGACGGGCCTCAGGCCTCCGGCGCGTCCAGGCGGGCCCAGACCGGTCCGAGGGCGCCCAGCGCCTCCCGGTACACCTCGTACGCCTCGTCGAGTACGGCGACCCGGTCGGGATGGGGTTCGTGGCGGCGGAGCACGGTGGCACCGGCGCGCGGGTCCGTCACGCCGTCGAGGAGTCCGACGGCGGTGGCGGCCAGCAGGGCCGCGCCCCGGGCGGCGCTCTCGCGCACGTCGGTCACCACGACCGGCCGCCGCAGGGCGTCGGCGAACATCTGGCTCCACACCTCGCTGTGCGCGGCGCCGCCGGTCAGCCGGGCCGCCCCGGTGATCGGCAGCTTCGAGCAGAGCGCGTCCACGTGCCAGCGGTGATTGAGTACGACGCCCTCCATCAGGGCGCGCAGGAGATGGCCGCGCTCGTGCCAGCCGCGCAGGCCGAGGAACGTCCCGGAGGTGGGATGCGGATGCGGGGAGCCGTAGACGAACGGGTGGAACAACACCTCGGACGGTCCCGCCAGATGCGCCTCGACCTCGCGGCCGATCGTCTCGTGGACGCCGTCCCGCTGCTCGGCCGGGCTGCCCGTGACCCGCAGGAACCACTCCAGGTTCGCCACCGACGCCGGTGAGGTGGACATGGTCATCCACTGTCCGGGGCGGACGAAGTGGCGGACCTGCCAGCGCGGATCGACGACGGGCCGCTCGCCGACCACCTGGTTGATGCTGAACGACCCGGCGATCAGGCACAGTTCGCCCGGCACCGTGGCGCTGATCCCGAGCGCGGCGGCGTCGACGTCATGGGCCCCCGTGACGACGGGGGTGCCGGCGGTGAGCCCGGTGAGCGCCGCGGCCTCGGGGGTGACGGTTCCGCTCACCGCGTCGCACGCGAGCACGGGCGGCAGCAGGCCGGAGAGCGCGCCGAGACCGTACAGATCGAGCAGTTCGGGCGAGTAGCCGCCCCGCCGCATGTCGGTGAACGAGGCGCTGGCGTCCGTGGGATCGGTGGCCACCGCGCCCGTCAGCTTCAGCCGCAGCCAGTCCTTGCAGGACAGCAGCCAGCGGATCTCCTGAACCACCTCGGGCTCATGGCGGACGAGCCAGGCCAGCAGGGCGGCCGGGGAACCCGCGAAGGGCACCGTGCCCGACAGCTCCAGGGCACGGGACCAGACCGGCGTGTCCCGCCATTCCGCCAGCACCGGCTCGGCGCGCGTGTCCATCGCCACGATCGCGGCCCGTACCGGCCGGCCCCGCTCGTCGACGGCGTACAGACCGTCGCCGTGCGCGGCCAGTCCGACCGCGGCGACGGCCCGGCCCGCGTCCGGACCCGCCTCGGCGAGACAGGAGGCGATGGCCTGCCGCGCCGTCCGCCATACGTCGTCCATGTCCCGCTCGACCCAGTGGGGCCGAGGGGTGCTCAGCGGAAGCATGCCGCTGCCCCGCGCCACCGGCCGGCCGGTGGCGTCGAACAGCACGGCCTTGGTCACCGTGTGTCCCGCGTCGACACCGAGCACCAGCTCACGCGCCACGGCTCACACCCGCCCAGGTCGCGCGGCCAGAACACGCCACGCGGTCTCCTCGCGTACCGAAACCACACAGACCACAGCCCGATCGTCCCACGCAGGAGGTCAGCGAGGCCGGACCACCACCGGGACACTGCGTCGAAGGGGGGTCCTCTTCGGACGGCAAGCGCATGTCGTCGGCGGACGGGGGCGGAGCGGCGTCGTATCCGGGAACCGAGAAACCCCGTGGCGCCCGTCAACAGCAACATCCGTGTCCCCACTCGGCGAACGACAGGTCCGGATACCCCACCGACCGGAACGACAGGACCGCCGGGCCCGGTGCCGGGCGCCTCGCTCCGTTGGCGCCCGTCGACGGGAGCGCTGCCCAGATCTCCGGCCGGGCAAGGTGTTGAAAGACCGGCGCTGTTGAATTCGGGCGTGCTGGTCCGGCCCGGGCGTCGCCCGCCCGGCCGAAGCGGCCACGGCTGATCGTATGCAATGAACCTCCCGCCTCAGTACGGAGGCAGGACGTCACGGAAAATCGAGGTAAAGACGCGCCATTCTCGGTGGCCCATCCGTCTCTCGGCCCGCGGCTGACGCGGCACCAAAACCGCAACTCAAGCATAAAGGCGGACGGGGATAAATGTTTCATCGAGTACGCAACGTGCCGTGAAGTGCACATCTTCGGGGTGTGTGAAGTGTGCGTATCGCGAGGCCAGGGCAAGACGGCCACGTAAAATACGGAATTCACAGGTCCGATTTCCCTGGGTGCGCTCCCGCCACCTGTGCCACTCCCGTAGTGGCCCCATTCACGCTTGCATTTCCCGGCAGTGAATGCCACATTGGCACAATGCATAACGGGGAACTGCGTCACCGAGGACATGAAAAGAGGAAAGGCGAGGCATCCGCGTTCGCGTGCTCGCCTCAGCGACGCGGCGGGCGCCGGTGTGCCGCCCACGGCCAGTCCCTCGCCACGAACCAGCCATGTCCGGGACATCCGCCCTTGAGGACCACAGTCTGAGATCTCCGCGATCTCCGTGACCTACGCGGTCTTCCGACGGGATGTCGAACCGTGGGAGGCAAAGCCCCGCTCCCTGTCCAGGTGCTTCCGGGGCGGTCTCGCGGGCTTCTCACGATCAAAGGTCAACAACGGTGCCTGACCGCGCCCCGACGCTGCGGCGCGGAGGCCGCGCTGCCGCGCGCCCCCGGCGAACGTGCCCATCGCCTGCGCATGTCCCGAGAGGGGAAACGAAATGCAGGTTCAGCTTCTTGGACCGCTGCTCATCTCCTGTGCCGACCGCGAGATGAAGGTCAGCGCGCGGAAGCCACGTCAGATTCTCGCCCTGCTCCTGCTCAAGCACTCACGCGTCGTACCGATGGCCACCTTGGCGGAAGAACTGTGGGGCGGCCACGCACCGAAAACGGCGCGAGCCTCCGTGCAACTCTACGTTTTTCAACTACGCAAGAACCTTGCCGAGATCACCGGCCAGAGCATGGACGCCGTGAGCAGCGAGATGTTGCGCACCGCGCGCGGCGGCTACGAGTTCGTCGGCGACCTGAGCCGGTTCGACCTGCGGGCCTTTCACCGACTGGAACGCTCCGGCGCGGCGGCCATTGCCGACGGAGATCTGGTCACGGCTGTTCAGGACTTTCGTGAGGCACTGTCGTTGTGGCGCGGCCCGGCGCTGGCCGACGTCGAACCGGGGCTGAACATCCGAGCCGAGGCCGCCGGACTCGAGCAGTCGAGGTCGACGATGCTGAACCACCGTATAGAGCTTGACCTGCGGCTCGGGCGGCATCAGGAGATACTCGCCGAGCTGACCGACCTGGTGACGCACGACCGCTTCCACGAGGACCTGCACGCACAGCTCATGATCGCGCTGTACCGCTCCGGCCACCGCACCAGCGCGTTGGCGGTGTTTCACCGGCTGCACAAGAACATGGTCCGCGGGTTCGGCCTGGACCCGTCTCCCAAACTGCGCCAGTACTACAACGCGGTACTCACCTCCGACTCGGGGCTGGACAGGATGCCGGTGCTGCAGTTGCCGGGAGAGGTGCGGGTGCAACTCCCGTAGCGGAAGCCTCTGAAGGGCTCACGCGACCCTGGCATGTCCGTAACCACTGGTGGCGTCCACGGTCGCCGCGTCCGCGACCTGCATGACGTGCCGCAGCCTGGTGATCCGCGCGGACGGCGCTATACCGAGTTCGTCGTGCATGCTCCGGCGCAGCTCGTCGAAGACCTCCAGGGCCCGGGTCCGGTATCCCGACCGGTACAGGGCGACCATGAACCGGGCGTGCAGCGCCTCGTGGTGGGGATGCCGTACGACGAGCCTGGCCAGCTCGCTCAGGATCTCGCGATGCCGGCTCATGTCCAGCTGGGTTCCGAAGAACAGGGCCAGCGTGTCCAGCCGGGACCGGTCGAGTTCCGCCACCGCGGCACGCAGCAGCCTGCCGTGGTCGACGTCCAGCAGCGCGGGGCCGCGCCAGATGCTGAGCGCCTCGCTGAACACCCGGCCCGCGCCGAGCACGTCGTCGGTGTTGAGCAGGGTCTGCGCCAGGTGCCGCAGCCGCTGGAACTCGCCCACGTCGAAGGACGCCTTGCCGAGGTCGATCTGATAGCCGTCCCCGCGCGTCTGTATCAGATCCCGCGCGACCAGTTCGCGCGTGACATCGAGCCGTCGGGCGAACTCCGTACGCAGCGCGGAGATGTGCGTGTGCAGGGTGGCCAGGGCACACCGCGGTGGCGTGTCGTCCCACAATTCGGTGATCAGCGAGCCGGTCGACACCCGGCGCGGCTCGTTGAGCAGCAGCAGCGCCAGCAGTTGCCGCGGCTTCCCGGTGGTGTGGATCAGCTCCTCGCCGTCTTCCTGGATCGACAGCGAACCAAGCACCCGGAATTCCATACGGTCGCCCCCCGTGATCGACGTCCGTGCCAGCCTGCCATGCGGCGCCGGCAGCCGGCCCGCCGGGACAGCGAGTGATGCGCTACCGGGCAAGAATCAGTGTGGCGGGCGACGGGGTGGAATGGAACGAGATGTCCTCGAAACCCGCCTTGGAGAGCCAGGACTGGTAGTCGGACCGCCGCCACGTCCCGCCCTTCTTGCTCTTCAGCAGCATCTCCGAGGCGAACAGGAGCGGGAAGGACGGGCCACCCCGGTCGTCGTCCACCACGTAGTCGCAGACGACCAGTGTGGCTCCGGGCTTGAGAGCGCCCCGGACCTTGGAGAGGATCGCCACGTTGTCCTCCGGCCCCTCCTGGTGCGCGACGTGGGAGTACACGGCGATGTCGTAGGCGGCGGTGCCGAAGTCGACGGTGTGGAGGTCGCCGTCGACGCAGGTGAACCGGTCGGCCACGGACCGCTCCGCCAGCAGCCGGCGGGCGATCGCGTTGATCGGTTCCCAGTCGAGCTGCGTGGACCGGGCGGCGGGATTGAGTTCGAGCCAGATGGACGAGAAGATCCCCGAGCCGCCGCCCAGGTCGAGGATCGAGATCTCCCCGGCCGCCGCCAGCCCCAGCAGATCCGCGGCGGTCCTCGCCACCGGAACCGACTGCGCGGCGATGGCGGGGACCACTTCCTCCCAGTGCGGGTTGTCGGCCACCTCCACCATCGCGTCCGTCAACGGCCCGCCGACGCGGAACACATCGAGCAGGGACACCAGCTTGCTCATCTCGGCCAGCTTGAGTTTCGCGTAGCCGCTAAGGTCGGTGCGCTCGCCCTCGACCAGGAACGTGGCCGCCTCGGGGGTGTTGCGGTACCTGGCGTCGTGCACCTCGACCAGGCCCAGGCTGACGAGCCCGTCGAGCAGGGTCTGCGCGCCCCGCTCGGAGAGCCCGGCCTCGGCGGCCAGCCGGCCCGTCGTGTCCACGCCGGCCTGGAGACGGGTGAACAGCGAGTGCCTTACGGCCACCCCGAGGAGACCGGTGGCCCAGTAGCCGTTGGCGATCTCCAGAACCCGGTCCGGCCTCGGTCGGTCGTCGTTCACTGTGCCTCCTCGGCGGATGCCAGTACGGCATGGGCCACTCGGTCCATGCCTGCCGTCGGTGTGTCGGTGGACCACCTGCCCATCGCCATCTCGGCGGTGATGCCGGGGCCGAAACCCGCGATCACCCCGGTGGCGCCCGGCGTCATCGTGTCCTCCTCGAACAGCCTGCGCAGCGCGTCGAACACGACGGCGCTGGCGATGTTCCCGTACTCCGTCAGGGTCGCCCAGCTGTGCCGGAACATGTCCTCGTCGACGCCGAGGAACTTGCTCAGGTCGGCCAGGATCCGCGGGCCGCCCGCGTGGATGATGTAGAAGTCGAGACTGGCGATGTTCCAGCCGTGGTTCACGGCGAGTTCGCGCAGCACCGGAGCGAGCGGCTCCATCGTCCCGGGCACCCGGCGGTCCAGCTGGAAGTGGAAGCCGGTGGCGCGTACGGCGTACGAGATCCAGTTCTCGGTGTTCGGGATGATGTACGAGGCGTTGCGCTCCAGCGACACACCGGTGCCGCCGCTTCCACGCACCACGGCTGCCGCGACCGCGTCACCGAACAGGCCGTCGGACAGCAGGGAGCCGACCCCGTCGTCGTCGGGCTGGTAGCACAGTGAGCACAGCTCGCAGGAGACGATCAGGACATTGCTGTCCGGGTAGGCCGTGCAGAAGTCGTGAGCACGGTTGATCGCGGCACCGCCCGCCGCGCAGCCCAGTTGGGCGATGGGTATCTGCCGGGTGTTGGTCCGGAACCCCAGATTGTTGATCAGCCATGCGGTCATCGACGGCATCATGAATCCGGTGCACGACACGAAGATGATCGCGTCGATGTCCTTTGTCGTCAGGCCGGCGTTGGCCAGGGCCTCTCCGATGACCGGGGGGCACCTTTTCTTGGCCTCGGCCTCGAAGATGCGATTACGCTCCTCGAAGCCGGGGTGGCGGAGCGTCTTTTCGATGGGCTGCACGATGTGACGTTTCTGTACGCCCGTGTTCCTGATCAGCCGAAGCACCAGCGGAAGCTGTGGTTTTCCGGCGTGTGCCGTTTCGGCGAATTTCAGGGTGTCTTCCATGGTGATGACATTTTCCGGCACGCTCACCGACGGTTTGCACAACGTTGGCATATCTGCGGGGCCCACCTTCTGAGAAGTCGCACCGGCCATCTCATGGCGTCCGATGCCGACAATCGGAATCGGGTCGGGGATCCAACGTCGACAACCATCGCTCGTCCCTCTTGCCATCGGCTTGGTATCGACTTGGGCTTCCCCGTACGCGGTGCCGAAGGCGGGCTCCCCGCCATGGAAAGCGGGCTATTCGTCTTGGCAGGCGATGATCGATTCCAGAGTCCGGCGCAGTACGTCGATCTCGTGCCGGCCGAGGTGCCGCGCCCACCGCTGTTCGATCTCCCCGAGGATCCGGGCGGCGGCGACCTGGCCCTGCGCGCCCCGCTCGGTCAGCCGGATGAGCTTGGCCCGGCGGTCGCCCGGATCGGCCGTCCGCTCGACGTAGCCGAATCGCTCAAGTTCGTTGACCACCTCGGCGATCGCCTGTTTGGTGAGCCCGGAGCGTTCGGCGAGCACGGTCAGCCGCGATCCTTCCGCGTCGATGAACCGGAAGACGGAGCCGTGCCGGTACCGGATGCCCTCGAACCCCTCCGCGCCGAGCCGCCGGTGGAGCTGTTCGATCGTCATGTCCTTGGCCCGCGCGAGCAGCGTGGGCAGCGGAACCTCGGTCCCGCCGCCCTCCTCGGGCTTCCCGGAGTGCGTCGTCATCTCGGGCGACCTTTCTGCCAGGCCAGTTCGTCAGGCAGCTTGACTAAATGGTAAAGCTACCTGACTATACCGTAGTAAGGCTGCCTGACTAACTCTGGCGGCCTGAGGCCGAGAGAGGAAGAATCATGAGCAGTTCCGACGGGGAAGGCAACAAGGTCACCGGCGTGGACGTCGCAGCGAGGGACTCCTTAGCCGCACAGGTGCGGGGTCCGGTGCTCATCCCCGGGGACGACGAGTACGACGCGGAACGCGCCGGGAACCAGACCGCCCGCTGGCATCGGCCCGCCGTCGTGGTGGGCGCGACCGGACCCGCCGACGTGCAGGCCGCGGTGACGTTCGCGACCGGCCACGGGCTTCCCGTGGCGGTGCAGGGAACCGGGCACGCGCTGTCCGCCGTGGCGGCCGAGGGCGGCGTTCTGATCAACACGTCCCGGATGCAGGGTGTCCGGGTGAAGGCCGAGGCGGGCACCGCGTGGATCGGGGCCGGCGTGCGCTGGGACCAGGTGCTCCACGAGACGGCGCCGGCCGGGCTGGCCCCGCTGTCGGGCTCGGCCCCGGGCGTCGGCGTGGTCTCGTACACCCTGGGCGGCGGGCTGGGACTGCTCTCGCGGCGCTACGGATACGCCGCCGACCATGTGCGCGGCGTGGACGTCGTCACGGCGGACGGCCGACTGCGCCAGGTCACCGAGGACTCGGACCCCGACCTGTTCTGGGCACTGCGCGGCGGCCGGGACAACTTCGGCGTGGTGACCGGGATCGAGATCGACCTGGTGCCGGTCACGACGATCTACGGCGGAGGCCTGTTCTTCGACGCCGGATCCGCCGCCGAGGTACTCGACACCTACGTACGGTGGACGGCCACCGTGCCCGACGAGATGACCTCCTCGGTCGCGCTGATCTCCTTCCCGGACGTTCCGATGCTGCCGCCGCCGCTGCGTGGCCGCCATGTCGTCCATGTCCGGATCGCCTACGCCGCGGATGTCCTCGGGGCCGGCGAAGGCCTGGTGGCGCCGCTGCGGGCGCTCGACCCGTTCATCGACACCCTGGGCGAGCTGGCCTACGCCGACTCCGGGTCCATCCACAACGACCCCACCTTCGCCGGGACCTTCGAGTCCGGCACCGCCATGCTGGGCGAGATCGACACCGACACGGTGCGCGCCGTCCTCGACCTGGCCGGCCCGCACGTACCGGTGCCGCACGTCGTCGAACTGCGTCATCTCGGCGGACGGCTGGCCCGGCCCTCCGGCATCCCCAACGCCGTCGGCAACCGCGACGCGCGGTACGTGCTCAATGTGATCTCCCGGCTGGAACGGGCCGACATCACCGAGATCCGGCCCGCACACGACCGCATCTTCGAGGCGGTCGCGCCGTGGAGCACGGGTGGCCGCGCCCTCAACTTCCTGAACGGCGAGAAGGACGCCGAGCACGTGCGCTCGGCGTACGACGCCAAGGACTACCAGCGCCTGACCGAGATCAAGGCCGTCTACGACCCGGAGAACACCTTCCGACTCAACCACAACATCCCGCCGGCCGCCTCGGGCGCATAGCACGGCGGCCCCTCCGGGGATCGCCGTAGTCGGTGCCGTAGTTGCTGTCGTAGTCGGTGCCGTCGTCGGTGCCGTCGTCGGTTTCGTCGAGGAGCGACTCGCTCAACTCGCTGTCACTCCTTGACGACACCGACCGCGAGGACGCTTCCCTCACTGATGTAGCTGTGTCCGTCATCGAGCGGGCCGGCCGCGCCGGAGGTGTCCAGAAAACCGTCCCAGTCGCCCGCGACGCCGAACTGGCCGGCCATACGGGCCAGTTCCGCGCACGCGGGTACGTAGAAGGCCCGGGCCTGCGGGGACAGCGGCGCGAAGCGCTCGATCAGGGTGGTCTCCTGACGGACGTCACGGAGACCCGCCGCCGTCAGCCAGCGGTACAGGTCGGCCGAGCGCAGGAGTTGCTGTGCGTATCCGGGGCTCGCTCCGGCGGTACGGAAGAGGTCCGCGAACCGGAACCGGTCACCGGGCCGCACGGAGATCAGTGCCACGTCGAGTTCCTTGACGGCGACCAGGCCTCCCGGGCGGACGACCCGCCACAGTTCGCCCAGCGCCCGGCCCAGCTCGTCGTCGGTGAGGTACTGAACGGTGTTGGCGCACCAGACGGCGTCGAACGAGCCGTCCGGATAGGGCAGTTGGAGGAGACTGCCCACGCGGACGTCGACGGGCGTGTCCGGCAGGCTCCACGCCACGGTCGCCGCCATGGCCACGTGCTCGGGCGCGAGGTCGAGGGCCGAGACCCGGCCGCCCGGCCCGACCAGTTCGGACAGCAGGGGCAGGAAGGAGCCGCTGCCGCATCCGGCGTCCAGCACGCGCCGGCCCGGCTGGACGCCCACCCGGCGCAGGGCGGCCTCGTAGGCGGGGCGGCAGGCGGCGAAGTGGGCGTCGACGATGATGCTGTGGGCGAATCCCCGACCGGTCGACGAGGCGTGCCCCCGGGTGCGGTGGTCTCCCGCATCAGCCGGTTCCCGTCAGCAGTCCGACGATCGCAGCACGTTCCGCTCGCCCGCCGCGGCCCGCTCCACCCACGGTGCCAGCGCCGCGTAGTCCTGCACCGGCACCGCCTTGCGGAAGTCGTCCAGGGTGCGGACCGAGGCGAATCCGTGGGCCCTGCCGTATGCCGTGTCCGCGTTGAACCGCAGCAGGTCCGCCAGCACCCGCCGCTGGTGGCCGGCCGCGTCGGGCAGTGCGTGCAGCAGTCGGCGCCGCTCGGCGAAGACCCGCTCGCGATAGCGTTCCGTCCGGCTCATCCGGCCAGCGCCTCCTCGACGGCGCGGGCCGTCGAAGCGACGCCGTCCTTCTCCTCGATCACGCTGACGGGAAGCTGGCCGACCTCTTCGAGCATCAGCTTCCGCAGGTCCGACTGGTACTCGACGAACTGCCGGCGGCCGGCCTCGGGCCCGTAGCGCTCAAGGGCGTTGACAGTTCCCCGTCCCCTGGTGCGCTGCCAGGCGGTCTCCGGCGACACGTCCAGGAACACTACTCGATGGGGCTACGGGAAGGACCGCCACCAGCCGAGCATGGGGTTGTCCTCCAGCCCGGCCAGCCGGCATTTCGCCAGAACCTTGTGGTAGTACGAGTCGACCAGCGCCGGCGTTTCCGTGTTCCGCGCACTCACCTGGTCCCGCAGGTGCAGGACCGCCAACTACAGCGTTCCTGCCAGGAATTCCGCGGAGTACGTGGTGCCCAGCCCGGGCAGGATCTCCTCGCTGACGCTCCGGCGCAGACGGCGAACCAGCCGGTGTCGTTCCTCGATGAATTCCGTGTCCGTCGATATCAGTCGCCGTGGCGTCGACGAGCGGGACAGCTCCGACATGACGGATGACTTTCCCGAGAAATCGGCTCCGAGCAGCACATCGAAACCGACACCGTGTTCACGATTCATCAGGCCTCCAACACGACGTGCTCCTCGAAGAGAAACCGGGATGCGGGAAACTCAGATCGGCTCCGTCAGCTTGGCCAGCGCACGTTCCACCACGGCCGTCTGGGCCTCCGGCGGCGCCTGCCGCTGTTCGAGCCGGCCGATCTCGATCGAGCTTTCGACGACGAGCCGGCACCGCTGCTCGCGCCGTGCGGTGAACGCGTCGAACGTCTCGGCGACGGACCCGTGGCGCGCCAGTTCCTCGGCGAGCACCAGGGCGTCCTCGACCGCGATCCCGGCCCCGGAGGCCAGTTGCGGTGTCGTCGGATGGGCGGCGTCCCCGATCAGGAGCACTCGCCCGGAGTGCCACGGGCCCGGCAGGTCGAACGACTCCAGCGGGCGGAACACGATCGGGGTGTCCCCGTCGATCGACGCCCGGAACCGCCGTACGTGCCCGCCGTACGGTTCGAGCAGGCCGGCGAGGTGGCCCGGCAGCTCGTGCGGCTCGCGGGCCACCCGTGGGGTGCGCTCGACCGCGAACAGGTACATCCGGGTCGCCGAGACCGGTGTCCAGCCGACCTTGGCCGCGCCGCCGAGGAAGTAGTGGCGGCGGTCGACCTCCGGCGGGCGCGGTACGAACATCCGCCACACGCTCTGCCCGGTGTACTCCGGCCGGGGCGCGTCGGGGAACATCTGCTCGCGGGTCCGCGAGTAGATCCCGTCCGCCCCTACGACCATGCCGTAGCGGCCGGTGGTGCCGTCGCTGAAGGTGACGTCGACGCCGTCGCCGTCGTGGGCGATCTTCTCGACGGCCGTACCGAAGCGCGGGCGGACGCCGGCGGCGAGCACCCGCGAGGAGAGGATCCCGTACAACACCGGCCGGGCGATCCCGCCCGAGCCGCACACCCCGGCCTCCGGTGGCATCGGCGTCGGGATGTCCCTGACGGGCTCGCCGTCGACCCCGCACACCCGGATGCCCTCACCGGCGTAGCCCTGCGCGGCGATCTCGTCGTACACGCCGAGCTGCCGGAAGGCCCGCAGCGTCGGCCCGGTGATGGTGAGGCCGGCGCCGGTGACCGTCCAGTCGGCGCCGATGTCGATCAGATCGACCGCGACTCCGGCGCGGCGCAGGGTGATCGCCGCCGCCATGCCGGCGATACCGGCACCGACGATCAGCACACGTTCGACCTGCTTCGACGCCATCGTGATCCTCCCTTGCCGCACTGGAGCGGGAAACGGGCTGCTGGGTCGGGTTGCCGTGCCTGTGGCAGGGCGGTTCGGCGTGTTCCGCGGCGGGCGTCCGCAGGGACCGGACGAGCGCCGACCGGATCCCGGCGGGGTCGACCACGCCGTACCGGCGTTCAGCGGGACCAGCGGCGCTCCGGTGGCCGGCGCCCTGTCCATGACCTCGCGGATCTTCCGGGCGGGCGCCTCGCCCGGCGCTCCGCCGAAGAACCTGGAGCCGTGGGCGTGGACGAGGACCGTCCGGCCGTGGACGGTCCCCACCCGGTGATCACACCGTCGCCGTATGGCCTGTCGGCCTTCGGGGCGGAGCCGGTGGCGCGGGGCCGGCGCGGCTGATCCGCCTCGTGGAGCGAGCCGTCGTCCAGGAGCGGGCCGAGGCGTTCGCGCGCGATCGGCCTGCCTTCGGCGGGCTGCTCCCCGGTCGTACCGCCGCCGGGGCCGGTTGCGGCACACGCCCGCACGGCGCGCGGCTCAGCGAGACGGCCGTACGTGGAGTCCGCTGTCTCGGACGAGGTGGTCATGGTGTGTCGCGCTCCTGGTTCCGGGTCCCCGCGGCGGGCGGTGCCAGGACGGCGGGCGTCGTTCGGGCGGC
>Ga0307513_10007897_pt1 | contig 13711 bp, 5 predicted proteins | sample 15_EM_MG_FD_202174 | JGI IMG/M metagenome (GOLD analysis project Ga0307513, IMG submission 202174) | Populus trichocarpa ectomycorrhiza microbial communities from riparian zone in the Pacific Northwest, United States - 15_EM | ecosystem: Host-associated > Plants > Roots > Unclassified | place... | reverse complement strand
GAGTATAAACACATATATTGGTTGTCAGTGTGTGCAGTATCTACAGGTTGAGAGTCTCTCCCAAAGAAGGCTTTCCCTACCCTAAGCACTCCTACCCCAACTACCAAGCCCTTTTCCCACACCGACACCTGGAGCCCACGGCGAGGGGTTCTTCTCTCATAAAGGTCATCAAGTTCTGTCACCCCAAGAAGTTCAGCAACCCAATAGCCCATACCCAGCATGGCAGGAGGAGGTGGCAGTGGGGGTTCCTCATCAGCCCCTTACATCAATTTACCCGTCTTAGGCACATCATGGAAACAGAAATTGCTTTAGAGACCTTTCGAGTGATCGAAAGTGTCAAAGTTCTCAAAGTTTCACGTCGCTTTTGAAGCACTTGAAAGGAACGGGTCGATCTCGAAAACTCGTTCAAAGTGCTTCAAAGACGGCTAAAGTGGGCAAACGTCCCGCTCACCTTTCGACACTTTTGATTACTTTGACATTGTTTCAAGCCTTGGGAGAACAACCAAATGTATTGCCAGCACGCTACATATACTAGTAATATTTACCACAACTAACTAGGGTGATTATTGAGAGAGGATGTGGCACCAACAGCACCGGGACGGAACCTCAGGTGCTCCATGGCTGAACATCAGGATGTCTGGTTGCTGGTTGAGGTAGGGTAGCCTGTGTATCGACGCGTTGTGACCAGACCTTCTGAAAACCGAGCGAGTACTCAGAGTTCTGCGCACCATGCGAATGACCATGAACGCTCTCCTCGTAAGGCCCAAACCCACCAGAAGTAGACTGAAGCTGATACGATGTCCTGGGCTCGGAGTATGACGAGCCCGCCGAAGGGCTGTCTCCACTCGTCCCTCCGGGTGCACTGCCACTGTCTGAACGGTAGTCAAGGGGGTTCAACACCATGCCGTTGGTAGGGGGAGAGGCAGCAAACACTGGCCAGTTTGGTTCGGTGGCGAGTGAGGGGAGCCGTTGGGCTGGTCCACCGGGGAAATCAGCCTATGAGTGTCAAATTCACACCGAAACACACCTGTAGAGGTACCTCACGGCGGTGAGGTGGATGCATCTATTGTGCAGTAACAGTGTGCACTGAGGTTGGATGGAATGGAGAGGCGGGTATGATGGGTCCTACTGTGTATTAGCTAGGAAGTGTTGGGGGACATGCGAGTACGTACGTGGCATGCAAAATGCACGTTTCACATGCGTGATTACCTCTGACTGTTGAGGGTGAGGGCGTAAGGTCTAAGTCAGCATTTGTGGAGGTGGTTGGGGTGACTGCGACACGAGTGGGTCGGAGGAGGGGATGCCGGTGGGAGGCCGCGATCACGGTGGTTTTGGGGAAAAGTGAAGAAATCATACTCAGCTGAAGACAGGTGGACGGTTGGATCCCACATGTGTCACATGGGCCCATTCTCACTGAGTCCGTCTTTCTGGCTTTTGCATGTTTCAGCAGCTTTGGTCACTTTGGGGGACTTTTCGGCAATGCCTGATATTTTCGCCCACTTTCCCCGCCTTTTCACACTTTGCACGACTTTCTTGCTTTACGAAAATACTGTTTTCGTGATGCAGCAAACAGGCGCCATTCAAGTTTAAGGGAAATCATCGAGATTTAGACCTCTTCATAGACCATTACCAGAGGTTCTGCATTCAGAACCATGTCACCGATAGTGATCAGAAATGTTTGGGTCTCCTTCGTTATTGCTCAGGACGAGTAAGAGATATCATTGTGAATTTGGAGTCCTACATCCAGAAGGACTTCGACGAACTAGTCAAGGAGCTACGGTGGCTCTACGATGGGGATCGGAAGGAAGCAGAATACCACGTTGGGTACATTGATCAGTTTACCAAGGCATGGAGGAAAGTGGAGGTCACCAACCTCGAGACGTTTAAGCAATATCACCGAGAGTACATCGAGTTAGCTGGCGCCCTCAAGAGAACGGGCCGTATCGAAGAAAGAAGATTCAACCAAGGTTTTTGGGAAGGTTTACATCAAGCAACTCGCTACAGGATCGAGAGGAGAATGACGGACGAGGACCCACAATTGGACCTAACAATACCATTCCCCGTCAAGAAGGTCGTCGCAGCAGCAGAACACATATACAGCCGAAATCGTTTCGATAAGCATCTTTTGGATCCAGAGGATACCCCATCCCGAATGCGGGCAGAAACAGGGTTGAAGCGCCGGCAATCGAAGCGGAAGAAGAGTTACGACTCGAGTTCAGACGACTCAAGCTCCGATAGTGATGGGCATACGCCGCGATGGTGGAAGACCAGGACATTTGAGGAACCAAAGGCTGCTCCCGTCGTCCCAAAGCCAGAACCCCCTCGAGCAAGGACTGGAAACGACGAGATCAATGAGCTAATCGACGGCATGGAGAAGCTAAGGATAACGGAACCACAGTATCGTAAAGCTTATGTGAAACTTAGCCTTATTGCGCCCGCACTCTGTGCATATTACCAAGCCCCGCCGAAACCGGGAACCCGCAGTTATGCCAGCCAAGAGGTACGATTCCAGGTAAACGACGAAGTGCAGAGAGATCCTCCGCCACACTTGACAATGCCACCACCCGACCGACGCCAAGAAAGTCGGCCTGAGCCAACGTGCTATGGGTGTGGTTTGCGTGGCCATCGGATGGATCAGTGTCGTAAAATAGAAGTCTTCGTCGATCAGGGACATATCAGACGGATCGCCGGGAAGATTCGATGGGCAGACGGATCGAGCATCGTACGAGGGCCAGATGAGACATGGGTGGATACAATTACCAAGCGAATACATCAAGAAGGGACATCTACGACTACTGATGACAAGGGAAAGGGGAAGGGTGTGTATCTAGTGGAGATAGCGAGGGAGGACAGTGACGCGGACACAGACGATCAAGAAGAACTAGGATGGGCATCGAAGTCGGCTTTTGTAAGTAACCTTCAGTCTTATGGAGCCGAACGAGCACCCCGAGTCAGCCATGACACGCGAAAGAGTACACAAACGAACGCACCGCCAAGCACCCGCTGGATGAGAGAGCTCCCCACCAATGGGCCAGTCCATGTTACAAATGGGAAGAAGGGTCCCGTCCTTAAGGATTCGAACCTCAACCGCAATCAATACCGTGTTCCAATACCCGCGGCTCCGACCCCGACGGATGTTTCCCCAGCAAAATTTGAGGGTAAACTGGATAGCGAGCTTATCCCAATGGACATCGACAAGAGCGTCACGGATGAGCGTGTCGAAAATCAGGGGAAGGGACTTACGCGCAATACGGATCGCACGCTGAGGGTCGTGGGACAGGGAAGGTCTAAACAGGGTCGCGTACAGTCAGACGTGATCAAGGGAATTATGGGACTACAACTTGCCCTAACTCTACAGGATATAACTTGTATTTCGCCGCACTTGCGACGAGACCTAATTGGGGCCTTGAGAGCCATGCGCGACGACCCACTGGAAGACGACAGTAAGATAGTGGTAGGGGAGGACCCGGCGCAAAAACGTGTGGGTGAGGTGAAGGCATGGAGGACGATCAGAGGAAACAAGGCACCAATGGAACCTAGGAGCGAGCTTTTGCGGATCGAGGTGCGAATAGGGAAAACGACTATAACCGGGGTTATCGACAGTGGATCCCAAGTCAGCATGATCAGTGCCGATAAGTTAGACGAGTCGGGCTTACCAAGTGTTGATCTGGGGAAAAAGCCTCTTCGGATAGTTGGAGTAAACGGAGCCACCAGCGAGTGTCACGCCCTCGTACCGCAAGCTAGAATGGTGATGGTGGATGCAGACAAGGAAACGTTTTGTGATCTTCACGTTCTCGAAGATGCGGACTGTGATCTGTTGCTGGGACGACCGTGGAGTTCAGGGAATGGTATCGGTCAGGAAGAAAGAGAACGTGGAACGTTTCTCAGGTGGAAGGAGGGTGATGAGTGGCACGAAATGAATGTGTCACCAGCAAAAGGGGATGCCGTTCGAGTAGGGAAAATCCAGCAAGCCGACAGCGATGACGAAGGTGAATGCGCGGCGGACAAGGAGGATGACGAGGAAAGCTACGAAGTGAAGGTGTTAGCAGCCCGAGCTGGACGAAGAGCAGGCACGGATCTCTCGTACGTACCGTTGAGCGAAGGGACCCGATCGGAGCCGGATATCGTAGGAAACCAACTCGAGTCGGAAGAGGCAAGGGAGGCTGAGGAGGCTGAAAGGTTAGCCGAGGAAAGGATCGCGCGTTGGGAGCGAGAAGGAGAGTGCGATATGGAGAAAGGCGTGGACAGAGAAAAGGGAGATAAGAGAGAAGGCGATAGCGAGAGATGTTCGCCACCCCCGAATCAACAAAACAAAGGGAAAGAAAGGGCTCGGAGCAGGGAGAACAGTGTTCGGTCAGACCCCGAGAGCCATGCAAGGAGAAAGCGGCCACGTAGACAAGAAGTTATCGAAGTCGACTACGAAGTCGAGGAGGAACTTACCCGTTTGATTCAGTCGGGAGCTTCGGACCGCGAATGGGAACGGTTCTGTGAGAAGGAGCAGCGGCGAGCAGCTAGGAAGCAGCAGCAATGGAGCGACTGGGAGGATAACTCAGTGGATATGGACTTACCCCTCGGAAACTTTGAATGGGTGTCTCAAAGTCGGATTATGTCTCCCTGCGGGTTGGAAGAACCGGGCGCCGTCGCGCAGAGCCCCCCATATGAGCCTTCTTGCACACTCGAGACACAGCCGGAGAATGACATTCATTCGGAAATCCAAGAAGAGGAACCACACGAAACGCCTACGTCTACTGAGACGAACATGCGACGGACTACACGGGTCAAGAAGAGAACCGAACGCGGACGGTACTGGGACGAGATGGTGAATAAACGAGAGTACCAAAGAAAGGACAAAACGGAGAGGAAGACGTCGAGACGAACAGGAACTGCGAGCAAGTCTACACGCCCCCGAAAAGTGGCTAGCTACTGTTTACGGATCCTTCCGGACAATGGCGAGGAGTCAGACCTAGAGGACCAGAGAGAGGAACACGAACTAGGGCATGTTAACATCCCTGAGGACCCTCGAAGTGGCCAAGAACTCACCGAAGAACTCGCCGAGTCGGAAACTGTGCGTCTGGCGAACCACAATATACAACATAAAGTGGAGCGAAAGCTTCGAGTCAAGCTTCGGAGACCACGCGACCGGCCTGAAATTGAGCCAATCTGGATTCCTGCGCCATCGCAGGAGGGAAGGAAAATGGGGCCGATAGAAATCGTCCAGGATACTGAGGATCGGCGGGAGAGCGACAATGAGGATGACGGAACGTCGATAATAGAGCCTGTTTCTGATCTGGTTAGTCCGTACGAGGCAGAAGAGGACGAAGGGCTTACAATGAAGGGACGCAAGACCCAACCGAGGACGCGCCCCGACTCGGAGATCTATCCGCGACCCCGGGAGCTACAGAACACGAAAGATTTAGAAGGAGGGAAGGAGGTATCATATATGCGGCTACCAGCTCCACTGGTAGAAAAATATGATCTGGAGTTTGGAGTTAGAAAGCGCGCCACAAAGAAAGAGTCATTAAGGCACCACCGACCTGATCTGCGAAACAGGGAAGTGGCCGAGCGCGGGCGATTCATTTCTTACGATCGAGGATCGCGCGAGGTGAGGCTATCGAGGTCCGAACAAGAGATGCCGGAAACCTTGACGGATGAGGACCATGGATCAACAGTGAATGACAAGAGACGTACAATACCTCGACGGCGCATGGGAGCAAATCGCCACTCAGAGGGTCCAAGGCAAAGTGCAAGCAAATGGGCGGCGACCAGGGCCAACCGTAACCGCGCGTTAGTACAAAATGAATGGGTATCTAGCAGGGAAGAAGGTACGAGCTCGCCGAGCTTGGAACCTAGGGAATCGCCGAGTGACGACGAAGAGTGCAGTCAGTGCTCATTACAAGAAGAAACCGAGGAGGGAACTTCCCGGGAAATGCGGGCAGGATCCGTGAGACAAATCTACGAAAGGGTCAGCTCGAAGGATATAAAAGCTTGGGCGACCGAACGACGAGGCCCTTACCTGCCAAGCTGGCTTCCAACAACTCCCCTAGCGAAGCTACTCAGCAAGTTCCACAAACCGACAGTACTCCTGCCATTGCTCCTGATCCTTGGGCCGGTAGTCTGCCTGTACTTAGTGACCCACCACACGACGACCCACCTGCTTATGGCCCACCTGAAGCTGCTAACCTACCCCGACGACCCCTCGTCGAACGCATCACAACGCCCGAACCCCCCATCCGGATCAACCGATACTCGTACTACCGTTCCACCCGCGATGATCCCAGGGCTCGACAAACTAGCAGGCACCATCCCCGCGAAGGCTATTACCGACCGCGTTATCGACCCTACTACCCAGAACGTGACCCCGGCGATAGTAGCTATACAACACCTAGAGTTTTCGAGCGCCGAGTCCTCGCCCCATACCCGCGAGTTCTTCGGCAGGGCCACTACGGTGTCTATCCGGTTCCCGACGGGGAAGGTGTCCGTCTACCGAGGCGACGTGCACCTGCGCCTTCTCGCGAGAGACGTCGAGAGGGGGTGGGGAGACGTTAGACTACCCTCACGCGCCGAGGTTGGCCATCTTCGAGCAATCTTGTTCCGCGAGCCAGGATACGAGGACTGGATGGAGAGGATTCGGAACGAGCACCGGAAGGTACAACCTGTTCCGGTACAGCCAACGACGGACCCGAGGTTGAAGAAGAAAGAGGAGAAGGAAGGAAGGAAGGACGTGCTTGAGAAAGGAATAAAGATTGGTCCGCCATCACCTTCAACGCGAGAAGGTCGTGCGCCGCGGTCGTCGAACCCTACGACCAACCCCGGGGTCTCCCCCGAGGCTGGTGACTCCAAGACGGACCAGTTAGCGACGATTAAGGAGGAGGGAGTTGACAACGCACCTTATAAGAGAGCCCTTCTCGCCCGAACTACCCCCGAGTCTCTGTCGACGAATGCACGACCCTCAGATGCCCACCCCTGCTTGAAATGCTCGGACGACCCTAGGGTCTCCTTTGTAATGGCTACGAACGAGGGAGGGTTAGCGTCAAAGATCCCTATCACTAGCTCGGCCACGTACCAACGAGGGGAGGTCTCCAGCGGCTCATCCCAGGAGACCCTTTTCGAGGACAACACGATCCGTTCCCCCGACGACATCCTCCCCGACCTTCTCGACACCTTGAAGCGATTGCAGGACGAGTTGGCTAAGTCATTCGACAGAGAAGTGCAGCATTTGATCAACGGCGTCGAGGTGGCGGCGGGAAGAGTTGTGGAAGTGAGAGAGAAGAACGATAAGAAGAGGAAGGATGGTGACGGAGATGTTGTGATGAGGGAGATCCCGAGGTCCGTACGCGCGCCGGATTATCGTCCCACCTCGCCGGAACCGGGGCAACTTCCTGATTCCCCTTACGTCCCGGGATCACCTGCGCAGTTGAGGATGGATGAGCTTGAGGAAGGAATTCGAGAGTTGAAGCGAGAGATCCGCGATATGGACTGGAGGAGTACGAGGAGCGAACACAAGGTTGACGAAAGGTTGGACTTGCTGGAAGGACGGTTGGTGAATCGGGAGTCCCCGAGGGAGGATGACGAACATACCTGGACTGTCGTGCGCTCGGCTCGACGTCGCAACGACAGAGATTCCCCCATCCGATACGCCACCAAGCCGATGGTCCAGAGGATTGAAGCGAAGGCCGAAACAGCCATCAAGGACCTGATCGCAGTTCGAAGGAGGATGGAGGAGGTTGAGAGGACGGCAGGGGCGTGGGATGCCACGCGGAAGAAGGCAAATGCATTGGATGTGCAGGCGGCAGGATTGGAAGGAGAGATAGCGGCGTTGCGCAAGAAGTTAGCCGAGGCCGAGACCCGATGGAAGGAAGAACTGTTACGGAAGGTGATAAACGCTCGCGATATGCATAACGGACGGAGCATCATCCACGTCGGCCTGTTGCCGCGTGTGTCCAAGCTTGAAGCCCGCTGCCTTGAACTCGAGTACCGCCTTGCGACCGGCGAGGAGCAGACCGGATGGACCGACCAGAAAGTCCGGGCGATCTGGCTCGCCGTCACCGCCTCCAACCCAGCCGACGCACTCATCCGCTCAAGCAACCTCTTGGCAATCTTCAACGATGCCGCCGCTGCCCTCGCTCAGCGGGTCGAGAACCAACCCTCCGCTTCCTCCGACGTTTCCCCCATTTCCGATTCGGCCAACACCAGTACCAACGACGAGCAGACGCTCCCCGCCAAACTTTAGATCGAGACTCCCGCCCCGCTGTACGCCCGAATGCCGCCTCGACTCAAACCTCGCTCGACTATCTCCAAATTCGTTTCTACCACCCTTAGAACCTCCACCAGACTTTGTCGCCGCCTCGCGCTCACAGCCCCCTCAACGCTTGCAACCTTTGTCGACCTCGTGGTCCCTACCCTCCGACGGATCGCCTCCTTCACCCTCGATTTCACCACCTCGCATCTCGTTCCCCGATTTCTTGCCGCGATCACTGCCCTTATCACCCCGACGACCCCTCACCTTCGGCCGCGAGAGGTCGTCATCATCTTGGTTCCACCCCCCGTTTCACTCTCTGAGTACCCCGACACCCCTTCCAACGAGCCCACCGGCTCATCGCCGCGCCAGCCTCCCGTCGCCGCCGGTACCCCTCGGCTCATTTACCCCTCCTTTCCAATCCCTATTCCGCTCACGCCCCACGGTTTCCGATCGCCGGTAGTCGTTGGCCTCTTGTTGGCAGGACATTAGTAGTTCCCTTGTGTGCGCCCCCCCCCCCCCTAGATTTTGCGCCTTCCTTAACTGCTAGTGTACTGAATCTGTGAAATATATTTCTTGTGTCTTGATATCGTGCGTTTATATTGCTCTCGCGGCTGCCCTCTCGCGACAGGCTCCCCACGGCGTTATCGTCTCGCCGCGCTTTCTTCGTTCGGTTCTCGCCGGTTCCGGACTCTTTTTTTCTCTTTTTTTTCTTTTTCGTTTTGTGTGGGGAGCATACTGCTTTAATATACCCCCCCCGTAAATTTAAACGCAAAGTTAAACAAAAATGGCTAACGCGGGTGACAACTCAAAGTTCCCCGCGGGCAGAGCTCGTACGCGTACGAAAAAGGAAGTCAGAGTCTGGAGACGTGCCATAGTCTCTGAAGATATCGACCTCGATGAAGTTGGAAGGATCATTCAGTACGCCTACTTTGGCACTGGAAACACGGAATGCACAAACCGAGCAGAGATCAAGCACACTCGAATGCTCGAGAACGTAAAAGACATAAAAAATGCCAAGGCATACAAGTACAAAAAGGTCGAGAATCGGGTACGTCCGGTCCCCGCAGTCATGCCGGAAGATGTGAAGGTCACACGAACATTTCCGGAGGATCCGCTCAAGACCTTGCCGGTACTTCCGTTCCACGCCCCCGAATTCATGCCGACCGCCAAAATAACTCAAGAACGGATGGATAAGCTAGCTATCGACCAAAATATGGACCTTACGGAAGACGAAAGGCGGCTTTTGAAACATGTGTTGGTTCTCAACGAACGAAGTATCGCCTTTGAGGAACGAGAACGAGGAACATTTCGGAAAGATTACTTTTCAGACTATCGGATCCCCGTAACCGCACACGAGCCGTGGGCCGATAGGAATATACCCTTGCCTCCTGGCCAGCGTGATGAAATCATTCGCTTGCTCAAGGAAAAGCTAGAGGCAGGAGTATACGAGAAGACCCAGTCTTCCTATCGATCATGCTGGTTTTGTGTGAAAAAGAAGAACGGTGAATTGCGAATAGTTCATGACTTACAGAAGCTGAACGGTGTCACTATACGAGACACAGGAGTACCACCAATCCTCGATGAATTCGTGGAAGCCTATGCAGGACGGAGTATCTACTCAGTCTTGGACATGTATTGGGGTTTCTATGCTAGGATCTTGGATCCAACCAGTCGAGATCTAACGGCGTTCCAGACACCCCTGGGAACCCTGAGGATTACTTCGCTACCCATGGGCTTTACAAACTCCCCTGCTGAATTCCAGGCATGCATGGTATTCCTACTTCAGGATGAAATTCCCAAGGTAGCCGGTGTGTTCATTGACGATGTTCCAATCAAAGGACCTGCCAATCGTTACCTTGACCAAGATGGGAAGGAGGAAACCCTTAAAGAGAATCCAGGAATCAGACGTTATGTATGGGAACACCTTCAGGACTTGCACCGAGTCCTACATCGCATCGGAGAAGCAGGAGGAACTGTGTCAGGGAAGAAGATGCAGTTGTGTAAACCGGAAGTGGAGATAGTTGGACAGAAGTGCAGTCGCGAAGGAAGAACCCCTACTGATACCCGAGCTCAACGGATCAGAGATTGGCCCACTCCAGCTAACCTGACAGAAGTTCGAGGATTTTTAGGGTTATGTGGGACGGTCAGGATTTGGATCAAGAATTATAGCCAAATTGCAAGGCCTCTAGTAGACCTAACCCGGAAGGATGTCACGTTCCGTTGGAGGGAGGAACAAGAAGAAGCATTCCAGACCCTGAAAGGGCTTGTAAGCAGTGCGCCAGCTCTAAAACCAATCAATTACGAATGCGGGCGACCAGTGATCTTATCAGTTGACACGAGTATTTTCGGGATTGGCTTTGTCCTATCTCAGAATGATGAGAAAGGGCGAAGAGTGCCAGCGCGGTATGGGTCGCTTCCCTTACCAGAAGGGGCTCTCAAGTATGGTCAGTCTAAGCTAGAACTCTATGGATTGTTCCGAGCCCTGGAAGAATCTAGACTACATCTGGTGGGAGTACCAAAGCTAATTGTAGAAGTTGACGCATCATGTATCAAAGGAATGTTACAGAAACCCGACTTCCAGCCCACCGCGTCCATCAACCGGTGGATTCAACACATTCTGCTCTTCGACTTTGAATTAGTTCATGTGCCTGGAAACAAGCATAAGGCACCGGATGCTCTATCTCGCCGAAGATATCTTCCCGAAGAATTGGAGACCAGGACTGGAACCGAGAATGTGCATGACATGCAAGATCACCCAGTAGTGGAACCGCTAACCCAACAGGAACCCGTTAGAGTTGGAGTAACCCGTCAGAAAGGCAAAGAACAGGAGCTCCGGGATATCATGAAGTTCTTTGAAACCTTTACTCCACCGCCCACAAACTCAGCCAAGGAGAGACAGAGGTTCCTTAGTCAGGTTGCTCGGCATTTCTGCCATGAGGACCGATTGTATCGACGGCACCCCAGTGGGAATGATCAGAGAGTACTGTTGACGGAGGATGACAGGGGAAGGGTTCTAGCCGAGATACATGACGGGGTAGGCCATCGCGGGGAATGGGCGGTGTGGGAAGCCATCCGGATCCGCTTCTATTGGCCAGGGATGAGAAAAGACGTCATGGAATATGTTAAGAGCTGTCATACCTGTCAGCTGCGCAGTACGAAAAAGATGCACATTCCAATCACGGTCTCTAGACCAGTTGCCCTTTTCGTAAAAGTATACCTGGATGTTATGAAGATGCCAGAGGCACAAGGAAAGAATTGGATAGTGGCCTGTCGAGATGATATGTCTGGAGGAGCAGAAGGGAGAGCAATACCTTCGGATAATGCACGGGCCCTTGCTTCCTTCTTTGTAGAACAGGTCATTTTCCGCTATGGAACAGTAGATGAGGTGGTCACAGATAACGGACCTTCGCTCAGTGGAGAATTCGCTCGGATAGTGAACAAGTACAACATACGACAGATCAAGATCTCGCCCTATAACTCTCAAGCCAATGGGGTGGTGGAGCGCGGTCACTATATCATCCGGGAAGCCCTAGTCCGAATTTGTGCAGGAGACATGTCAAAGTGGCCCTCATTATTACCGGCGGCACTGTATGCTGATCGAATTACAGTTCGGCGTGCAACAGGATTTAGTCCATACTACCTGCTCCATGGGGTGCACCCCTTGTTACCATGTGATCTTGCTGAAGCCACCTTCATGGTTCCCCGACTCAGGGAGCAAATGACGGACGAAGACCTGCTAGTTGCCCGAATCCGTCAAATCGCTAAGATGCCTGAAGATTTAGCACGAGCTAAGAAGACATTGGAAAGGTCGCGATTCCGGTCAAAAGAGGCATTTGAAACAAAGTTTGGGCGGAGGCTACAACGCACAACGTTCCCACCAGGAGAGCTTGTCTTGGTGCGCAATAGCCCCAATGAGAATACAGTGTCCATCAACAAGAAGATCCGAAATAGATACATGGGCCCCTACCGCATAGTCCGACAAACTGCTGGGAAGGCCTATGTTTTGGAAGAACTCAACGGCAATGTGCTGAGGACTTCAGTGGCAGCGTTTCGGTTGATTCCTTATGTTAAACGGGAGCATTTAGATGGCTGGGCCCGATTAATCGAGGCCTGGGAAGAAAGCCAGTCGGATCAAACGGGCGGAGCAGAAGATGAAACAGGAACGGAGAGAGAAGTCTGATTATGTAAGGGGAGACAGGATAGCTATCGATCAAAAAGAAAAATAAGCGGGAAACCTTAAGGTTCCGGAACCAGGAGCAAGCGCAGCATCTGTCATTCGTGACAGGCGGAACCTAAAAGGCGGAGAAGATGAGCACACAAGGCACGAGGACTTGCCCCCATCTACTCACCGTCCCTGCCACCATGAACACGACCCCCGCTAGCCAGACCACCACGTCTGCCCCACCTATGGACTTCATCCCTGGACTCTGGGTGTGGACCAAATACTATGTGGCACTTTTTCGGTGTGCCAAACCCCATGCACATGCGTCTTCTTCTATTCTGACTATGGCCCCTTTCAGGTTCTTATTTTTTCTGCATTGCTTGCCAACGTTTTACCACTCCGTCACCACCCTACGCTATTGGATCCAAGTCGCCTGCTTAGCCCCATGGGCTTGCATCACCAGCCGGTCCTTCCTCATTCGCCGTCCAGGATATCCCCCTTGCTTCATCGCCCACCCCGGGAGTCAGGAGGTCAAGTCCTTCGCCCTGACTCAGGAAGATAGGGAGCAGGTACACCGAGCGTCCACCGTCCACCCTGACATGTTCCAAAGGAGGGAGTGGCGCCCGAGGTGGGAGGTGGACAACATCCTGACGATCCACGATCTCACCTATCGAGCTGGAGTGGGCCTAGATTTGATGACATACCACCTCACCGGCCCTCGACTTACCCAAGGACGCGGAATACGGGGGCACAACGTTAACGCTATCCTTCTTGAAGAGTTGGGTCGATGGCCTGATGACAGGCGTGCAGTGGCGGGACGTTTCTTTTGCTGGAAGACCAGGCGGACGGTCTATGGCAAGATCCCGGTGGACTTCGTCGCAGCTGCAGGCATCCACGAAACCCTGGACTATGGAAGCGTCAGGGTAAACATGGAATGGCAGGATCCGGAGGTAGGAATACCGTTGGGCATTCAGGGATATATCCAAGTAGGAAGTGACGACGACCTTAGCAACCGCTACCCTATGGATGCCCCCTGTATTCCTTTCAAGTAGATCACCCCCCCCGCTTCCTTTCGATAACCACCACTCATTATTGCCTCTTCTTTTCCCCTCATATGGAGTTGCCCACATTCTTTATGCTATCTTATTTACCGCTATACCCCCCCCTTTTTTCGTTAAACAACTGTACGCGGTAATTCCTCAGTATTATAGAGTGCGCAGAATCCAGCATAAATATTACCTAATGAGGGAGCATGCACGACATACGACCTTGGGCGTGAGGCGTATGCCACGTCCGTATCTCTTGTTCAC
>Ga0307513_10007896_pt1 | contig 13712 bp, 10 predicted proteins | sample 15_EM_MG_FD_202174 | JGI IMG/M metagenome (GOLD analysis project Ga0307513, IMG submission 202174) | Populus trichocarpa ectomycorrhiza microbial communities from riparian zone in the Pacific Northwest, United States - 15_EM | ecosystem: Host-associated > Plants > Roots > Unclassified | place... | reverse complement strand
ACGGGATAGGCTTGCGCGCCATTCTCGACCCAGTAGCCGGACGCGCCACGCGAATAGTCGCCGGTGACGCCGTTGACGCCCTGCCCCATCAATTCGGTCACCAGCAGACCAGTACCGAGCTCACGCATCAACGCGCCGATTTCGACACCGCCGACCGTGGATTCCACCAGCACGTTGTGCGTTCCGCCGGCATTGCCAGTGGTCTTGAGTCCAAGCTTGCGGGCCGAGTAGCTGCCGAGCACATACCCCTGCAACACGCCCTGGCTCACGAGCTCGCGATCGCGCGTCGCCACGCCTTCACCATCGAACGGACTGCTGCCGAGGCCCTTGCGAATGTGCGGCCGCTCGCGCAGCTCGAGGAACGACGGAAATACCTGTTCGCCCGCCGCGCCTAACAGGAACGAGCTCTTGCGATACTGGCTGCTGCCGCGGATCGCGCCGAGAAAATGGCCGAACAAACCGCGCGCCACTTCGGGTGCGTACAGCACGCGCGCCTTTTGCGTGGCAATCTTGCGCGCACCGAGCCTCGCCAAGGCGCGCTCGCCCGCTTTGCGGCCGATGCTGGCGGCGCCTTCGAGATCGCGCGCGTCGCGCGCCGAGCCGTACCAGTAGTCGCGCTGCATGTCCTCGCCCGTCTGGGCCAGCAGCGCACAGCTGACGCTGTGACTGGTCGACGGATACCCGGCGAGAAACCCATGCGAGTTGCCATACACGCGCACTCCCCGGTGGCTGGCGACACTGGCGCCTTCGGAATTCGTGATGCGTGCATCGACGGCGCGTCCGGCCGCTTCGCAGGCGCGCGCGCATTCGACCGCCTCTTCGGGGGAGATTTCCCAGGGATGGTCCAGATCGAGATCCGGGATGTCGCGCGCCAGCTCCTCGGGGTCGGCCAGGCCCGCGCACTCGTCCTCGGCCGTATACCGCGCGATGTCGCAGGCTTTCTCGACAATTTCACCCACCGCCTGCGGGGACAGATCGGCCGTGCTCGCCGAGCCCTTGCGCTTGCCGAAGTACACCGTGACGCCCATGCCCCGATCGCGCTGGTACTCGACGGTTTCCACTTCGCCGAGCCGCACGGTGGTAGTGAGACCTTTCTGCAGGCTCACGTCCGCCTCGCACTGGCTGGCGCCGAGCGCCTGGGCGCGCTTCAACGCGTCGGAAACGATGCTCTTGAGCTCGGGAATTCGCGATCCATCGACTTCCTGGCGGGGCTGAACGACTGCTTGCATGGCAGAATTGTACGATGCAGGAAGAAGACGAATTCGACGAATTCCGGGGCCCGAGCAAGAGTGCGCGCAAGCGCGAAGCCACCGCGGCGCAGGACCTGGGCACGCGACTTATCGCGCTCAAGGAAGCCGAGCTCACGGCGCTGCAACTGCCCGAGACTCTGCACGACGCCATCCTGCTGGCCAAGCGGATCACCAGCCGCGGCGGTCTCGCGCGCCAGCGCCAGTTCATCGGCAAACTCATGCGCGACATCGACCCCGCGCCCATCGAAGCCGCGCTCAGTGCGGAATCGCGCACGCACACGATCAATGCCGAAAAGCACAAGCGCACCGAAGCGTGGCGGCTGCGTTTGCTCACCGATCCGAAAGCCCTGGACGAGTTGGTCGAGTTACGTCCCGGTACCGACCGCAAAGCCCTGCTGGCGCTGATCAACAAGGCGACCGGCGAGCGCGTGGACTCGGGCAGCAAGGCCGCCGCGTCGCGTGAATTGTTCCGCACCATCCGCGGGTTGTTTGAAGCGGCATCGTGATAGCCCCCGCGCGCCTCGCATGTCTGGCCCCCGGGGCGCTTCGCAAGTAGTATTTCGCGATGAAACCACTGGTCGGCATCATCATGGGCTCGACTTCCGATTGGGAGACGATGCGCGCCGCCGCCGAGGCTCTCGACAAGCTCGGCGTGCCCTACGAAACGAAAGTCGTCTCCGCGCACCGCACGCCGGACCTGCTGTTCGAATACGCGGCCACGGCGCAGGGGCGCGGCATCGAGGTCATCATCGCCGGTGCCGGGGGCGCGGCCCACCTACCGGGCATGACCGCCTCCAAGACCACCTTGCCGGTGCTCGGCGTACCGGTGCAATCGAAGACGCTCAATGGGCTCGATTCGCTGCTGTCGATCGTGCAGATGCCAGCCGGCATTCCGGTGGCGACGTTCGCCATCGGCGTCGCCGGCGCCACCAACGCCGGGCTCGCGGCGGCCGCCATCCTCGCGAACAAGCGTCCCGAGTTCGACGCAGCACTCAAGAAATTCCGTGCGGAGCAGACCGCGAAGGTATTGGCCCATTCCGATCCAAAAATGGCCGATCCGAGAATGGCCGATCCGACCGCTACCGCGAAGTAATGACGCTCGGGATCATCGGTGCCGGACAGCTCGGGCGCATGCTGGCGCTCGCCGGATATCCACTCGGCCTCGACTTCCTGTTCCTCGACCGCGACGCGCGCACGCCGGGCGGCCAGGTCGGCCCGATCCTCACGGGCGAGTTCACCGACGCAAAGTTGTTAGGTGAGCTGTCGCAGCGCTGCGAGGTCGTCACCTTCGATTGGGAAAACATTCCGGTCGAGGCGCTGGAAAACCTGCCCGGCAAGGCGCGCATCGCGCCGCCGCTGCGGGCGCTCGCCGCCGCGCAGGATCGCCTGAGCGAAAAGCGCACCTTCGAGCTGCTCGGCATTCCGACCACACGTTACGCGCCGGTCGATTCGCGCGCCGCGCTCGAACAGGCCGTGCGCTCCATCGGCCTGCCGGGCGTGCTCAAGACCCGCCGCCTGGGTTACGACGGCAAGGGCCAGTTCGTGTTGCGCAAACCCGCCGATCTCGACGCCGCGTGGGAGCTGCTTGGCAAGGCTTCGTTGCTGTACGAAAACCTCGTGCCGTTCGATGCGGAAATTTCCATCATCTCGGTGCGCAACGCCCAGGGCGACACCGCGTTCTATCCACTCAATCTCAACGTCCATCGCGACGGAATCCTGCGCCTGACGCGCGCGCCCTATGGAAATGCCGCGTTGACCCGCCAGGCGCAGCGCGCCGCGCGCAAACTACTGGAACACTTCAACTACGTCGGCGTGCTGACCATCGAATTCTTCGTGCGCAAGGGCCGGCTCGTGGCCAATGAAATGGCGCCGCGCGTGCACAATTCCGGGCATTGGACCATCGAAGGCGCCGACACCAGCCAGTTCGAGAACCACGTGCGCGCCATCGGGGGGCTGCCGCTCGGCAGCACGCGCGCCCGAGGGCATTCCGGCATGATCAATCTGATCGGCGAACTACCCGCACGCGAGCCGCTGTTACGCGAGGCCGGATTGCACTGGCATGATTACGGCAAGTCGGCCCGGCCGGGGCGAAAATTGGGGCACCTGACCCTGACGGAAACGACGCCCAAGGCACGGGACCGGCGGATTTTCAAGGTCTTAGCCAAAGTCGATCGCGCGACCTGGCTCGCAATTCGGTAAGACAACGCCCAGGGTTTCCTTGATAGGAGCCGGCTTTACCGTAATATCGGCCGGCCCATGTACTGCGAGAACTTCAAGCTGCGCGAATTGCCGTTCCGCCTGAGTCCGGACCCGCAATTCCTGTTTCTTTCCCGCGCCCATGCACGCGCCAAGGCGTACATGGAATCGACCATCTGGTTCACCGATGGATTCGTCGTGATCACGGGTGAGATCGGTGCCGGCAAGACCACGCTCATCGAAAGCTTCCTGCGCCAGCTCGACTCCGACGTGGTGATCGCGCAGATCAACCAGACGCAGGTCAACGCGGTCGAGTTCTTGCAGACGGTGCTGGTGCAGTTCGGTTTTTCGCCCTTCAAGATGCGGAAGGCCGAGCTGATCGCAACGCTCAACAGCTTTCTCATCGAGCAATACGCCGCCGGCCGCAAGGTGCTGCTGATCATCGACGAGGCACAAAACCTCTCGCTGAAAGTGCTCGAGGAAATCCGCATGCTCTCGGGGATCGAGGCCACCAAGGAGAAGGTGCTACGCATCATTCTCGCCGGCCAGCCCGAGCTCAACGAAAAACTCGATTCATCGGCGCTCGTGCAGCTGTCGCAACGCGTGCGCCTGCGTTTCCATCTCGGCGCCTTGTCGCGCGAAGACCTGCGCTCGTACGTGCTCCACCGGCTCGACATCGCAGGCTCAAACGGCCGCGAGATTTTCGCCGAAGACACTTATCCCGAAATCGTGCGCTATTCCGGCGGCATCCCGCGCCTGGTCAACACCCTGTGCGACACGGCGATGATGTCGGCTTGCAACGAAGACCGCGACCTCGTGACGCTCGCGGACATCGCCTCGGCGGTGGGCGAACTGCAGTGGGTCGAGTTCGCGGCGCGCTCCAGCTCGATCAATGCGCGGCAGGGAGAGCTGGAAAGGACGCCGACCGGCGATCGCCCGACGCGCACTATTTCCAAGGTGATCCTCTCGACCGATGGCAAGGCTGCCGGCGAGCTGCACCTGGTGCCGGGGCGCAAGGTCGTGGGCCGCACGCCCGACAACGACCTGCAGATCGACAGCAGATTCATCAGCCGGCATCACTGCCAGCTCATCACCGGCAGCGATGGCATCACGGTGGTCGAAGATCTAAACAGCACCAACGGCATCGTGATCCGCGGCAAACGCGTGCGCCGGCATACGCTGCGCGACCGCGACGTGATCACGATCGGTCAGCATGAAATGCTGTACGTGGACGAAAACACGGAGCATCTCGCCGACACGCATGACGATCTGCCCGTGATCGATGACGCGGCCAACGAAGAGTCTGACGAAGAGGGCCGCGAAGACGCGGCCGGAGCAGGCTGACCGCGCGGAAATTCGCGTCGCTATTTGATGGCGCGCAATCCCGAGGACAAGATGTGATGAATGATCGGCTTGCGGCCGAGCCTGCGTCGCCAGCTCGCGGGCAATTTTGCGTAGCCGCGCTCGAAAACTTTCACGAAGCCGAGCGGTAAACGCACGCTGCGCCCGCGCACCAACGCGTAGGCCTCGACCCGCCGGAATCCCACTTCGCGGAAAAGCTGTTCGAGCTCGGTGAGCGTGTACTCCTTGAGATGAAAACCACGCGCCACCGTGTCGAAGAATTTCGAAACATCGTGCGGGCCGTTGAGGCGGTTCGGTGTCACGCAGAAATACGACCCGCCGGGCGCGACGACCGCGAACAGGTTGCGCAGCTGTTCGATCGCGTCGTCGGGATGGATGTGTTCCATCACCTGGAAGCTGTACGCGAGCGTGACTGCATCCGGCGGGATCGGCACCGAGCAGCCATCCGACAGCACAGTTTCGATCTTTGGATCGTGCACGCCGCTCAGGATTTCGCGCGACACGTCGAGTGCATAGCACTTGCGCACCCGCCGGCTGACTTCGAGCGTCAGGCTGCAATCCCCGGCACCGATCTCCAGGAACACGGTGTCGGGAGTCAGGAAGCGGTTTAGCGACTGCATTCGCAGTGCGATCGCCGCGCGACGCTCGGCCTCCGAAACCTTGCGCGTCAGCTGCGAGTGAGTCGGGACCCTGCGGAAGAGCTCGTCGTAGAGCGCGCCATAGAGGCCAAGCCGTTGATCGCGGGGAGCCGACCGCAAGCGGTCCGCCAATTCGACTTCAACGCGATATTGCTCTTCGACATCGGCGGGAGATCGTTTCGAAGCCGCGGGCAAAGGCATTCGCCACGTGACGTTCCCGACTGCTTCCATGAGTCTTCTATCCCCAGGACGTCCGGATCAGCTGCCCGGATCGTCTTTCACATATTGTTCGCGTCAGATAGGCGAGACGGGATCAGCGACGGCGACCCGTCACGAGATCCATCAAGCGGCCCAGAAGGCCCGGACGGAAACCATCGACCTGCATCGCGCTGCGCGGGCTGCCGGCCTGACGGCGCATTTCCGCCAGAACATCGGGCGGAAGATTGATTCGAAATTCGCCGCTGGCCGCTGTGTCGTTACGCATGTTCGAAGAACTCCGCTCGGTGACGTTGGGTTGGAACGCGTGTGCAGTTTGCTGGGCCATGAGGCAACCATGATGTGCCGGGTTTCACGCTATTTCCAATGTCGCAAAACACGTACTTGATTATGTTTGTGTCTGATAAGTGTGTAGGCGCGGAGCGAATCTTTCGCTGCAAAAGTCTGACGCACTTTGCCGACATCCCTGTCGTCCGCGCGTTGTGATAGTGCGCGCGAGCGGGTGTTCCCGGGAGTCGGATTCGCGGTGGCTTCATGTAAATTCGCGTCTGGGAGGCGTCATTGAAGAAATTCATCTGGTTGGTGCCGTTGTTACTGGCGACAGTCGCCGTGGCCGTCTACGCAACCGGCGCGATCAAATTGTCCGAAAGCAGTGCAAATCGCTTCTTGAACGATCTCGAGACGCTCTCCGTGCAGGAGAAGTCCGACGCGTACTGCGCGCTACTGCACGGCGATCTCACGGTCTCGATCCGCGATCACACCGTGCCGGAGCTGCCGCGCGACTTCGACGCCGGCAAGGCGGAATTCTGCGAATTCGTCAGCATGGCCGCGAAGGGCATGTCTTTGATCGGTCCGCAGTCGCAGGTGACGCGCCACGATTTCACCGTGACGCGCAGCTGGTTGCATCCATGGACTGCGCAGGTGAGCTATCACGAGACACGCACGACGCGCCTGACGCGTGTGAACGCCACGCTGAACACGGTCGGCGATGACAAGTGGATCCTGGTGAATACTCTCGCCGGAGTGCGGGTGCTGCGCCTCGAGAGCGAATCGCGGCTGGCTGACTAGCCTGTACCGCCCACCGTGAGTCCGTCGATGCGCAATGTCGGCTGACCGACGCCGACCGGCACGCTCTGCCCTTCCTTACCGCAGGTGCCGACGCCTTCGTCGAGCTTGAGGTCGTTGCCCACCATCGACACGCGCGTGAGCACGTCGGGGCCGTTGCCGATCAGCGTGGCGCCCTTGATGGGCGCGCCGACCTTGCCGTTCTCGATGAGATACGCCTCGCTCGCCGAGAACACGAACTTGCCGGAGGTGATGTCGACCTGGCCCCCGCCGAAGTTCACCGCGTAGATGCCCTTCTCCACCGAGGCGAGAATTTCTTCGGGCGGCGTTTTTCCTGGGCGCATGTAGGTATTGGTCATGCGCGGCAACGTGATGTGGGCAAAAGATTCGCGGCGGCCGTTGCCGGTCGAGTGCGTTCCGGTGAGCCGCGCGTTCATCTTGTCCTGCAGATAACCCTTGAGCACGCCGTTCTCGATGAGCGTGGTGCACTGGGTGGGAGTGCCTTCGTCGTCGATGTTGAGCGAGCCGCGGCGGCGCGCCAGCGTACCGTCATCGACAATGGTGCACAGCTCCGAAGCCACGCGCTCGCCGATACGGCCGGCGAATGCGGAAGTGCCCTTGCGATTGAAGTCGCCTTCGAGTCCGTGACCGATGGCTTCGTGCAACAGGATGCCGGGCCAGCCCGGCCCGAGCACGACCGTCATGGAACCGGCCGGCGCAGGCACGGCTTCGAGATTCACCAGCGCCTGGCGCACCGCCTCGCGCGCCAGTTGCAGCGGTTTGTCGGCAGCTACCAGCTCGGGCAGCGTGATACGCCCGCCGGCGCCCGCGTAGCCCTGCTCGCGACGGCCGTTCTGTTCGACGATCACCGAGACATTGAAGCGCACCAGCGGGCGAACGTCCGCCGCGAGATGTCCTTCGCTGTTGGCAATCAGCACGACCTCGTGCACGGCCACGACGCTTGCCATCACCTGCTGCACGCGCGGATCCATCTTGCGGGTCTCGCGATCGACGCGCTCCAGCCAGGCGACCTTCTCGCTCGAGGTGAAACTTCCGACCGGATCGATGGGTAGATAGAGACTGTGGCCGCTGCGCGGCACGATGCCATGCGCAGCGCGATCGGTGCCGCGCACGGCAATCGCGCGCGCGGCGCGCGACGCTTCTTCCAGCGCCGGCAGCACGATTTCATCCGAATACGCGAACCCGGTTTTCTCCCCGGCCACGGCGCGCACACCCACACCCTGTTCGATGCTGGCGCTGCCTTCCTTGACGATGCCGTCCTCGAGCGCCCAGCTCTCCTCGCGCGCGAACTGGAAATACAGATCGGCGGAGTCCACCGAGCTCGACATGACCTGCGCGAGGGCGAGATCGAGGCGCGAGTCGTCGAGACCGCCAGGCCGCAGGATGAGGTCGCGGGCAATGTCGAGCGGTGCGGATTTGGTCAGTGCGTTCAAGAGGTCCCCATTGCAGCGTCAGGTGTTGTAGATGATGCGATGTTCGAGCGCCGGGAAACGCGTCCGCGCATCCATGCGTCCCGCGGTGTCGAGGTCCGCCACGACGCAGCCCGTGCCGCTCGGCATTCGTGCCAGTACCTTTCCCCAGTAGTCGATGATCATCGAATCTCCAAATGTCTCCCGGCCGCTCGGGTGCACGCCCCACTGCGCCGGCGCGATCAACGCGCTCAGGTTCTCGATGGCCCTGGCGCGCAACAGACTTTCCCAATGCGCCTTGCCGGTCGGCACCGTGAACGCCGACGGCACGACGAAAACCTCCGCCCCCTGGCGCGACAACACCCGAAACAGCTCCGGAAAACGCATGTCGTAACACACCGCGAGTCCGAGCCTGCCGGCCGGTGTATCCAAGATCCGCACCTCGTGTCCCGGCACCGTGTGCGCCGATTCGCGATGCGACTCTGCGCTTCCGGGCACATCCACGTCGAAAAGATGAATCTTGTCGTAACGCGCGGCCCGCTGGCCCTGGGCGTCGTACACCAGGCACGCAGCGCTCACCCGTCCATCCGTATCCTGACGCAGCGGCACCGTACCGCCGACGACCCATATCTTGAGGCGCCGCGCCGTGTCTGCAAGGAAGTTCTGGATGCGCCCCGCCCCATCCGGTTCCGCGATCGTGCGCTTGTCGCCGCTGTTCAGGCCCATGAAAGCGAAGTTTTCCGGCAGCGCGGCCAGTACGGCGTTCAGGCGGGCGGCGTCGGCCAGGAAGCGCCCGGCGGACTCGAGATTGGCATCGATGTCATGGCCGGAAGTCATCTGGATCGCCGCAACGCGCATGGCGGTCAATCTATCACTTCAATCAGGGGCCTTCAGTGCGGTCGCCTTCCCAGCTGCCGTGCCATTGCACGCGGCGTACCTGCGGTGCTTCGGTCCAGCCGCGTCGAGCAACCGATCCGCGCAATGCATTCCAGGCGCGCGTGACCCGCGCACGCGCCGGCGTCGGGACCGCGGCGGCCGCGAGGGCGACCTGCTCGTAGTCGACCGTGAGATCGTAATTGCGCGCGACGAGGCTCACGCGGCCCGTGCCGCGGAACACCTGATCGGACGCGGGGCTCGAGCCCTGCACGTTGGCGAGCTGGATCTGGCCGTCGCTCAGAGTGGCGTTCGCGAGCAGTTGATGATTGCTGTCCTCGCCCTGCGTTTCGAGATCGAAGCGGCCGGTCAGCGCGCGCGTGAAATCGGTGGCGCGGAGCGGCCAGTCGAGCTCGCCGGCGGCGTGCAGGGTCTGCGTCGGCCATTCCGCCGGCAGCGTCGCACCACGCAGCAAGGCGGCCAGATGGCTGGTGTCGGCCGTGAACTGCGCGCGACAGATGTCGTTCAAGTCGCAACGTCCCTGCGCGGTCAACTGGTGCATCGCAGCCAGGGGCGATTCGATCGAGAAATCGACACCGCCGCTGCGGCGGGCGATCGCGGCATGCAGCGCGCCCAGGCTGCGCTCCGAGTAGCGCAGATCGCCGACGGTCAAGGCGAACTCGCCATCCTGCGGCAACAGGGCTCCCGCCGCCGCCAGCAACGCCGGCGCGCGTTTCAGATCCAGCTGGTCGACTTCGAGCTGCGGATCGCCGCCGGCCGCGCGCCGCAGATCGAAGGCGACGCCCTGCACCACGAAATGCGCGGAGGTGACCGCGCCTTCCACCTGGCCGTTCACTTTTATCCGGTCGCCGTCGAGTTCGAATTCACGCACACCGCCCGCATCGATACGCAATTGCGCGCTCACCGGCAACTGGCGGTCACGCAGCTTGGCGAACGGCTCGGGCAAACGACTCTCGATGCCGCCCAGATTGCTGGTGAGCGAGATCTGCCACGCATCATTGCCTGCCAGGCGTTGCGCCGAACCGCTCCAGGCGAGCTGACCGTCAACGCTATCGGCCACCGCGGCGCGACCTAACAACTGCAGCAGCGGCGCGGCATTTGCGGCACCGCCAAGTTCGAGATTGAGGGCGCGCCCCGTTCCGGAAGCAGGCGGGCCACGCCGCAGCGCGATCTCCATCGGCCCGCCGAGCCAGGTGCCGGCGAGTGCCAACGCACGCAACTGGCGATTGCCGTATCGCAACGTGCCAGTGAGTTTTTCGACCGCCGGCAGACCGTCCGCCAGCGGCACGGTCGCAGAGTCGATTCGCGCCGTAACACGCCATAGCTCGGGTTGGCGCAAGGCGCGTTCGCCGCGCGCGTCTACTTCGATGGCGACCTTGCCGGTCAGTCGCTCCAGGCCCTGATCCGCGAGCACCGTGCGCAGCAACGGCGACGCCAGCGCGCCTTCGAGCGTCGCCTGCAGGCGCGGTCCGCCGGTGCGCGGCCAGTCGAGGCGCGCGCTGGTGAGAGTGAGTTGTTCGATTTCGCCCGCGGACAGATGCAAATGTGTGCTGCCACGCGCGAACTCGAGCGCGCCTACACCTGCCGTGAGATGCGGCATGTCTTCGCCTGAGGTTGCCAGCTGCGCGAGCGTGAGCTGGCCGCTCGAGCGCTGCCAGTTCACACCGCGCGGGTCGGCGAGGTCACGGGCCTTCACGAGTTGCAACATCCCTTCGACTAGTTTGCCCTGCGCAACGTCGGCGAACAGTGCGGGCGGTGCAGCGCCAGCCGCGAGCAAAGTCCAGGCGTCGCTCAGCAAAGTCCGGTCGAGATTCGCGACTCGGACTGCAAGCGGGCTGGCAGCGTTCGATTCATCACCCCAGGTCCCGTCGGCGCTGAGCGTTGAGTCGTTGCTGCGCAGACTGAAATCGGTGCAGCGCCAGCTCGGCACTGGCGCATTGGTCGTCATCGCCAGGTGGCCTGCCAGCACGAGCGGCCGTGGTTCCATCGCGTTCAGGTGCAAGGTTGCGGCGGTGGCCGGATCGAATATGAGCTCGAGTTGATGCGCGTCGAAACGTACGCGCGCGACCAGCTGCGAGATTCGCGCCCCGTCGGAATCCCGCGCCAGATCGGCGCCGGACAGCTGCGCGCTGAAGGTCCAGGCATCGGGGGACTTCAGGCGCAGTCCGGAATCGAAGCGCAGCGCGTGCAATTCACCGGCGGCGGGAGTCCACCCGCCCGGAGCTGCCGGCAGCGCAGTCTCGAGCTGCGGCGCCAGCACGCTCGCGATGAACTCCGCCGCCATGAAGGGCAGGCGATCGGCGCGTACGGTGGTGCGTGCAACGCGCGTCGAGCCCGGCGCGAAAGTCAGGCGCGCGGAAACATTCGGTGCGCGCTCCAGGCGCGCGCCGCGCGTCAGTTGCAGATCGGTAAAGTTGAGCAGCAGGTCGTCGGCGTCGCGGGCCAGCGTGCCGCTGACGGTGAGGTGATCGAAGCGCGCGTGGTCGTTGTTCAACTCGAGTTCGCGAGCGCTGGCCTGCCACTTGCCGGAATCGAGCTTGCCTTCACTCAGATGGAGCCTGGCGTCGAGCGTGCCGCGGCCATTCACGCCGGGCAGCGAAAGTTTGTCGAGAAACACACGCCGCGCGATCAGGCGCAGATCGCCCGATGGTTTGCCAGTGACCCCGAGTCCCTCGAGCTTCGCGGAAACGAACAGCGACTGCCCCACGTCCTGCGCGAGCAGCATGGTGCCGTAGGCGTTGAAGGTGGAAGTCCCGCGACTGATCACCGCCTGGCTCAACGTGAAGTTGCTGCGCGCCGCGCGCTCGCCACGACGAATCAGGTGCACTCGCGCCGCTTCGACTTCGATGCGGCCCGTGGGCATCAACTCGGCCCAGGACAGATAACGGCGCACCAACGCGGCTTCATCAGCGCGGGTGCCGGCGGCGTGTGCAGCCGACTTCGAATCGAGCACCGCGCTGCCGATGAGCGAGTCTTCCGGGTCGCCGATGATTTCGATGTCGGGTGACGTGAGCGTCACGTGACCGAGCGAGAACTGGTGGTGGCGCATGAAATCCCAGGTGTCGAATTCGACCCGCAGTTCCGGTGCCACCACCCGCACGCGCCCGGCTTTCGGGTCGGTCAACTCGACCCGCGTGAAGACCGCGCTGGTGCCGTCCAGACCCCAGGCGAAATGAACGTTGTCGAAGCGCACGGCGAGGCCGGTGCGTTCGGCGATGAGTTTCTCGAGAGTGGCGCGTTGTTCGGGCACACGTTCGGCGACAGCACGCGTGAACACCACGCCGAGGGCGCCAAGGAGCAAGACACAAAAGCCGACCAGCACCGTGCGTCTCACCCAATGTGAGCCGCTTTCGTCCCCCTTTTCCTGGAGGGCTGTGTCGGTCATCTCTTCAAGCCAGCACCACGTCGTATTGATCGAAGCCGTAGAGCGCTTCCACTTGTAATCGTATCGGCCGGCCCACCTGATGCTCCAGTTCCGCGAGCACCGTGGACTCGTCGTCGAGCAGGCGGTCGATCACATTCTGATGCGCCAAAATTAACAGTTCGCGGCTCTGGAACTGCCTGCTTTGGCGCACAATTTCACGGAATATTTCGTGACAGACCGTTTCAGGCGTGCGTACGAAGCCGCGACCTTCACAACTGGGACACGCCGCACAAAGCAAATGTTCCAGGCTGTCGCGCGTTCTCTTACGGGTCATCTCGACCAGGCCCAGCGACGACACGTTCGCGATATGGGTCTGGGCGTGATCGCCCGCCAGCGCGCGTTGCAGCGCCTCCAGCACTTCGGCGCGGTGCGCCGCGTCCGCCATGTCGATGAAGTCGATGATGATGATGCCGCCCAGGTTGCGCAGTCGCAGCTGACGCGCAATCGCCACGGCCGCTTCGAGGTTGGTGCGAAAAATGGTGTCCTCGAGATTGCGATGCCCGACGAATGCTCCGGTGTTCACGTCGATCGTGGTCATCGATTCGGTCTGATCGATGACCAGGTGCCCGCCGGACTTGAGATTGACGCTGCGTTCGAGCGCCTTGGCGATCTCGTCTTCAATGGCGTGCAGATCGAAGATCGGCCGCTGGCCGGTATAAAGATCGATGCTGGTGGTGCTGCCGGGCATGAAGGCCGCGGCGAATTCCAGCATGCGCGTGTGTGCGGCGGCGTTGTCGACCAGCACCCGGTCGACGCCGCGTGCAAGTTCATCGCGCAGGATGCGGGTCGGCAGCGGCAGGTCTTCGTAGACGAGATCGCCGGAGCTGGCGCGCAGGCCGCGTTCCTTCACGTGCTGCCACAGACGCCCGAGGTAGCTGATGTCTTCGCGGATCTGCTCGACGCCCGCGCCCTGCGCGGCGGTGCGCACGATGTAGCCGCCAGCCGCATCCTGCGGAACGGCTGCGCCCACCAGCGCCTTCAGGCGCGCACGCTCGGTCTCGTCTTCGATGCGCGCCGAAACGCCGACGCCTTCGCCACGCGGCATGTACACCATGAGCCGCGACGGCAGCGCCACGAAGGTAGTTAGGCGCGCGCCCTTGGTGCCCATCGGGTCCTTGACGACCTGCACGAGGATGTCGTCGCCCTCGTTGACCAGCCGGCGGATGTCGATCACTTCGGGGTGGCCGATCAGCGTGCTTTCGGAGATCGGCGTCGCGATGTCGGCGGCGTGCAGGAA
>Ga0307513_10007895_pt1 | contig 13712 bp, 17 predicted proteins | sample 15_EM_MG_FD_202174 | JGI IMG/M metagenome (GOLD analysis project Ga0307513, IMG submission 202174) | Populus trichocarpa ectomycorrhiza microbial communities from riparian zone in the Pacific Northwest, United States - 15_EM | ecosystem: Host-associated > Plants > Roots > Unclassified | place... | reverse complement strand
CGTGCCACGGTGCTGGCGCCTCTTCCCCCGACATTTTAGGCACCAAGTGTCTCTAGCCCTGTGTAATGCTGACAGGTAAATAGTACGATATAAAGGGGGTGTGAAAAGTGTTTGAATGCGCTGCACAGAGATCAAACGCTCGTTGGGTTCCTTCGCTTCGAATAAGTCGAGGTTCTTTAGCCGCAGCATTCAAGTCCCTTATATGTCGTTATCAAGAATTTCTTTGAGTTGTGGACATTTGAAGGAAGCATCGACGCGTGGATTCGTGGGAATTGGTCGGCAAGCAAAGAGCAACCATTCCCATGCTTCCGATGTGGAAATAACATATGCTCTACGCGTTGATCCAAACCGAGGGACGGCTATTCGGTCGTGGGAAGGGATTCCGTAAGATAGGACATCAGATAAGTGAACGGGTGGTATCGAAACGTGTGGTTGATGATGATGATGATGTAGTGGACAGTGCTCCCGCGAACTGTGCGGACGAGTAAGCTGCATTAGGAAAAAACACGGGATTAGGAGGTGGGGAGGCTGTGGGGCCGCCGGTTCGGTTTATGTTTGACCTAGCCTACTCCCTACTCCTTGGACTTGGTAACGTCGCCGGGAGTGCCCAGTAGCATTGACGACGACGACGAACACGACAGGACTCTGCAAGACAGAGCCACCAATGTCCATACCTCGCAAAAAGTCGACCGCAACGCCCGGAGCAACGACGACTGCAACCCCAGCGCCGAACCAGCTCAACAAGCAGGCCTCGAGCACGACTGGTATCTATCAGCAGTCAGTCCTTCTCAGGTCGCGCCTCGCTCGCATCCCCGATTTCGCTCCTTTCCTCGCATTCAGCCAGAGTGGCCCACGGGCCTCTCTCGACGTCGTCAGCCAGCTGTGGCAGACATTTTCATTCGGTGTTCCCTTATGTGCCCTCTTTAACCTCTTGGGGAACTCAAAAATTGTGGACATTGGAGCCCCCGACACCGGTCAGCTCCAGAATCTCTCAATGCACGACAGAAAGCGGGCGGTTGCAAAGTTCATTATGGCCATTGGAACCCTCAGAGACAACAGTCACCCGGACGACGCCTTCTCGACTCTTTCTATTACCGAGGTTGTCAATCTTCAAGACACAAACGGCTTTGTCAAGCTAGTCGCCTGCCTCCTCCACCTCCTGGACAGGCTCCCTGAGCATGTTTGGTCGACAGAACTCGAACAGTCTCTTGCAGAGATTTCCACACCCTATGACAATACGCCCTCGAAAGAAGTGCGCACGCCGCAAGCAGTCGAACGGGGTAACATCATCCGGGAGCTTATAGAGACTGAGAGGAAATACGTGCAAGATCTCGAGGCTATGTTGGTATGTATACCCCAAAGTCTCGTGTGAAATCTACTCATCTTGTCCTTCTGCAGTCATATGCACAACAGCTTCGGAGTCAGGACGTCGTCAACTCCGACACTATACACAAGCTCTTCCCTGCACTTTCGACTCTTACCGACTCTCAGCGCAAGTTCCTGATCACCGTCGAAGCCACCTTCGAACTCCCGTGGGAAGAGCAAAACTGGGGGAAATGTTTCTCTGACCACGTACGCAGATTTTGACTTCTTGCGACTTGTTGGCCTAACTAGATTGCAGGAACACTCGTTCTCAGTATATGACACTTACTGCGCGAACTGCCAGAATGCAGTTTCGACAGCTATCTCGGAGGAGCCGGCTCTCTCGGTAGGCCTCCTAATTGACCATAGGTCCACATGCTCATGCAGCCGCGCAGGCGCTTGCCCATGTGATAAGTCCAAAGGAGCTGCAGGCCTTCCTGATTAAACCAGTCCAACGCATCTGCAAATACCCCTTACTGCTCGGCTCCCTCTCAAAGGTCACCCCTTCAGATCACAAACATTACCAAGCCTTGCTAGACGGTCTCGCTGCCGCTAAACGGATTACCGATACCGTCAACAATGCTAAGCGTCAACAGGAGAACGAAGTCGTATTTGAAGCCCTTATAAATCGATTAAAGGACTGGAGAGGCGTTCCAATTAACCAACACACCCCTTTGCTCTTCGACGACCTCTTTGCCGTTTCGAGCGACCAAAACGGTTCCGGAGAATATCATGTCTTCCTCTTCGAAAGACTCATAATACTCTGCGTGCCTGCACCACCAGACACCGAAAAGAAGGCAGCGGAAAAGGTCTCAGTGTTTAAGCGATCCGCCAGCTCCAACGCACTGAACTTACAGGCGCAAGCCTCTTCCTTCCTCGCAGAGGGCGTGGTCGTGTCACGGAAGGCAACGACACAATTGGTCTTAAAAGGCGCACTCTACATTCGAAGTTTCGAGGACCTGGAAACTCTTGACACTGGTTGGTCCATACGTTAGATTCTCGTCTACTCTCCTAATAATAACTAGCAGGAGCATGCGCCTTCCGATTCCGTAACACTGGCGAACAACCCCACTGCGTCTATACTTTCCACTGCACAAATTCCGAGAAGATGAACCAATGGCACTCCGAAATTAAACGGCAGTTAGATCGGTGGCAAAAGGATAAAGAAGAGCAACGGATCCGCAAGGAGTCTCGTTCGAATATGGCATATGGTGAACGTCCTATATACGAGCAAGTCAACTCTAGCCGTGACTCTCTCGATTTCATGCGTGCCGCCCCCCGTCCGAAGCACCCATACGAGAGCGACTTCCGACCTCGGTCTCGAAGTAACTCAAGAGTATATTCCCAACCGATTAGCGCCTCACCTGCGCGCGACGGCGATGCCAGCGTTATTCCTGACGGGACCTTCATACAGTCAGAGGCGACAGTCACCAGGCGCGGAGGAACAGCAGCATATAGTATGCCTCCAGAGAGAGACCATATCGAGGTCCTTGCGCAGAGTGGTGCCATTGAGTCCCTCCGAGCTCGTTCCCAAACACAAGATGGATCATCCTTCGTCCTGTGGCGAAATCAGATCCTTCCCCCCCAACCCCCTCCCCCTCAGTTGCCTCAGCCGCCCACCCCGACATCTGCTATCGGGTTCCCGTCCATATCAGTTCGCAAGTTGCCCGAACACCGCCTACGGTCGAGACAGGGCAGCACCAGCACTCTCGCCAGCGCCGAATCTGACTCGAGTAGTAACCGTGCTAGGATAACTCATAGTGGACGGCGTCCATCTGTGCCAGATCTTTCCAGTCCTCCCCCATACCCTATGTCGCACTCAGGCAGTACCACTGGAAGAAAACCGCGCGAACGCGAATCGAGGGTCAATAATGCCATGTCTGGTACAGTTACATTAGGTGTTCCGGCCCACCCCAGAGTGAGGAGCCATTCGAATCCCCATGTCCAACCGATCCCCTCACGTCCTTATGCGATGGATTACGGCGCCCAGGCTCAACTGGCTGCTATGAACGTGTCGCAATACCAACACCTCGCACATCCGTATGGTGATAGAAGTGTGTCCCAAAGCCGTCGTAAACGGAACAGTGGTTCTTCGCTTGACTCGGTCGAATCATGGGATTTATTTGGTGGGGGATCGTCACCCCTCACTCCATTCTCTTCAAGGGAAGGGTCTTCTTTCTACCATTCTGGGAACGCTGTTTCATCGGCACATCCCTATGCTGTTCCACCACTTCCTAGTGCACCCACTGGCCAGAAACCCACTGCTCAGAAAGCTCTCCGGCCTCCGAATCTCCGTCTCGCAAGCTCTTCGTCCGATATACGTGTGAGCGCGTTGACGCCGCTCTCGGCGACTTTCCCTAGCTATCAGCAAGTGCCCGTTCCTCAGCCGATTGGATCGCCCGGTGTGACGAGCGGTGTTACCCCGACACCTACCACACCTACTGGTAGTCGTCTGCTCATCACCGTCCACTACGGCACCGACCACAAGTTCATGCTAGGGTTCCTGACCACGACGCCGTTTGAAGAAGTCGTGGATAAGATGCGGAAGAAGATCAGGACTTGTACTTCCTCGGATGCTAACCGGCCTCTGAGGATGTACTACGGAGACGACAACGGTGGTCGAACGCTCTTGCGAACCACAGAAGATTACCGCGGTGCAATAGACGTCGTTGGGGATCGCCTTGCTCGTGGAAATCAGGCATCACCTGGGGCCCTCGTGCTCTGGGTACAACCCGATATTTAAACATCTCGAATAACTCGTCCTCGGTGGTATAGGGGAGATGCAGTTGGACGCCCCATTTGGATTTATCATGTAACATTCGATGTCATCTCGCCCCTCACCACCCGCGTGTCTAGCTTGTTCCGTTCTCTCCAGTCATCTTTGCCTGTTATTCTCGCAGTTGCCCTATATCGTGCACACCAGACCAGTACTCTACATCACACTATCAGTTTGACTCAAGGATGTCTATTATATCTCTGCCTCTAGGATAGATTAGGCAGTCCCCCTTCTGCTAGGAGCCGTGGCTATGTTATTAGGTGGTCTGTTGCATATTGTAAACATCAGTCTCTTCGCGAGATGCTTATCGTGACAACCATGGCAAGGGAACACACTTTCATTCAATTTCCATGTCACACATCGTAGGATTTGATTTCTCTAAGAAATATCATACAACGATATTGATGTTTGTTCTCGTAACACGTGCACATCTATATATGTGGATTTTGCAAAAGGAATTGGCGAGCAGCATCACCGAGAGAAGGCGCCCAAGAGGGAGAGAGTACCACATGCAGTGAATACTCTACTTCTTGAGAGTGAAACCTTGTCTGGGGAGTCTGGGCTCCTCACCCAAGTATGATTCACCTGCGTCCTCCCTCATCATGTCGTTGATCCACCTGCCGTTGGGCTTCAACCAGTCACCAGTAGCGAACTTGGTCGCGAGGTACATCCAGGCAGCGGCGTTACCCCAAGTACCAACCTCGTCCGAGACACTGTCCTTGGCGAACTCGCACATGCGCTTGTAGAGTGCCTTGTCGGTCCAGAGGTCGTACAAGTGCTTCGCAACAGCAGAAGAGTCGCCGACGTCGACGAGGTAACCGTTCTTGCCGTGTTGGACTTGGAGGGGGATACCGCCAGCGCGGGTGCAAATGACAGGCTTGCCTTTGTGGATTCCCTCGGAGACCTTGACTTCGAAGCCCTCGCGGGAGGAGAGCTGGAGGACGATCTTGGCGCTAGACATGAGCGCGTTGAGGACTATTCGTAAGTGGTCAACAAGTTTTCTCCACGTTTCGTGGGATTGAAAATACTAACTTTGGTCACTCGGAGGAATGCGCATGACGACAATGCTGCAAAACCTTTAGAAACAGTCTTGGGAGACGGCGCCAATACGCACTCAGCGGCATATGGAGCATACTGCTCAGTCTCGAGCAGGGCGAGAACCTCGGAGTAGATGATAGTCGCATCGGGATCGTCAATAGCACCGTGGCCGCAGATAAGGAGTTGAGGAGTCTGGCTGGCGGGTAACTTCATGTCGAGCTTGCGGCGGAGCTTAACAAACGAGTCGATGACGATCGGGATACTAAAGTAATGATCAGTACCCGCAATCAATAGCGGAAGATGACTACCCACCCCTTGGCGGGATCGAAACGAGCCACTTGGACGATGTAGTCACGGACAGGCCAGTGCAGCTTACTCATGCGGATCTCAGAGCACAAGGTGCGGAAGACACCCATGTAGTATTGTACGTCCCAGTGGGCGAGGGGCTGCCGGGGATATCAATCTGACTCTTGCGAGGGGATTCACTTTAGTTGACATACCTTGGAGAGACCATCAAGCCAATCGGTGCAGGCGCCCATCAATCCGACTTTCTCCGTAGGGACGGTGTCGGGCACGAACTTGTCGACGGGGTGAGAGATGAAGAGATCGGCATGTTGGATGCGAGTCCAGAGGTAATCCCAGACCTCACATTGAGGAGAACCCTCAATATGAATGAGGTCACTGCGAACCTGTGCATCAATCCATCAGTCGTCGATTCCTCGGCATATGATCAGGAGTATACCTCGATATGGGAGCGGTAGATAACCGGAGTGTTGGGCCTGGCCTTCTTGATGAGAGGAATGAGACCTGGCATCTGCGGGTCGTCGATGAAGATGACATCTGCGCCACCAGCAGCCTAGGCAAGCATATTGGAATCACCAAAACACGGGATGAAATGCGAAGGAGCTCACAAGAGGACCACCTTCAGAAAGCCAGTAACGCTCAGCGTTGTAGGTGATCCATTGGGTGAATTGCTCCTGCTGAGGTAGGGTCAAACGGAGGCTGGGCTCAGCGACACCCTGAAGGATGTTGTGGTTGTTCTTGGTGGTCCTGAACACTGCAGGAGAGGGAGAGGGGATGTACTGGACGCGGAGGTGTTACTTTAATCCGCCAGGGTTAGAGGGCAGACGCACCCATTTAACATCGACGCCGAGCAAGCGGAAAAGACGAATGAGAGCGTGACGCATCAGTGCAACACCTCCACCCTGGGGAGTGGAGCTGAAGAAGGCGATTTTGATTTGCTTATCGCGGAGGATCTTGGCGTATTTGTGAACGGCGTTCCATGTTGGCTCACGGACAGTCGAGCGGTAGTCCTCCAGAGAATCGACGATGTGAATGCGACCGCCAGCATCTACATCGACTTCGTTCCTGAAATGAACAAATCAGAAAATTGGCCGTGGTCGCAGCCGTTGAAAAGTGTCGAGGGCGCACCTGAAGCCGATGAAGAGACGAGGGTTGTGACCAGAGGGACCGAAGTAGAGGACAGCCTTGCGAACAGCCGAATCGGCCTGTTCATCGACGGCACGGAGCGCGGGAGTCGGGGTCTGCTGAGCCTGAACGTTGGCGACGGCCACACTCAAGAGACCGCCTTGGGTGGTCAATGTAGATGCGCCAGGACCAGACTTGGGGTTCGATGGGGTTTCGCCGCCGCCGGGAGTAAGAGGGAAGCCGAGGGGATCAAGTTTGGCAGCCGGGCCCTTTCCAGGGGTGAGACGCGAGGTTGAACGTACATGGAAGACCTATGACACAGCGACTGAGTTACAAGGGACCATATTGTAATACAGACGTACCAATGGGACGATATCAAGCTCACGCCAGAGACGACCACAGAGATCGGGGACGAGTTCGTAGAGTTTTTCGGTAATACCGGCTCCCACGAACTTCATGAGATGCTCTGTTACAGAATGGGGATCAGATTAGGCCCTGGAGAAGGGGGATCGAAGGTGCGAAGGGGGCTCACTGACCATTGGAGAAGGCGGTGATACTAGTAATGATGAAGTCTGATATGGTCTTTGAATCGACTTTTGCGTTCTCAAAATGGACGTGCCGGACAGAGTAGTCGGTGGTGTAGGTCGAATCGTGAATGGACAAGCCGATCTCGATGTGCGTGTTGTCAGAGGCGAGATTTCCGGCGATACCGAGATACATGGGCTAGAAGCGTCCCTGTCATCAGTCTGACGGGCGATAGGCGCGTCGAGGTGCACGGACCTGCAGGCTCTGCCATGCTGGGGTCTTGAGGGACTCGCCGGGGTGCTCGACACCGGAGAGACGGCGCTTGATCTGCTCAGTGGCGGGCCTGGTGATGAAATCCTCCTCACCCTCGGAGATGGCAGAGTCCTTGTGGGCGGAATCGTCCCCACCGACCTCTGGGGTGAAGGGCTTCAACGCGTGGAGTCTAGGCATGGCTGTAGGACTATCTACTGGGAGCTATCTACGAGCTAGACAACGTGACAGACGGCGAGGACGCGCGTTTGATGTTGAGACGGAGAAGTCGGAGACCAAGAGGCAGAGGAGATCGAGGGTGGGGGGGTAGGCTTATATAGCTGATTTGGGGTTTTTTCCTGAGTGGAGGATCTAGATCGATACCAGATACACGTTCTTCCCGTCAGGCAAACCCCGCGCAAACCCCGGGCCCTCTTCCGCCGCTCTCCTATCTCAGCTGACCTTGCCGCACGCTTGTCCCTACTCCATCTCATGACTTATCCTATCTACAACCATTTCCGACTCTCCGATCTATCCTCCGTCCCCATTTCGACTTTCCGACTTTCTCTGCTTCTTCGACTCTTTACCCGCCGTGCCTCTCGCTTCTAACGGCTCTAGAATGCCGATGGCACACACGCCGACCTTCATTACGCCTCGAATGTCACCAAGGTCCGGTTTGCGCTCATGTCAAGAGAGACGAGCTCAGCACATGACTTTCCAGAACTTGTTATCTATCCGAGTCGCATTCAGTCTTTGCTACTTTCACGCACCCACTATGGTTCACCTTCGGCTCGTGCGAGCGATATCACCCCTAAGCGTTGATGGCGTGAGCCCCTATAAAACGCGTAGCCCAGGTCCGTCGCGTCAGTAGGAGGGATGCGCGTCGATCGAGTGAGCCGGATAGTCAGTGATAGCCGATGTATATTCAAAGGTCTACGCATGTTACTTGCTTGCCGCTGACTCGGCCTTTTGCACGGCTAAATACTAAGGCGTTAATGTCGTAAAATAAACCCCCCTCAGTTGCTGTCTTCTATCATTGTGGGACTCTGGACTCTCTGGAGTTTGATACGAGCATAGGGTGGCAGGCCAACTTAGTTAGTGGGTTCCTCGGATACCAGTCCACTAGTAGCAGCACTTTGGACCGAGGTAGTCGCGATTGAACCCGACGACGCCTCCAATCGGGTCAAGTGGACAGCACAACAGCGAGGGCTTGATTTTGGATGCCAAAATAGGACATTGGAAGGACTCGAAGCGCAATCGCGCGTCCCTGCAACTTACTCAATATCTTGTAGCACTTCAAGGACTGTATAATGGTCGCGCTATGGACACTGACCAATAGCAATTTGGGCTGAAAGTGAAAGAGCAGTACCTGTGATGAACAGGTCAAACGCCGCCGATAGCTACAATTTGCGAGCCAACCGGAGCCACCATCAACCGTCCTGTTACTTAGCGCGACGTCATCGAACGTGTAAAGATATCAAACAATGTTTATATCCAACATCCATTCATCGAGGAGTAGTAACAGACAGATTTCACCACATTGACACAACGAACCAACTCAGCACGATCATAGCGTAGGATGTTTCATACGATACAGAATAGCCAATAACATAGGTAACGAGTGTAAGGTATGGCATGCGAAAGTGGGGCTACAATGGGAGAGGCAGGGAGGGTTTATGAGACATTGGGGGAGTTCGAGGGAAGGAAACGTAAAACGTAAAGGGCGTTCAACGGTGGAGAATGGGGGAATGTTCAACAGGAGAAGACGGCCCCGTCTACGACACTGTAGGTGCGGGTGTCGGTATAGGTGTGGGTGTCGATGTCGGTCCAACCAAAGCCGTGTTAGTGTACGCCTACAAGCTGAGTCAATATCACAAATCGGGTTGACAAGATCTTTACGACTCACAATAATGGAATCGCCACTAATAATCCAGTACTCGCTGAGACTAAGCGTAGTTTGTGTAACTTGATCGGCGGTTATGTACCATTGCTTTTGGTTTCCCTTCGCCTTCGCCATTAGGGCCGCGATAGCACCAATGACCGCGAGAGTCGCGAAGAGGGAGATGGCGACGATGAACCAATACCTCCTCAAGAACTTGCTAGTGATTCTTCTGGATCCACGGTCGCCAGTGGGGAGAACACGGAAGGACTCAGTGCCAACCGACGAGTGCTCGTTGTCATATTGGGAGTGTCTTTGGGGAATAGCATAGGCGGCTGCCGGATGTTGTGGTAGTGTCGGGAAGGACTTCACCGGCGATGACTGCGAGGAGGAGTTCTGTGAGGAAGAGTTGGCCGAACTCTACAAATCGTGCTCTGGTCAGACCTCGTCCGGGACTTCGTTGTAATCGTTCAACGTACGAAGGATGTCCTCCTATCAGTTCCCTTTTCTAAGGAAGAGGAGTCATATGAGGCCACGACCGGTGACACGACGGGGGGAGTAGGCGTGGTCTTGTGCCAGAACATGATGGTTTGTCGGTAAGGATAGGAGGATAAGTAGAGCTTGAGGAAGGGAGTAGGGAGACGACAAACTGGTTTGGTGGGGGGCGGGCTGCGGGACATTTATATCGACCGAGGGTCCCGCCCATGCGAACCCATATCGGGCAGAGTGTGTGTGTGGCGTAACCTATTGTTGAACGTTCTGAGTACACTCGTGATTGGGCGCCAGGTGGGGAGAAAGCAACTGTGCGCAGGAACCATTATTGTTCCGCCCGAATTGGGTAAGAAAGTAAAGGTGGCGACGGCGTAATGCAGTTTTGACTTCTGTATAGTTCTGTATAGATTCTGTATGGGTAGCACGGACGTCGGCGGAGGTTCGACAGATGTTCGACAGAAGTTCCCAAGACGATGGCGGATATTCCATTGTCTGTCGAAACTTGTCGGGGCGGGAATGCCATCCCACTCACCATAGCTCTCCATACATAGGATCCAAGGGATCCGGGGGGCGGATAATGCGTGTGGCCTCGCCACACATTCGGCGGCTTCGGGGGTCCTCATTCAAACTCGGCAGTTTCTTATATTCAGCGGTCGCCGGCGACTTGCATATTTAGATACCACTTAGGAAAGAGTAATAAATTAGCGAAGGCGCACGTCCTCGTCCTACATACAACGAAAGCAGTTGCGATCGGAAAATAGCTCCAACGAGTGAGGATGAGGATGTCGACGAATATGAGCGTCCATGAGGCAAAAGATTATCAGCGGGTGATAATAGGCCGCGCCCTTTTGTTTCCTCTAGTTGAGATTGTCGTAGATGTTCCATGTCTATCAGGTCGGCGTCAGTCGTCAGTCGTCAACTCGACACAAGGAACGGGAACGGAGCCGCAAAACAAAGGCGCACCTTCCGCCATAGGAGACCCCAATGCTCCTTGACCGGGCCGTCAATGCCCCATGCAACACCTCGGAACCACCAGAATATGCCGACGATCGCGCCTGCGTACAAGCCGAACACAATCCATTTTGTTCGCTCCTTGAGTCGTCGAGACTTGAAGACGAAGTGGTCGACGAGATGCCCGACCATTAGGACGGAGAAGTAGAGAGTTGGTAGCTGCGGTAGAGTGGCAAGTCAGCAGGGTATGAGAGTGAAAGGGAGTGAGAAGACCACGTACATAGTGGTGAATATAGGTTACTCGTCCCATGATGAGGAAAGGAACTAGGGAGTACATTAGTAACACACCGGAAACAACGTGACGGAGACCACGTGCCATAGTGGAACAACCACCCTCCAAACGCAATCTTCATGACATACAAGAAATGATCCCATTCACCTAGAGCACGTAATCAGTAAAACCCTTCAGGCGCTGTTTTTCATCATCTCTCACCATGTTCCCAATCAGCATAATGCCTCTGCTTCCTCATCAGGTAGCCAGCAACGACGAATATAGAGACAATCAAGCCCGCCGTTCCTGTCCACCACACAATAGGGTTCCCGATAAGGTAGTACTTTGTTTGGGTATCGCCCCAGCCGCACATACGCAAGCCGAGGTGGAGCCAGGGCCAGTCCGAGGGGGACGACGCGAGGATGTCTTCCTTGTCCGGATCAGGGACGAGCGCATTATTTGAGTTCATCATCGCTACATTGAGGTGCCAGAAGTCGCGCAGGAAGGGTGAACTGTACAGCTTGACGTCGCCGGGTTCGACTGTCCGTCATCCAAGTGGATCATTAACCCCCAGTATTAACATCAACCAAAGTAAGCGATGGGACGAGGGCTCACGTTTTTCATTCCAGTGACTCTCGACATTCCAAATCGAGTGTGGGTCGTCGGGGTTATTCTCCTTATCGCAGCTAACCTCGATCTGCTTGAACCCCCAGGGCGGCAAATGAACATTGGGCGCGACAAGGTAGCAGCCAAGGATCTTGTGCCTGAACCGCACGCGCGTGGTCAGGCTGCGCACATTGGTGACTCTTTCCCGGCGGCCGAGGACGAGGTCGGAGTGGACCTCGACAACCCAGTGGTCACCTGTGTCCCCCACGGTGCCATTTCCGTATCCGGAGACCTCATAGTTTTGCTTCGTAACGGGCGCAGTGACTGCGTGCGAATGCAAATTGCGTGACGTTGGTACGTGGACGAAGCGGACGGTGTCCCCGTGCTTGAGGTACCGGATATCGACGGGGTCGGCCTCTTTCCAAGGTGGAGTGACGAACCATTCGTTGTTGTTATCCTTGTAGTGGTAGCACGTTACCTGCTGCTGCTCTGAACCTACGGGGTACGTCTGGACGTGCGAATGTAGCAGGCCGCCCCCATACCCTGTGTTCTTGAGGGTGATCTTCGAGCCAAAGGCAACCTCGAGCGGGTTGCGCGAAAAGTCGTTGCCTTCGAGGTTCGCTTGGAACAAGGAGGACATTTGAGAGTCGCCAGGGCCGGAGTGGTTGAGGATGAGGAAATGGAGCTTGAAGGACGCCATATAGATGACCAGAGGAAGGAGAATGAGGCATAGTGCACGGGCGGACCAGTGTCTAATGTACTCCGTCTACATGACCATTAGCGTGGCTTAGGGAAGAGGTGCGGGACGACATACTTTGGGCATCTTAAGGTCGCCGAACTTATTCCAGAGGTCTTCGATAGTGTACATGCCGACTACGGCCGTGACGAAGAACCCCACCCATTTGACACTCACTACACAGCCGATGTTGATGCCGGTAAAGGCGAGCCATACCCACCAGTCGAGGGAGAATGGGCTAAAGAGGTAGTGAGTGACCCATCGTGGATTGTCGTCGTGTTAAACATACTACGCCTGCTCATTGTGGAACCGCGTTAAACCGAAGACCGTAGTAAACGTAAAGAAGAGGAGCATTGAATCCAATAGTATGAACCTTGATATTACCAGCCATGCCACGTCTGCGCACAAATAAGCCTTCACAAATACTGTGGTGGTTAACGTGGACGTACCGCACAGGACCATCAAGGTCACTATATGCGCGCCCCGGTTGCTGAACCCGAGTTCTTTTGAAGTGTACCACGCCAATGGGACCATGAGTACGCCAAAGGTGGCCAGCATAACGCGCATCGCGACGTAGGGTACGTCCTCCTTGTACTGCTCTCCGGACTTGAACTCGAACTGTCCATTGTAGCCAGATAAAAGGCCCACAAGACCAACGATCATCTTTCCAAGTGGGGGATGTACGTCGAAATAAAATTGGCGCTAAAGAGAACGTTCAGGTGAGCTCGCTGGTCGCGCCCTCGTTGGCTAGTGGCCAGGCAGACACACCTTTATGTAGTAGCTCCCAAACTTCCCGAAGTGAGCTTCGTCCCATATTACATGCGCGGACTTTCCTATTGCGTGAAAGCGGGTCCAGCACGAGAGGAGAGTGTAAATGGCGGCGGGGAGATGTTCCATGAGGTCCTCCTGGAAGCTCGTTGGGGGTGGTCTGGGGATATTCCTGAGAGCGTTTGAAGTGCGCATCTTCGCGTATACTTCTTTGCCGCCGTCGTCCTCGTCGGTATACATATAACCTCCGCCATTGTGGTAGATAGTATCGAGACCACTTGGACCAACTGGTTTGTGTCGGTAGCGGACCTCACCAGCGTCGGATTGCATGTAGTGCAGCGGCAGCTCTTCTGGTGCTGGCTGCGAATGGTGTGGGGTAATTTCTTCAAATTCCGAGACTGGCGATGGCGGTCCAAAGTCAACTGAGACTTGCTTCGGCATCAACTACGACCGTCGATAGCGAGGCGAGGACGAAAGATTCGCGCTCCGGTGTGCTGGCGGATGTGCTGGGGCCCAAGGCGTGCTAGCAGATATTCTGCCGCGTGTCTGAGTTTGTAGCCTCACTCCTAGAAGGTATACTGGGAACGCGGTGTGCGTCCCTGTTTCACCGCGTCAAACAAGAGTGGTGGCT
>Ga0307513_10007894_pt1 | contig 13712 bp, 18 predicted proteins | sample 15_EM_MG_FD_202174 | JGI IMG/M metagenome (GOLD analysis project Ga0307513, IMG submission 202174) | Populus trichocarpa ectomycorrhiza microbial communities from riparian zone in the Pacific Northwest, United States - 15_EM | ecosystem: Host-associated > Plants > Roots > Unclassified | place... | reverse complement strand
GAGCGCTGTGACTAGGCCACAGCCGACATAAGCTTTTCTCTCGGAGTTCGCATTCAACCCTCTTAGTACCTTAACGCGTGTATTTCTCTACCATATGGTTCGCCACACAGGAGAATAAACGAGGATTTAAAAAAAAAACCCTCCGAAAAACCAGGTTTTATTCGCGAGTTGTCAGGCAAATTATTTACCCAAAAGTCAATAGTAGTCTCTTGTGAATTGTACAAAGCTATAAAATTATGATCTGTTCTCGCCAGTGAGATAGTTATGCAAGGGACATGGGTATATCACTCACTTGGATGTTTCGGAAGGGGTTCCCGTTTCATCAATAGTCCTCACAGGTCCAGTGAACCACTTTCTGGCTGAAAGAACCCATGACGCAGATGCGAATATGAAAACGCCCATGATAATAACCACTGAGTAGTCTTAATAAAGTTACTTAGCAACCTGATTGTTCCAAGAATCATAAGCGACCTACTTATTTCTTCCGCAGTGGGGTTTTGTCCGGGTGGGAAAAAAAGCATGACCACGATAAAAGATACCCATGCAACAGCAATAGCACCAACAGGAGTAGCCCAACGCCCAAGACTGAATGGACCCGGAGCTAGCTTATCTTTGCCGTAGGTAATGCGAAGGAAGATTGGAGCTGCGTACGACGTGTAGAGTCCAATCACAGAAGACCTGCAAAAATAACTTGAGAACAGACAGTGAACTTTAATATGTCGATCCACCTACCCAGCAAGAGACGTCAACGCCGTTGGCGAGAAACTTAAGACTCCGCAAATCGAGGAAACAACTATAACAAACCACACAGCATTTACTGGTGTTTGCGTGTATCGGTTCATTTTTTTCCAGTAACGCGATCCAGGAAGAGCATTATCCCTAGCGAAGGCGAAAACAACACGGGATGCGTCAACCGCCTGCGCAGCACCCGTGACATACTTTTGGCCTTACGTCAACGAAAAGCTAACATGACTATGGATCGGGTACTTACTTGAACCACGATAATCAAAGACCAAATTGCAAGCATCCCACGTTTGCCCAAAACATTCAAGAAAACCTGACCCATAGGGAGAGGAAGAGTCGTGGCTAATATATCGCTTACAGAAGGGATCGCGAATGAAGTCGCTATGAGTAGTAACCATCCCAGGCTGGCTGTCGCCAACACTGAGACGATGATGGCCAGAGGTGCTGCTCGGGCCGCATTTGCTGTCTCTTCAGATATATGAGCGGCGGAATCGTCTTCGTAAGAACATGGCAATGTTAGACCAAGACGTATTTTCTGGTGTATCTTCACTTACAGCCTGTCAAAGTCCACATCGGGGCGGTAAAGGCCAACATGAAAGCCCAGCCATCTGCTGAGCGTTAATAATTGCAAACCATCACTGATTTTACAACTCACTGTTGTTCCAACCTGAATTATTTTCGAAAAGAGTAAACGCATCTGCTGTTGATGCCCTTTTCCCGTCGGAAAGTACAAGAAGAGAAATAATCGCAGCGATAGTGGTACCCACTGTGAAGGATCAGTTTATTTAAATTGCACAGGTATATCCGACAAGAAAACTTTCCGTTTATGACGACGTAGAAAAGGTTTAGTTTCGCAAGGACACTCGTGGCAGCAGAGCACACTATTCCATGAGAAAATAAAATGGCGAGCAGGATCCCAAATGTTGCTCCAGGTGATATAATAACGGCACCATCGGTGGCGACAGCAATTGCAGTCGTCACCATCTGAGCACAGGTGAAATCGATTCCACAGACTAGTGTCACCTGTCCGGTAACGTTCGCCCATCCCGTGATCCAGCTAGCGAGAGGAGCATAGTTTGGAGGAGCCAATTTTGCCGAGAAGTAGTAAAGGCCGGCACTTGTCCTTTATAGATTGTGAAGGTTTTAAATAAAGGCTTGGCAGAGAATTAGCTTACTCACGGCATCGAGGACGCCATCTCCGCCATGGAAAGGGCGACGAATATAACAAAACAGCAGGGAATGAGCCATCCAAATACCATGCCTACGTGGCCACCTAGCAAGAGACGCCCCACATTCAAATTAAATGAAATGACCCAAGGAAAATGACTGGTTCAAACCATAAACGAGCCCAAATGATAAGGTCGACGTTACGCTTGCAATGACTCCCATGATTGAGAATGCAAACGATACGGTTTCTAAGCGCTAGCATTCGGTAGAAAAATAAGATCACGTAAAAGAAGCTAACTTTTGAGTGACGCTCACCGAGAATTCGCGTCGAAACTCGCTCCGATACCCCAGTTCAGCGAGTTTGGCATCATCAGCTCGAATGACCGATTGGTTATCGGTGTGTTCGAAAGTCAAGACATCAGTCTGAAGCTTCTCTCCTTGTTCGGATTTGTCGTCCATGTCCTCAGAAGCGGGTTAGTCTCGCAAAACAAGGTGTGCCTACGGTGGACGAATCAAGAGTGGGAGAATTGACGCGTTGAACCAAATAACCATGCTTCTTTCCGAGCTGTCGAGATCCACGGGGTTTAGGTATATGTTGATGGGAAGGTTTGGGAGATAGGGCGTTCCCTGGACGTTTCATTGGATGATAGCAATATAATGATAGCAATGAATATCCATTAAGGGAACGGTGACAGGCGGTGACCAGGTGACCACGCCCTTGCCACGGCCCAGATTTTCCTGGCACGTGAGGCTATCTATTAAATAAGATTCAGGGTGTCGCCTCCCCCGGTAGTACCGTGAGCTCACGGCATCCGATGCTGGTCCGGGTTTCTTGCAGTAGATAGGACCTTCGAGCACACAAAAACATCTTAGCTGGGCAGTAGAAACCATTCGTCAGATGAGGTAGGGCACGGCAAATGGAGCTTTCGAATGTCGTGCTTCGTTGTATGCGCTCAGTGGGCAGCTTATCTTGTGGCGTTCGTGTCCCTGTAGTGCCTGATGACAGACGGGAATTCCTGGGAGATAAAAGGTGACCCACAACCCGCAACTGAGTCAAAACCGAAACTTACTGTACATAATACTTACTCAATGCTTAGCTGATTCCTTTTGGATTTGCATGGGGTGGGAAATTTTGAGGGCAGGGTTTTGTTTAGCTGTCAATTATACTACCGTTATATTGCCTTGCTTGAAAAGTAAGGTTCCCCACTGTCTAAATTAAGTATATAAGGAAATAGTTTTACAGCAATGTTTGTTTGCTTTACACGTTCTTTGCTTCTCCTCCTATTACGACCAAATACAATCTTACCCCGTCCTTTGGCATTATTTTTGGCTGGTATACGGTGTCTGTGGCAGATACCGGATACCGGATAGCGGGTATTACGTAAGTAATGAACCACGTCTGCGATTCGATTCGTCTATTCCATTTGCGCCTTCCTGAATCCAAAAACCATGGATATCGGCACTAACTCCAAGCCCACCAATGCCCTGCCACCGAATGGACCACCCCCGCCACCAAAAACATGCCCGGAAGCGGCTGTGAACTTGAACATGAGCCAAGCTCATGTTCTCCGGTATGTTTTCCTGGTTCTCCTTTCATTTCTCGTTTCTCACCTTTTCCTCAGCTCCATGACGCCCATTTCACTCGATGCTGAGACACCTGTCAACGGAGATATAGTGGACAATGGAGGTAAGCAAACTGGCTCATCAATGTAATGACAGAAGCTCACCAATAAGTCAATCAGTTCCCAACACGCAGGCCTCGACTTTGTGCACAGCTAACTTGAGCCGGCCAACTGCTGCCACTCCCACACCCCCCGAAAATGGCCAACGGACCTGCACTAAACAAAAACCAGGCTCAGGCCGCCCAAAAGGCAGGAAAAGCACCGTCGCACCTGAAGATCATCCTTGTAGACTGGGCCGGCCACCTGGAATGGGCCATTTGCAGAGAGCGAGAGTTCTTGCAGACACACCTCAGCCAGAAAAGAGGCCAATAGGACGTCCTCCAAAGCTGCAAAAGGTGCCCAAGCCATCTGCTCCGGTTGGTTTGGGGCCATTTAACTTGGTATGTTTTTAATCAATTTATTTCAATTCATATTTACTAACAACTTTATGGGTCATCCCGGGGTCGCAATGAACAACACAGGATGCCCCTACAACGTGGGCCTCTTTCGGGTTGGCGTCGAACACCCAACGTCCATCGGAGCCCCTTCTGCAATCCCGTAATCCATCCCACAATGCCACACCGACTCCCTCCCATCATGAAACCAATCCGCCACTTCCAGGTCCTTTAATTACTTAACCACCACCAGCGGCCCAACACCCGATTTCCAGCCCTCCAACACAGTCCATAATCGTGGATGAGGATCCTCAGCGAAGTGTTCAGATTCCCGAGGATGACGAAGATGATGAGGCCACTGGCGATGGGTTGGGAGAGGAGGATGACGATGCAGATGACGATGATGAAGCAGATGATGATTTTGAGGAAGGGATTGAGTTCGACGACAAGGGAATGACTGGGAAGGCCAAACCGAGTTGTCGGCCCTTACCACCTTGGCTCCTCGAACCGTTCAAGGCTCGAGTTGCAGAGTCCAGCAGCCAATACCGTGACGCCGCCGGCCTACCCCCTCTCTATGCCCAGCACCAAACCTTCTGGTTTCCACAGCCCTCGACATATTTTCTTCTTAGAAAAAGGTCGACACCTCAACAGCTTTTCAACCCCCTTTTTTTTCTTTGGGATCCCATTCCATGTCCGAATTGTCATCAAGTGCTCCATCGCCACCAGGCCATCTCTCAGCCTCGCCGATGTGTTGGCATCGACCAAACATTTTGGATTATCGGGTACCGGTGCCGTTGCCGAAATTGTGTGCACCCCAAGACAAAGAAGACAACCGTAACATTCCGAAGCTGGGATCAGCGTATCCTTGCGGTCCTCCCATCTGCCCTTGCCGCTGAGTTTCCTGCCCAGTTGAGTCACCGGAGTGCTATCTCAACAACCCTTTTCTCGTGGATGCGGTCATCCTTCAACTATGGAATGGGTTCGAAACAATTTGCGGATGCACTTTGTATGCAGCATGTCCTCTGGTATGACAAGATGGAGCTCCAGTACCTTGATCATATTGCGAGCTTTGCTTTACATGGGTGGTTGGGTAAAAAGTTTCTCTCTTTTCCGCAGTTCGATGACCTCAGTCCCCTGGGTCCACATCTCTATACGCCACATGCGAATCTCTGCCGCAACTTTTATGATAATTTTATTGATGAACATCAAGCTGAGATCAACCAGCATACAGCCATGCTTTTGGCGAATATTTGCGCAATTGATCATAGTCATAAGGTGCGTCTCTTAATTAATTAATGTATACAAATACTTATATCCTATGATTAGATCGCTAAACAAACCATGAGGGTTGGGGGTGAGAAGCCCTTCATGGCGATAATTAGCGTAACAAATGAGAAAAATGAAATTCGTGTATGCAATTTCGTGGCCACAAAGTCACACTCGCAATTTGAGATGGCTTTGAAGGACATCAACAATTCTTTGACGCTATATGGGCATCCACAACCCTTGCTTTTCTACACCGACAACATTTCCGATAAAAAATTCCTCGAAGACTGCTTCCCATCACTTCGTCATGGCGTTACACCTGTTGAGAAACACGGGCACTTAGAGGAATTTATTATTCCTTCTGATATTCCGATTCTCGTGAAGAATAATCCAAATGCCATCAATGATGCTATGCATACTATTCTCGATGATGTTCCACAAGATCAAGGTTCAATAGTGGATGGATTTGATTCCGAGTGGAATGTTGATGTTTCGGCACAAGGAAGAGTGACACGTCGAGGTCGAACGGCTATCATTCAAATAGCTTATGAAAATCGGATCTATATTCTGCAGGTAATTCTTTAATAAATTATGCCTGCATCGGAATTAAAATTGACTTGAATTTAGGTCGCAGACATGCCTGCTCGAAATGAACTCCCACAGCAGTTGACACTACTCCTTTCCCATCCACGTATTTTCAAGGTTGGACGGCTTGTCAACGGTGACTTGGGTTACCTCCAAAAGGCATCCCATTCTCCACATCCTTTCGTTGGTGGGCTTGACCTTGCGAAATTCGCCAAGGATCGCTGCGTTGTTCCTAATGCCCAATGTTCTCTTGCAGATCTCTGTGCACTGCTTCTAAAAAAGCGACTGAACAAGAATGTTCCAGAGCGCATCAGCCAGGCCTGGGAGGACATCACGTTGACAGAGGACCAACTGAATTATGCTGCTCGTGACGCTTATGCATCTCTTGTGATGTATCAACATCTTTCCACCATTGATGTTCCCCGTCACCTTCCATTGTGTCTAACCGCACTGGTTCCAGTTCTCTTCTATAATTCTGACAACACTACAGTCATTGCGGAAGGCCAGATTTCGACCCAGTTTAATAAATCACAACATGATGGGATTAACATCACTTCAACCAGGACTGTCATTGATATTCTCAAAGTCCTTGTTCCTGGGGCCATCATTTCCTCTCATGCGAAGCGTGCTTTGAACACCTTTGGGCCTGTGCCATTTTCAGTGGTTGCACTGCGGAGCCATTTGCGAACCTTTAATCCAGTGACATCATTTCAAACGAATACCTCCAGACAGAATGATAGTTCTTTAGATGCTAGGACACCCCCCGGGCCTTCAGTTCATCTTGAAGAACCAGAATCTAGTGATGATAGTGTGGTTCCCATTGGGGATTTGCTCACAAGTGATCTCTCACCTTCTCAGCCATCTGCCTCGGATATTTCACTCTCAACAGATCCTGCTAGTGCTGCCCTTGGAGAGAAAATTCTTGGACCAGAACCAGCAATATCGAATGAACCTGAATTTGATTCGACACTCTGTAGCCGTGTCCTCAAAGACCCATTTCATGTCTTTAATATGTTTTATATCTCTGCAACTCACCCCCTCCGACTTCAATTCACATGCGAGCTTCGTGATGCAATATTTGTTCCTGATCAAGCTGACAAATTACACATCAATGGTTGGGGTCAACTGCAGAATCCTCCTCAAACATATAGCACCTTACGGAATTTCTCACCACAATGGACTCAAGAGCATTGTAAGCACATTATCCCAGCTCTGAAGAAGCTTTGGCAGCTTGTTTCTCGTGTTTTTCGAACGTATGGCCCTCTGACTGATCCCAAAACTAAAAAACCCCTTTTCACAACCGACAACTGGAAAACTGCAAAACATGTTCTCGATTTAATTCAAAATGGCTACTTGTCTGATCCACCTGGCATCCCACTCTACACTGTGGTTGGTCTAGACAAAAAGGCTGGGGGTCTTACCATTTATCGGTGTGCTCGTGGAACTAATGCAACAGAAGGTGGAGTTCACAAACATATTCGAGCATGTTTGCCGAAATGTGGTGCTTCTCTTCGTCATGTTAATGCTGCATTACATGATTTCGTTTTATACCACAACCTTTCCATATGTGAAAATTTAATTTTATCATGTTTTTCAGCTTCTTAGATCAATTCCGAATAGGTTGGAACTAAAAACTCAACTGGTGAATCCTATAAAGGGCACACCTTTATCTGGATCACTCACAGCATTCAAGCCCGTCGCTCTGCCCTCCAGGACGTTCTCATCAATGTAAAGGAGATCACCAGCTGGGTGAACAGTAACTATTATGTGCCTACCACCGAGACCCTTGGTATACTACCAATCCCCCAAGAGATTCAGGAATCCAGTGGAATGGCAGCCTATATCTCGGGACCTATCGTAAATCTCAAGACTGGGGAAAAAAAGAAAGTTCAGCGACACAATTTCCTTGCAAGAATGCAAAACACACGAAAACCTGTACTGCCTGTCCATACAATGGCCGAAAGGCTTATGTTCCGAACTCTCATTAGCCAGAACAGGGAATTCAATCCTCCAAATGTCTCTGAGCCTCCTTGGAACCAAGCCGCGAAGGTTTGGAATGCTTCTGTTGATGAAAGCGACGAAACCTCAGGCTTGTACTACAAGGTAATATCTCTATCAAAAAATTCACACATGGTTGTGAAATTGATAGCCTCTGCCTTTATTTTAAGCTTAGTGACCAACTGAAAGTTTATTACGCTCAGTGGAGGAAGTCATCCGATATGAAAGAAGCTCTTACACGTTCCGCAGGTGTCCGAAACCTTTGGCTGATGATATCCATGACTCGTCGCGTTCAGCTGCTGCTCCACCAGTCCCGTTTCAAGTGGCTAAGCCACATGTCGTCGAAAAAGGGTTCCTTGATTTTGAACAAGGGCCATCCCGCACCATAGCTGAGAATTCTGAACACTCCCTTGGACCACAACACCACCATGCAACCAACATCACATCCTCCGAGTCCATATCCACCTTTTCAGCACAAGCACCATCCTCAACCTCCACCCCAAGCCCTGAAATGACCAATGCACCAACGATTACGACCCGTGAAACCGTCGAAAGGTTGGCTTGAAAGCGTGTTGCAGATTCCTTGGCAGAATGCCAACCTGCGAAGAAAGCTCGAAAACGTCGCACTTGTATAAAATGTGCACAGGTGACATGCTCCGGTAGCCAGACCGTCAAAAATTGTAGGAATCCATGCCAAGACTGCGGGAAAACGGTAGCTTGCAGGGGGAGGAATTCAAAAAAGCCGTCGACACCGTGTCATTTGGCGTGGGACTGATTAGTTTATCCTATCTACATATCTAATCATCATCATTGTCATGATCAACATGGTAACCGAGTTGGCAGATCTACGCGAGTATCTGAAAGTGAACCGAACCTGCTCCTCGTGTGAGCCGTTGATCTAACCGAGTATCCTCAAATTCTTTAATTTAAGGGTCCTGCTATATCAGAAATTAGTATCTGCATTCGCTGCGGCAGCATCACACAGGTGAGCCTGCACGTAGCTCAAAGCCTCAACTCTCCTGCTATGAGTAATGACTATGAGTCATCCTCCCTTCCCCTCCTCTTCTTTTTTTCTTTTTTTCTTTATTTTATTATTTTATGCCACAGACACCGCAATCGAGCCGCATATTTGTGAAAAGTTTTACAGCAATATTTGCTTTACAAGTTTTGGACAAACATTACGTTATCACGAATTTCAATTCTATAAACAGAGGCTGCCCCATCCGCCTTGCATCCGCCATACCCTGTTTGCGGCACATGTTTTTTCGCAATCAAGTTGTCCACTCAGAGCCCAAGTCTTTCCCTGGATGACAACAACATTGCTGAGATCCGCCTTGATGAACAATACAACACACCCTGTTTGAATCTTGATTGACTTGATACCATACAACCCCTCCACCTGTATTTATACCTACTTCCCGAATATTAATGATTTCCTTTCCTCTCAGAATCCTTCTTGGGACTGGTTAGTCGCTTTCAGATTAGGAATTTAACACAATGCAGCAATGCTCTGCTCTGATTCGACGAACGCACGACCTTCTCTGCAGACCAGCGATATTGATTCAGAGACTGCAGTGAGAGCTTTAAATCACTTCATAATATCATGGCACCCCCGGAATCAAACAAGGAAAATTGCGGAGCAGCCCCCAAAGTATTTATTTTGAAGCCTTGGTTCAGCAAGTAGGGGATTAGCTTGGGATTAGCATGCTCGGCACAATCATGGGACCCTCAGAATCAAACAAGAAAAATTCCTTCAATAACACAGCAAGCAAGGCGTTGGCGACGAAGTCGACCCCTAGTAGCTTAATGCGAAATCGTATTGTGCGGACGTGTTGTGATTTCCTAATTAACGTTGAATTGAAGAGAAACCTCGTGCGAGAATGGGCCTGAATGGGCGGTTCATTCTCATGGATATCCGGTTGGCAGCTCCAAACTAATCAAGGGACCCAAGGTCTGACTGGATTTGGAGTGGACATAGACGCCGTTGCCAGTGGATGGTTAGTGGACGTATACTGAGAAGGAGGTCCTCACGGGCGCTAACCAAAATATGCTCATAGGGTTAGCGCCAGTGGGGTTCCAACGGTGCGGAACATTGAAGTGGCATTGAAAATGAATTCGCTCCAAAAAAAAAAAATTCCCGTTTTTGAGCAACTCTACACTGGCTTTCGCATTGCCCGCCGTACTTCAGCCGTCGGCGCATCCCCGAGGCCACCTGCTTGTGAATGCGTTCAACGAACGGTGGCAAGTGGGGTCCTTCAAGGGACCCGGAGATCAAAAACGGTTCTTCCGCCAAATCACCTCCTAATAATTCCTTTCGCTTTAGCAAGAAATTAATGTGGGACACGACGGTGGTTGGTCGAATTCTTCGAAAACCAACATTTGCAACACAATTCTCACCATTTTCTCGTCGACCGCATCTTAGACAGGGATGCGCATTACATAAGGCGCATGCTCAAGGAGAAGAAGTGACCTTCACGTTTCATGGTTGATTGCATAACATTGAAATGATTTTTCAACAAGAGATTAATCGAGCTACTGACTTTCAAATTATATTTGTTCTGTGCTCCGTAATCGCACCCAGTTGGAGGGCCTTATCAATGATATTTGTAGTGAACCCCCTAAAGAGCCGGACATCTGTAGTTGTGTCTGGCGTTAAAATAAATTCAAAGTTCGAAATTATTGAAAGACGAGCCGAAGGTGAATCATCGACCAAGAAGACCATATAGTGTTTCCTGATAGGTGAGGTAATATTGCGACCTAAATGAAGATTACGAACAACAGTAATTGCAGCTGAGCCGGGGTCAGGATCGGGAGTGGGTCCGCAGTGTAGACGGGAGTAGAACCCGGCTTGGCAAGCGCGCCACCTGTGTAGCGCTCCGCAGAGCCGCGTGGCTTCGCTGACGGTCTCGAAGGTCATGAGGCGGCGCGGATCGTCGGGGCTCTTGACGGGGCGGGCGGAGGCTTTGAGCTTTCTGCTGTGAGAAGGGGTTTAGGAAGGTTAGTGAGGAAGGGAGGAGCGGACCAGTAGAAGAATTCGTCGAAGGCTTCTGGTGAAGGATTATCGATTTCCTCGGTAAGTTGGACGTTTCCCAGAGACAAGGTACTTACTGAAGGAATCAAGCGGAAACAAGATTTCGTCAACCTTAGAGACCATGGAACTCAATGAACGTCCACATTTCCTTCGCCGGCTCTATCATCCCTGTTCGAGTCCAACTACACCTCCCTGCCCCGATTGTCCGCAACCATCCTCACACTATCCGCCTGCCCGTCGTCCGTGTCGACGCGCTTTTTCTCCTCGCCCGGCCGCCCGAGCCCTTCTTCAGGCAGATGACAGCTTGGTCGATGGTGATCTCCTCCTCGGGCGGGGTCTCCCTGTAGTGCGTGAAGAATGAGCTGATGGTTGAGCAGGCGGCGGTGGACCCAAGCGAGTCCAGCATTGCTGTGGGCTCGGGAGTCTTCTATGTTGTATTGTTTGAGGAATTGCCACCAGAAACGTTGGCGGAGGGCGTCGTACGGTTGGTATTTCGCGCTACACAGGCGAAGGTGCGTCAGTCCAATGTCAACATACGAGATGGAAGAGAAAGACGAACCGGAATCGAAAAACAGGACTATGCTTCCCCTCCCACTTCATCCATCTCTCCGTCTACGTCGTCAAAGGCAACCCACCCTCCTCCCCTAGCACATAAAGACCCGTCTCCGCATCTGGATGGGGTGCACAATCAAGGAGTTCCTTGATATCACACGACGTCTCGCGGAAGTGGTCGTTCTTGTCAGAGTCATCTTCTGAGCAAAATACTTGAGAACGCGGCAAACGCGAGGCGGGAAGAGAGTCGTGTTATGAGAAGATGTGTGTGAGACGGGCCTCGCTGTCTGCCGCGTCACCTGACTTATCCTCAGACCTTCGTCTGACTCATTACGGACCAAGCGACGTCACGCGTCAACGTTCTCTGACTCTGAGCTTTTCCCCGCAATTGACGCCAATGACAAGGCCGGCGTTCTCTCTCTCCAAGCCTCTTGGAGGCTGTCATGTCTCCTATCAGAGAATGAAGTATGGAACCCCCCGAAGACGCTCCCGTCATCGACTACGAAAATCACTGACATGCATACCACGCGTCGGTGTCGTTACACGCTCTGAGCTCACTGATGTCACGGTCGGATGCCGGCTACTAGAACTTATCATTATCTCTGGCTGGCACCTGTATATATGTCTGCTGTACTACTCGCAGGGGCCATTGCCGCAGTAACTAGTGCTGCATGGTCGATTAGTTTGAAGTCTCAATGAGATCCCAACCCCGCCTCTTATACTCAGCTGCCTCGCGTGAATCGGCTTTAATGCCTGCAGCTGCAGCATCTTCAACCGAAAGGGGTGTCTCAGCGACGAGTTGTCGTATGCTGTATAGCTGGATTTCAAGAATCAGGTGGCATAAATTACTCTCTGAATATAACTTACGCGCTGGCGAATAGGGTATCACCTCCAGAAGGCGGGTTGGTTAAGACTTTGAAGCTCGTAAGTCCCGGAGGCTGCCGCTCATAACTGATGCAAGTTGACTTCTGTCCGTCTAATAGTAGGTTTTGAAGGTCTTACCTCACGTCGGCATGCCAAAGTTCAAGTTTGGAAAAAGCAGTGGGAGGTGCCTTCTTCGAAGAATCCTTGTAAACAACGTGCACATGAGGCAGGCCGCCCTCAGCCGGAACACCAGAAGAAGCGTGTAGATGCAGAGGACCGAAGTAAGAGACAAAATCGGTCTGTTGGTCGACGTCGAAGTCTGACTGGTTCCGAATGACAACGATACCTCGTTCAGCTAACATCGCAGCTCTGTAGAATTATGCTCGCGACTAAGATAGAAGGAACAGTATATCAGAGTACTCACAACTCAGCTTTCTCCTCTTCAGTCAGCGTGTTCAGAGATAACCCGATGATTTCGGTACCAATAGCAGGCGTGATTTCAATGATTTTAACGCCATCGCGTTGTGCTAGACTCCCCTCCGTCCACCTTCCGACCAATTTTCAGAGTCATATCAGGGGAAAAGAAACGACGCGCACCTCATCTTAGCCTCTAGACCACGATCGCTCACGTTCACTTCTGGAGCTGGACCATAAAAGACTTTCGGAAATGACGGAAGTAAAGCTTGATATTTGTATGCATCATGCGCCCGCCCAGCCGAGGGCGACTGGAAATAATCCTGGCTACGGCAAATATGGAAGATATAAGCGTGTCGGTTTCACAAAATTCAGGAAGATTCTCACTAGAGGTCAACAGGATTATGGCTATCGATTTTTTGAAGCGGTTTCTGAAGGTTACGCGGTGCAATGGGGGACATTGGATTACGGCTAAGGTATGCAATTGGCGAGACCCTATATACTGGATTTATTTTTTCTTGTTTATCCTGAATCTCCGCCTCCACCTCGATGTTCGTAAGTGGCACACGACCTTGTTTCTCGGACAAGCACTATCGATGGCGCAAAGTACGTCACTATCATTGATAGATATCTCCATGCCAGATGCTGCATTAGGAACGTTCAAAGCTGGGCGCATCTCGCATCTCGCATCTCGCATTTTGCATGTGATCAGCTTATATAACATAGATTTGAAAGATCGCTTAGAGCCCTGTGTCACGTCTGATTATCTGTGATAAAGCAAGGTTTCTTTGCGAACTATCTTCACAATCCCATCAAAACCACTGAGAAAAGACCTCGTAGATTCATTCTTACTCGATGGCAACTCGAGACTTTTTTTTCGCCACCTGAAAATCTTGAAGAACACACTCTAAATCTACAACAAGACCTTGAGATCATGGCTCTCCTTGCGGCATGACAAGGCATAAGTTTTTTGAACAACAAATTTATTAAAGGTACAGTAAACAGTAATAGTTGTTGTAAGAAATCAAGTAGGTA
>Ga0307513_10007893_pt1 | contig 13715 bp, 20 predicted proteins | sample 15_EM_MG_FD_202174 | JGI IMG/M metagenome (GOLD analysis project Ga0307513, IMG submission 202174) | Populus trichocarpa ectomycorrhiza microbial communities from riparian zone in the Pacific Northwest, United States - 15_EM | ecosystem: Host-associated > Plants > Roots > Unclassified | place... | reverse complement strand
GAAGAAGAGGGGAGATGGATGAGAGGGGTGGTTGGCGTGAATGGGACTGGCAAAAAAACGGAAAGGTCGGGGATGATGGATGGAAGCCCGCGGTTCTAAATTTCCTCTTTCTCCCGTCAAGATCTCACACCAACAACCAAAGCGGCGGCAGGATCTAGTATGACAACGCCAAGACATCGTCCTCATTCACTCATTTCATTCGTTCCCTTGAACTGTTTTGTAATTACTTAGTCAGCAGAGATAGGTCAAATACGGTAACTAGCGTCAGGTCCCTCAACTCGGCCTTTGGCGTTTTTGGACTTTTTGGTGCTTCTTTCTCTTATTTTCTTTCTTTCTTTCTTTCTTCCTCGTCTTGTCTTCTCTCCTCGTCGTCCAGTTCACCCTCCCTCGAGCATCAACTCACTCTCCCCCTCCTCTTCCTCCTCCTCCTCAACCACCGTCCACGCACAACCTAGCACTCCCCGTTCCTGCCCTTGACCTCCTCGCCTTGTTGTGTTGCGTCCAGCACACGGAACCTCTCCTTCTCTCAACTCCCCCCCCGTCAAGCCTTTCCCATCCTAACTTCACTAACCCTTTGCCCTCTTTTCCTCCTTCAACAATTAACTTAACATACCATCCTCTTTCTTCTGTTCCCCTTCGTTCCTTCATTTCTTCCTTCCACACCCTTACCTCTTCTTCCACACCCATCACGGGGGAAACACCAACAGCCCCAGCTCTTCGCTAAAAATTCAGTTGTTGTTCCTTGCTCTCGTCGTTCGCTGCTGTCTCCTCCCGCCCTGAGGCTAAAAAGTTTCGCGCCGCTGGTCCCCTTCACGCTCCTTCCTTAACTGCGGCTCCAACCCCCTCGTCAACATCTCCCACCCCCCCAACCTTTCACTCCCTCGTCCCTCTTTTCACAACGATAACCCTCCACAACTTCGCCCGTCCTGTCCGTTTTCCCCTTCTCGCCTCTGGGGCACAAATCCCTGCAGCAGGCTTTTTTTCAATTGTACCGCATAACCAGCATCCGGAGCATTGCACTCCGCCCCCACGATAACCGCGACCTTCCGCTACAGACGGTTCACCGAGGCCTCCGTACATCTCATCTGAAGTCAGTGCACTCAAATTACGATCAGTCCCGTATAGCAGAATCTCTTTCTAACAAGCGAGCATACTTTGCCGCTACTGTTGCAGTCATGTCTTCATCAGAAGATGACCGCCCTCTTGCGGCCATGCATCGTGCAAGGACAAACGGTATGTGGACATTACCATTCCCCCTCGCCAATTCGGTGCTTAAAGGCACGCACTGGGTCGACTTTCAGAGTGTTTTAGAGGCTACTGCTTCCTCCCTTTTAAGACACGACTTCTATATTCCCCAATCTACCAAAACCTTACGATGGAACGTCTACTGAGCGGTGTGGTTTTTGTGTATAGGTACTTCATCAACCGTGCCTGCTGATACCAACGGAACTACCCCTGGCCCAGTTCTGGCCAATAAAAACCCGAAACCTGTGGACCGCAAGGCGGGTAGCAAGTCTGGAATGGCAAATAAATCAACAAATGGCGTACGCCCTAGTGATGCAGCTGGCGTTCCCCTAGTAAATAGATCGGTTGAAGACAGAGGGGTTGGGTGTTCTAAGAGGAAGGACCGTCAGGCTCCAATCAAAGAGAGCAGCAGTATCGAAGATAGCGATGCTCCCCTGGTAAGTTAGGTGCCTCTTGTTCTGAGCCTTTTGCGCGGTCACTTGCACTGTGAGATGTTTTAAACTGACAATTTCGAGAACAAACGTCGCCGAACCAGCAACGGTATCAGAAAGGAGAACGGGTTTAAACAAGAGGAATCCTCAAGCGATGACGACGTCCCTCTGGCTAAGAAAACGGCAGCTAAACTTCGGAATGTGCCTTCGCCTACGCTAATCAAACGAGAGAAAAAGCCTCCAACACCCCAAGGAAGAGACTCTTCTGACTCAGATATCCCGTTAGCAACCGTTAAACTGGCTAAAGAGAAGCAGAGAACAGCGCAGAAGGCTGCGAAAGCTGTGAAGGAGATGCGTGCCGAGGGGGACAAGGCTATAACGGCTGCCGGGACGAAGCGTAGATCGGCCGGCAACGCCAACACATCAGAACTAGCAAAGAGAGCGGGGAAGGCACCACTTAAGAAGGTTAATGGGGTCAAAAAGGAAGAATCCTCAGACGATGATGTTCCTCTTGCCAAGAAACGAAAGGGTGCTGTTCAAAAGCCTGTCGAAAATACAAAAAAGGCTGCTCCTGGCAAGAAGACAAAAGACGTTGATGCGAAACCCGTAATTACCAAAGGAAAGGGAAAGGCAAAGGAGGAAACCCCCGCCGAAGCTGATGAAGAGGAAGAAGAGGAGTATAAGTGGTGGGAGAATCAGGCGGAGACTGATGGTACCCAAAAATGGACCACTTTAACACACAACGGTGTGCTCTTTCCTCCTGCTTACGAAGCCCTCCCTAAGTACGTCAAGATGAAATACGCCGGAGTTGAAGTGGCATTGCCGCTTGAAGCAGAGGAGGTTGCCGGATTCTTTGGCGCTATGCTCGACACGCAACATGCTTCGAACCCAACCTTTGCTGAAAACTTCTTCAAAGATTTCCAAACCATACTAAAAAATTCTGGAGGTGCTAAGGGTCCTGATGACAAGGTTTGTAGCCCCATGATTCCATATCGGTATGTGATACTTACACACGGGTACAGAACGTCAACATTGGATCTTTTCGAAAATGCGACTTCAAACCAATGTACGACTACTTTGAGGAGAAGAAAGCGGAGAAAAAGGCTCTAGGTGCGGCTGAGCGTAAGGCATTAAAGGCAGAGAAGGACAAAGCAGAAGAGAAATACCTCTACTGTTGTCTTGACGGCCGTAAAGAGAAAGTTGGCAACTTTCGTGTGGAACCCCCAGGATTGTTTCGTGGCCGTGGGGAGCATCCCAAAACCGGGATGGTCAAGGCAAGGGTTCAACCTGAGCAGGTTACGATCAATATTGGAAAGGGGGCGGCTGTACCGGCTCCACCACCCGGGCACAAGTGGGCAGATGTCATTCATGACAATACTGTTACCTGGCTTGCAACTTGGAAGGAGAATATCAATGGCAATATCAAGTATGTGATGTTGGCAGCTACAAGTAGTCTAAAAGGGATGAGTGATTTCAAAAAATTTGAGAAGGCCCGCGAGCTGAAGGTATATGCCCCAATCCCGATATTCCAACCGTTTCATGAAAACACAACTAATTCCACCTCAGAACCACATAGATCGTATCCGCGAGGATTATACACGAGACCTCAAATCTGAGCTTATGGCGGACCGTCAAAGAGCCACGGCGATGTACCTCATCGATAAGCTCGCGCTCAGAGCAGGAAACGAGAAGAGCGATGACGAAGCGGATACGGTCGGTTGTTGTTCACTTCGTTATGAGCACATTACGCTGGAGCCTCCGTGTATTGTTGTATTCGATTTTCTGGGTAAGGACTCGATCAGGTTTTACCAGAAAACCCCTGTCATTCCTCAGGTGTTTAAGAACTTGAAGATTTTCAAGAAGGCACCTAAGACTAAGGGTGACATGATCTTTGATCGTCTCGACGTGAGTCATCCTTTGAAGCCCTGCAATTGGATTAACATGCTAATGTCACCTTTAGACGACTCAATTAAATAAGCATCTTCAGAACTATATGCAGGGACTTTCGGCCAAAGTGTTCCGTACCTATAACGCGTCTTGGACCATGCAGGAGCAATTGGACGAGATCATGAACAAGGGCACTGTGCATGAAAAATATGCCGCATATAACCTCGCCAACAAGAAAGTCGCTATTCTCTGTAACCATCAACGGACCGTGAGCACCACTCACGAGACCATGATGCAGAAGCAGGAGGAAAAGGTTCATTTGGATTTCCTCATTTATTTTTATATCTCCGATACTAATAAGGGTTAAAACAGATCAAAGGGCTCAGATACCAGAAGCTTCGCCTGAAGAGGATGATTCTTTCTCTAGAGCCAAGCCGCAAGAAGAAGAATCCCACTTTTTTCAATCCTGATCCTGAAATTGATGATGAGGAATGGATCAAGGAGCACCAGGTTTTCCTCATTGAACAGGAGAAAGAGCGTATCACCAAGAAGTTTGAAAAGGAAAATGAGAAGCTCCGTGAGAGTGGAGAAAAGGTGCTTAAAGATAAAGAGCTCAAGGAGCGCTTACAGGTCCTTAAAGACATGGAAGCAGAGTTCAAGGCAGAGAATAAAACCGGCAAAATCGACCCCAAACGCGGGGCTACCATTGAGAAGCTCGAGGCCCAGATCCAAAAAATGGAGGAACGGATCAAGAAGCAGGAAACGGAGGCCCAGGTTCGAGAGGACAACAAGACAGTCGCCTTGGGCACCAGTAAAATCGTATGCGTTCCCTTTGAGTTCTACATTCAATTACTAATCGCCCAATAGAATTATATCGACCCCCGTCTCACTGTCATGTTCTGCAAGAAATATGACGTCCCCATTGAGAAGATCTTCGCAAAGACCCTGCGAGATAAATTCAAGTGGGCGATTGAGTCTGCCGACGAGGATTGGAAGTTCTAAGTAACTCCCAGTATCCATCCCCCTCTCTAAAGAAAACGAGACCCACTCAAATAAACTACACAACCTTCTTGGATAAATACCATCTAGCTTTTGCATCACTACATGCTGATATAACGGATGACGGGGTAGAATCATCATAACAATCACCCCGTTTCCTACCCTAGACAGTGAAAAGCAGAGAGAAGCAGAAAAAGAGGGAATCGAACCCTTTACTTAAGGCTACATGTAAATTATTTCAGATTCTGTTATTACTATTTCTTTTTTCTTCCCCCCCTTTTTTCTTACCTCGCTTCCTTTCCCTCCATCATGTTACGGCTGCTCATTCACTTCTGTCCATCATCCTCACTGATTAAAATTTCCCATTTTTTTCCCAAAATGCCTCACGCTTGTACTAAAAACTCTTATTTTATTCATTCTGCCGCCTCCTTTTTTCCCTCTCCCTGATTCACTCCACCCCACGCGGAGAGAGCAGGAGAAGTACCAAAAGAGAGGCATGGACATTTTCACTTCTCTTCAATTCATGTAAGTAGCTTACTCCTTCCTTTCCCTCCCCCCCTTTTCTTCAATTTTCTCTTCAATTTTCAATTTTTCCTTGCATCACATATCGTCGCGCTTTCTATGTCATAGGCTTCGTATCGTATCTTATCAATTAGATGTGTGTGATTTTTTCCTCTTGCTTCCCTCTTTCTCTGACTTTCGTGGTGGTAGGTGAATGAATGAAAGCTCACGACAATGATATCTTTCAGTCGCCTACTCCCCTGTATTTTAGTTTCCTACATTTTCGTTTGCAGTGGCGGGGATAAACCACGAGAGGAATGAAGGGAGGGGAGGGAAAGAGGAAGAGTAATGTATGGCTTCCTTTACACGAACCAACGGACGAACCGCAGGAATTGTAAATTAGGACACCGATGAATGGATGGGCGGATTGGGGCTGGTTTGCGGAAATGGATTGGCGGGGGTGAACTGGGAGCGGGCAAGCTGGAGTAAATTAGATTAGTTGGGCAGTCTTTTTTCCTTCTTTCCTTTGTTAACCTAGCAATAAACCGGCTGCTGGGAGTCGTGGTTTCACCCCCGGTTGGTTTTGGTGGTCGCGAGTGAGATTTTGTGGATGTATGGGTGGAGAGTGAGGGAGGGGCGCGTATTGTAAGGGTTGAGCAATGGGATAGTTCGGGGGTGCGTTGTTCATACAAGTCTGTGTGCATGCGGATGGGGGGAGTTCGGTGGGTTTACGAAGCTAGGGTGTGATGATGGAAATGTATCGTCTCTAGGTCATGACCTACGGTGCCTGTACCTTTAGGGTTCAGAATCTTGCGGGCAGGGGCCGCGGTAAAGTAGAGGCTGCAAGTGAAAAAATGTGATATGGATCAAAAGGTTTAATGATGGTGATATTTTGTATCGTACAATTCATGAACGCAGGGAAAATGAAAAGACAATAAAAACAACAGAGTTTTCCTTTCTCCCTTCCTTCTAATCCGCCACATGAAAAAAAGAGACCAAGGGGAAGAAAGACTTCCCTCCTCCACCGACCGAGTCCACATCTCTCCATATAAGGGGAGAAAATATATAGAATAACTCCCAAAATCATGTGCTAGTTGCCTCCACTAGAACCTGCCCATTCTCCCCATTCTCCGCACTCTCCAGTTCGATCGGCGGCCACCAATTCAGCCGCCGATAGCTGTCAATCACCTCCCGCAGCCCTTCCTCTGTTATCTCCGGCACTTGGTACCTGAACCCCGTGACCTTCTCGAAGCGTGTGCCATCAAGACTGAGGTCATCATCTTTGACAAGCTCGTTGTCCAAATACGGGTTTATAGGGCCGGGTCTGGTTATGCCGGCCTCGTTGAGTAGGTCGCCCCACGGTTGGAGGATCTCGTCGTTCTCTTCGTCGACAGCGGAGCCAAGGTTCAGTCGGGCAAACGATGAGACAATTGTTCCGTGGAAACCGGTTTTGATGCCAAAGATGTTGGAGATGTGTTTTTGGAGGGTTCCTTGTGCTGTTCCCCCTGGTTAGGTTTCGTGATACAAAAAGGGGGAGAGGGGGATAGTACATGTGTCACCATGATCAACAACGTTGAATATCGGCGTGCTACCCATTGATTCGTCCCAATTCTGCTTGCCGGAGGTGTACCAGTCCGCCGCATGCCATAGTGCCCGGGCAACATCGGTTACGTGTACGGTATGTGTTCGTAGATCCTTTGTCCAGAGCCATTTCATCTCCTCTTTTAGATAGGCGTATACCCTCGCCATGCACAATATCGTCGCGATAACCTTCGAGCAATATTCTCCATAAACGTTCGCCAATCTCACGATGACCAAATTAAGCCTATCCACGAGGGAAAACATCCACACGATGTCATAATCAGCATGTTATCAAACTTAGCAAACCTTCCCCCCCGCACCCCTCCTCTTCACCATCAACAACACCGAGGACTCCCCCACCGCCAAACAAAGCAAGCCAACCAAACAACTTCATCTGCACACTCAATTCACTCACTCTCACCCCCAGTCCCCACCCCACCTAGTTTTGGTTTGCCTTTTTATTTTTATTTTTATTGTTATTACGCACCCTTCAATTTGCTTTAATTCCTCCTCCGCTTGTAGTTTGTACTTTGCCAGCTTCAGCCACGGTTTCAGCTTGTCGGTTTCCTTGCTAGGCGCCCTGTCACTCTTGTAGACTGCCCCCGTGCTTATCTCGACCCAGCACCTGACACCCTTACGAGCAGCCTCTTTGGCTGCGGTGGTAGAGAGCTTCAGGGAACGCTGCCTGTATATCTCGTCATCTTGAGAGTACCTCGTATCACCTCCGCAATTAAATACGTAGTCCCATGTGGACCCATCCGGTCGAGTAAACACTCTCTCACATGTATCTTTAAGTCCCGGAAACTCAGAGTTATTTAGCCCTTGCCACTTGTTTTTCTCTTTCTTCTTCCCCTCACCTCACATGCCCTGCTATAGCCCAGTTGGCAGTAGTGGGAATGGCAGCAGTGGATAGGAGAGGGGAGTAAAAAGTTTGGTGTGCATTAGGAAGGGAGGGGGACACATACGTTCTCGCGAGAGATCGCCCTGTTGAAACCTCTCCAACGTGCAAACATCAGTAAACTCCGGTGCAAGCCACGCTAGTTGTGGTAACTGCTTATCCACTATTCGAATTTCGGATGCGAGGTTGTTTGTGTGAATGTACTTTGCCAGAAAACGTCCTATGAACCCTATTCGCACTCGTAGATAAACAAGGAGCTTTAGTAATCTGGTTGACCAGCAGCAATTGGCGGGAGGGAGTAGAGCATGTGTATAACTAGGGGGACGAGGGGAGAATGAAACCTAGGCCTCCTATGATCAGAACGCTTGGCTTCGTATCTGTGCTTGTTGGTGCTGGTGCTGTTACTTCCATCATTGCGATTGTGGTTATCGTAGGTTTGTGGTTCGAGGTTTGTGGTTCCCCTTAGCTCTCTGGCCTTTTAAATAAAGGGAGGTTGCTTGGTGTGTGTGGTTTGGGAGGGAGGTATGCAGTTTATGTAAGAATGGGTAAATAGGAAAGGAGAGTTGGGAAGTGTTCTCGAAGATGAGAGAAGGAGAAAAAATATCCTAGGGAGGTGTGGGTGGGTGGATGGGTGGCAGGATGGGATGGATGGATCAACTGGGGCAACAAGGGGAAAGCAAGGAACGGTGAAGCGGAAGAGGGGAGGGGTGATACTGTTAGAGGAGGGGTTTCCCGGTCATGAATCCACTTTGCCTGGGTGTAGTACGGGGGGAGGTAAAAGAGATGGAATCTCAATTGGCCTGAAGGTGGGGTTTTTGTCATTTATTTACTGTCTGCTTTTTATATTTTTAATTTCCCTCAGATATTTTATCTATCTATTTATTTATTTGGTGTTTGCCGATTCCTTTCGAGACCCAGGGAACTACGTGAGGTGAGGAGAATTGATTTCCCGACCAAAATCCTGTTTCTGTCTGTCGACAGTAAGTTATCCCGGAAAGCTAGAGACCCGCCGAGCAAGAGCAAAAAGTCACAAATGCGGGAGTGATATTGAAGCGATCGTTTGGAATCATGATCAATCACGACTGCTCGATACGGGTAGCAGTCTACAACCATGCCCCTGGAGTTCCGCTTTATCACCACTAGTACGGTAGCAGACACCATGGACTTAGACTGGGACTACAGTATTCTTTCGTACTACGCTGATGAGATATATCATAGTGTTGGGTGGGAATGGTCGCTCCTTTTGCCCCGATCACCCCTTGTAGCAGCGCTGCCTTTTTTCTCCTTAGTACACTTCCCCTAGCGTTATCAGGAGCAGGTTTAGCAGATTAAATTTCTCTGGAGACGATGGGGAAGATTTCCTAGAATGTCATACAAATCCGAAAGCCCCTTTTTCCGGTCCGACGGACCAAGTTCTGCGGTGGTTCGGGGGTGCCACAAAATTTGTGCAGTTCAGCGAGGTTTCTGGTTCAGCGCGATCGGGGCAGCAGGTCCAACTATATTATAGAGTACTAGTGCTGTACTGTACTCGAGTACAGGAGAGCAGGGTTTGGCTCGGGATTTTTTTGTCTTTCGTGAGGGGGGAACTGAGGCCAGCCAGCAAGCAGTCCATGTCCGGCCAACGAGACCAACCAACAAAGGCATACAAGCCCCCAAAAGCGAACACGGACCAGCAGACTGGGGATAAGCGAGCGGAAACGAAACATGAAGCCGGGCGAGAAACAATGAACGCGAAGGAAAAAAATGCCGACATACATGGGAAGAAAGTTGGGCCACCCCTACTGAAGAGATAGCGTCCAGGGGGGGGGCAATTGAAGTAGCAACGGCACGTGATGGGACGCTTTTTTACCACCTTCTCCCCCCGACCAATTCATACCTCAACTCGACGGGAAGAGGAGGAGGGAGAGGGAGGGGAGAGGGGGAGGGGAGAGGGGGAGGGGGAGGGGAAAGTCTTCTCCTGACCAATCCATGCCGATATGAGGCATCGGCCTGCCTCCCGTCGGACTGATCTGCATGCGATAAAGGCCGGGCGCAGCTATTATATCCGTATCCACGACACTACCTGGGCCAGTGCAATATGCTGATATTGTACAGAGACAGTACCTCTCTCTCTTTTTCTCTCCTCCTGTCTTTCCGCTCTCGGAAAGGGAGATAACACATTTGCATGGAGATAGAGAGTGTCTGATATTTGCAGAACGGTATTCATAAAAAAAAGGCGTGCATCTCAAGAACACTCACACACCCATAGATCTGGTATCATAACATACCACACCACATACGGCTCACATGGGGGCCACATTACATGAACACCACCTGCCTCGGCTTCCCCCTCCTCTATCTTGGTAGGATCTATGATAGCTGCCATCTCACACAGGGGGTTTGCGCAAGGAGGGCTAGGTGGTGGTGGGGGAGCGGGTTATTTTTGGTAAACCTAAAGGCCTTGCACACCCAAGTGGGGAGATCTGAGAAGTGTAAAATAGGGTTTTTCAGGCCTGGGGAAATTTGATTGCTGCAGAACAAGGGGTCGGCAACGACGGAATACCTTTCGACGAATTTTTCGACCATTTTGATGTTTTCCAATACTGGGATAGGCCCTAGGGAGATATTTCCTTGTTCTTCTGTCACCTGGTCGCCAAGCTACACACATCTGTTGCGCAAACCTACTCTTGCACCTGGGACTATTTTCTGCTAACTGCCACCTAAGTCCTCATGCATAGACCCCCTAGTACTGTATACCCGGCCCTCTAGGTGCGGATTTTGCTGAGGTCATGTGACTGCGTGAAAGGGGAGTATAATGCTCGAGCATTGCTTAGCAAGAGTTGATAACCAAATCCCCGGGCACGACTTGACGGGTGGGTAGACTATGGAGGTTTTATAAATGGATTTTGTAAATAGACTGATAGGCTTCCGCAATGTAGGAGGGCTCTTTTGGTTCTCACCATCATCGCAGACCGCTCTTAGATAGAGGTCATCTCCTCGCCAGAATATCACTTGCTGGGGATTCAATAGACATTGGGTACAATGCAGTCAGATATTTGCCCCCTAGCCCTGCGTGAAAACGCTCGATGGCATCACAGATCGAAGGATTTCGGAAACACTAGCAGCAGGTTCCTTGCGGGTCCTTCTGGGTTCACAGAGGGGGCCCTTTTGACTCTCAAACGCCATTTCAGTATTTCCAGTGACGGTGGCGACCGGTGCTGGTGGGCTTGACTCTTAATAGCCTAGGTGTCTTGCGAAAGGAAGGGGTAGCCGGCCGTTGCTTGGTACGGGTTATCTCAAGTGGTCCGCAGACTTCTGTAGATTCGATTGGGGAAAACCATTGATACTAGTGCTGTCAAGCCCCCATCGCCGCCAGCCTTGCTGCACAACAAACCGTACCGGCAGACTACTCACGTCGCCAGATTTCTCTGCCAGTTCCTATTATGGAATCGCTCATCCTCGGATACTTTAGCCAATAAAGTAAGCTATGTTGGGAAGCAATTGTTGTGCTAGCTCAGAAAGCTCAGAACCTCAAGAACCAAGACTACCTTGACCTCAGGGCTCTAGCAAGCCAACAAGCAGCCAACAGCCTTACCAACAAGCCAAAAATAATCCCAGTAAGAGAATTCGAGATGTCTCAGGTTCCTGGGTCGGCCGTTCATTCTAAAGAGAGCGGCAATTTTAGGATTAAATTGGCATTCTGAACTTGGTTTTGATGCCATAACCATCAAAGTTCACATCAAGGGTGGAAATAATACTCCATGAGCTTAAGTTAAGTCTCCTTTCTTCACTCACGTACTCAAGCACATATAATACATTCAATCAGGGTCATGGTCTTGTTTTAAGGTGTCCTTTCCCGTTTAACCATTGACGTAGTGATCATTTGAGGGATTTTATTGGCCAGAGTATTCGAGGATGGGCGATTCCATAATAGGAACTAGCAGAGCAATCCGGCGACGTGAGTACCAGCCAGGCATACAGAGCCCAACTCCTAGCTCGAGTGATACTTCTTGGTTCCGAGGTATGGTACCACGACCTCCTTCATGACAGTGGCGAACAAAAGACCCACCTGCCACCATGCACAAGGACACATCATGCCAACTACCATAGCTAAACCCATGCTACCCACTCAACCTCCTGCTATTATATCATACGTAAAAGTGCTAGGGGAAATATTTTAGTGTGAGACAGGGATAGTCAACCAGCAAAATAATCCCTGCCCTGCACGAAAACATCTCCCCCAGTACTCTATTTGTGCATAGAACAGTACAGTGGACAAATCGAAACTACCACCCCCAGGCCCCGCAACAGCCGTTACCATTCACCCACCTTCCCTCCCTTCATAATCTCCCATCTACCCATCCATTCACTCATCTATTCTCAGATCGGGACCCCGGTTCCCCACTATCGCAGTGTTTCACTCATGCACTACCGCACGTTTATATCATATGTAAGAAATCGCACGAGCACGATTCTGAATTTTCAGTTGCCCGATACTGCACGGTAGAGTGCTGAAGGCATCACGCTTTGCACTTACAGCGCGGATTTACTGCATTAGGTGTGCAAACCGGCCATAAGATCCGTGTTGCGATCAGCTCAGGAGAACATTGCCCCGAAGTGGCGTACAGCACAGTAAAATCTCTTGAAATCCGCTATCAGAATATCGGCCGAGGTTAGCATGTCAGGGCACTACGATATAAGTCTATTCTGGCAAGTTAAAAGAATTGCAAATGCCGGTTCATAAGATCTAATACATCTAATAAGTAGGCAGGTTGGTCTTATATCGTGTCAGGAAGACGTTAGTCCTCGGGAGCATTTCTGTATCTGAATTCGGAGATTACAGGGCTGCTGGAGATATAGTAGACCTTAAGAGATTTTACGGTACTCGCATCACAAGTAGGCAAAAATAATAATACCCGAAAACAGGAATTCACGAGGCACATGGCAAAAAAATCGTGCGTGCCTAAATACCCACGCAAAATTCGGGGCCCCTATTTTTTATTTTCCCACTTTTTTTGCCTGCTTCTTGCCTAGGATAAGTGCTGTCATGCAAAAGTACGGTGCATCGGAGGCCTGCATGATTGACGTAGATTTCGATGACATGAAGATATTCTAGAGTGTGAACTACTAGCAGGTAGCGTGTTAGGTTTATCTTGCAGTGGGTATGGTACATGGGGCCCGTCGGGTGGTGTGGGGCACCCGTCGGTACGGTAGGGGAATCTCGGCTTATATGCTATGATTCGTAGTTTCTTTTTTCTTTTTCCTTCTGACAAGGCACTAAGGGGCACTTGTCCCGAGCAAGAAATAGTACCATGTTGTCCCCGGAAACAGGGATTAAAAGTAATATATTATGATATAAAAAAGTATGTGCGTATCTGGGTGCCCATACAGAGCATACCCCCCTGTCTTCGGGTGCTTCTTGCTTGGGACAAGTGCTGTAGTTAGCGGCGGAGGTATGATAAATTGATTTGGATTGCGTGTGTGGCGGGAGGGAAGTAAGGTACTAGTACATACCGCAAAAAACCTCTTGAAATCCACTAACTTATCTCCACCAACCCTGTAATCCACGGGTTCGGAGGCAAAGAGCCTGTGAGAAGGATTAGCGTTTTCTTGACAAGGTATAACATGAGATTGGCCCGCTGGATGTGTTGGATCTCATTTATCGGTATTCGCAACTCTTTTAATAGTCAAACTAGGCCTATCGTGGTCTGACGTGCTGATTACGGCTGATGATCCGACAATGGATTTCGGGGGTTTTCGCGGTGCTGTTGCACCAAGTCTGGGAGGTGTCTTAAAGGTTGACTTCATCTGACTTACTAAGTTAACGTGCAGTATTGGTGATTCTAGAGTGGGATTAAATTGGATGAACAGGTGGGTGGGTGAGCTGAACAGGTGGATGAGTGAGCTGTGGCACAATTGTCCCTGCAGTAGGATTGTTGTGAGGCATCAAGGCATGCGAAACCAGCAGGGTCAAGACAATCGGAGGTTGAACCATACAAACTGACATATCATGAAGCTTGCGCAATGGTAACCCTAGCTGAAGTGGGTCTAATATCACGACCCTGTCTATCCTACCGCGATCTCGACAGAGATGGGGAATAACTAGACCCACCGTGCCCTGAGCGAGGTGGTGCCCTCGGCGAGGCGCGGCGCTCATACTCCAAAAAGGACTCTTACTAAACACCGGTTCCGCC
>Ga0307513_10007892_pt1 | contig 13715 bp, 15 predicted proteins | sample 15_EM_MG_FD_202174 | JGI IMG/M metagenome (GOLD analysis project Ga0307513, IMG submission 202174) | Populus trichocarpa ectomycorrhiza microbial communities from riparian zone in the Pacific Northwest, United States - 15_EM | ecosystem: Host-associated > Plants > Roots > Unclassified | place... | reverse complement strand
GAAACGCCTGCTATCTCACCGGTAAATACCCCTTGAAGTGCTCAGATGAACCTTATCACTTACTATAATTTCCACACCTTGCCCTTGGCGCCGCGCCAATCACCGCCATCCGAATTTTTCTCAGGATTAATCTCTGCTTCCAATTCCCGCGCGAGCGAGTCAAGGCCATAAAATCAGGCACAAGGAGTAGGTTTGTGAGCCTACTGTCCTCCGATAGATGCCATAGTTCGTTTCCCCTTGGTAACGGCAGAATCTCGTAACCAGAAAGGTACATGTGGATAAATGTGAAGAGGTAAGGGTCTCGATAGAGCTTCAGCTCTCGCACGCCTTCTCTCGACTCCTTAAATGAGCCCTCGAAGAACATAGTAAAATAGTTTGGAGCATCACGATGGATTTGGTCTTGTGTTAACACAAAAACATGGTCACTGATGATGATGGTAAACTCATTAGGTGGTTCCGTGGTAGCTGGGCGCCAGGAATGAGACTGTATGGCCGCTTCGTGAGTTTTTGTCTGCCAGCGCTGCAGTCCTGTCCCAGATCGGACGCCGACCAGGCCGTAAGACATCTTACACAGGTGAAGGAGGCTCTCCAAATGCGCTGGTGAAGTCAGAATCGATTTAAGCTTCAGGTGCTCCGTGGCGCTCGTGCTTGGGACATGATACAGTGATGCTTGTAATATTCAGGGCCCATGGAGCCCGCAGCGCCCGTCATTACAATCACCAGCGATGCATTATTCAACAAAGAGGGTGTTCTAAACAATCTCTCCCTGAAACCTCTGCCCTAGGTTTCTTTGACCTTCCCAATGGCAAAATACAAATCGCCAGTACCAACATGATGACCTCTCCAATGAGCAAAAGTATAGGTGCTCTCCAGTCCGTTGGCGATTTCGGAGGTATTAAGGGCAATAACCCTATAGCCGGGGTTAAGCTTTACTCCTTCCAGGTAATACCGAAATACATCCCGGTCGTACAGGGTCATCGCATCGGCCCAGGGTTCAAGTGGTGCCTCTCGTGTGCTATCATCAAGGCCACAGATCAGCTTCGAAAGCGCTGCATGAAGAGTGAACATTGAGCGAACAAGACCTTCCAGCGTCCCTTTTCCGTTTTTCCTTTTTGGTCTTCCTCAGACTTGCGACTGCGCAATGCTTCCAGCTCTTCCGCAAGTGTATCAAGTCCGTAAAAGCGAGCGTCTAGGAGCAAGCATTTAAGCCTGCTCTCTTCCGAGAAGCGAGAGGGGATGTTGTCGTTTGGAAGAGGGAGGATTTCGTAGCCGGACAAGTACAAGTGGATGAACTCAAATAGGTAAGGATCCCTATATAGTTTCATCTCCCGTACACCCTCGCTTGTCTCCTTAAAAGGGCCTTCGAAGAATGTCGTGAAGTAGTTAGGTGCGTCGCACATGATTTGGTCTCTCAATAGAGTGAAACGTTGATCGCCGGTGACAATGGTATACTCTTCGAGGGCCGACATAACAAAGCTAGACTTTGGCGATGGGGCCAAGGTTGAAACGCGGGTTCGGCGTCTAGCTTCCTCCACTCACATGAGTACGAGCCGACAAATACATTACCCGCTGACATTAGACATACACATTGCATTGACATTCATCGAAGAGCAATGTCGGAAATGTGTATACGCCGACGACAGACTCTGTCTCCCTTTGGCTACAGTATAGTATGCTCTGCTTAGTTTTGACAAGCAACGATGCGAACAAGAAGGACGCTGTGCACCCTAGGATTCGTAGCTTGGGCATTAGTGCCTTGTACGTAGTGATAATAATCACCTGACCCTGCAAGGTCACTAAAAGCGACGGTCTCCATGGCTCATGCCGGAACAATGCTCAAACCCGTCTGGGGTCCGACATCGCAGATATGGCTTAGCAGAGCCTTTCCCGTGCGCTTGCTGTGCTAACAACTCCAATGAGTCCCAGAATTCTCGGATGTCGACGAGAAGCCGCGCCAAAAAGAGGTACATCACTCGTGTATTCTCTTGGCTTTCCAAATAGCAAAATGCTTCCGCCCGTGACTGCCTTCCATGGCTGCCTCCCATAAGGAGCAAGTAAACAAGCTCTCTATAGTCGAGATGTAAGACCACGCGTCCCCTTCGCGCTCACTTCCACAACCATGGGTAGCAACTTAGCTGGATGGATAATGTGGTTACGTACAAGTTTGGCCATGTTTCCTGACTGGGTTGAGCGGATTTCTCCTGGCGAAGCCGATGTGCTGCATTGGACGAAGCCTTGTAACTCCTCCCCGAGTGGGTTGAGACCATGGAACTGGCACCCGCCAAGAAATTCTTTAGCAGGCCCTCCTTGGGTAGGTATCACTGTACGTTCGAACCGGGGAGCGGCAATATACTTACACAGAGATACGCGTGGATGAATGGAATAGATGAGGATCACGGTTAAGCATCACCACCACTACTCCACCTTGAGACTCCTTAGAGGAACACGGAGGATCTGACGTCGAAGAAAACGAAGGATGGATAACTCGCAAACAACCTTAGTAGACCCCTTGAGGATCTCCATCTTGACGGGTGCTAGGGTTAGTCTCAAGGACGCAATAGTTGGGTGAAGACGTGGGTAAGAGCGTGCCACCAACCACCACGTCGGTTTGTAGTACCGAAAGGGCCGAACGCTCCAGCTTACTTAGATCAGGCGGATAAGTGCGTGTTCTATAATCTGTTCATAGCTAATATTCAGCTTACCCCAATCTTCATATCCATCTACGTCACATCTTCGTACCCTTTAGAAGGAACCCCCGATTTTCCGTGCCATATCCCATGCAATCGCGAAGTGAGATAGTCGAGCATCTACGACATACCCTTTCTTTTCGTACTCTGCGCCGGCCAACGCTCGGGTCAGTGAAACTCTGACCATGCGACAATCAATGGGTTGGGAAAGGGATAACGCACCAGACAGCTCGTCCTTCAACTTCGCAAGTTCAACCACCCTTCTCACAATATGTTCCCCGGCTTCCAACATCTGTTTCGGGGAGGATGGCGTATCCGGGACGGGCACCTTCAAGACGACCAACTTCATATTCGCAGAGGACATGCCTGTGTTTGCAATTCTGAGGTAGTTCTGAAGAGCAACAGAGATAGAGGTAGCCCATGGGGTCCGAACGTACCAGGGTCACAGACCATGAGAGGCGAAACCTCAAGGACGCCTTCTGCTTTGTACCCAGTCTCCTCTTCGAGCTCACGCATGGCAGTACTCTCCGGCGACTCTCCCTTGTCGATCAAGCCTTTCGTTCCGCGCGGTTAACACAAATCGATGTTTCCGCCACGTGTTGGAGCGTACCAGCGGGCAATTCTGTAGCGATAGGACAGGACCCAAGATCGGTTAATTGATCGAAGAAGTGACCAGGAATCCAAAGAACGAAACTTACCAATAACATAAGCACCGACCGGCGGGCGATATTGCTCGATGATGATTGTGCTTAGGGGAGCATTTGTAGAGCTAAGGATTGCAAGTATAGCGACCGCGTCGATCCCTCCCTCTGAGCGAGTCTTACGTTCAGCCGCCTCCCAGGTTCGCTGAATCATCATGCAGCACGTGAGAAAATCAATTCAGAAATGTAGCGAAGATATGAGAAGCTGGTACAGAGGGTTCGGCTCGCGTGAAACGACCTACGTCCTTGCCTTCCTGGTCTTTCCAGTTTATTTTCTTGAGAGTGATCCATCTGCAAGCAGACAGCTCAGTATGTAAAGTCGCAAGAGATCTGAACAACTGCGGTGATCTACCTTGCTTCATCGATGGGCAGGTTGACCTTGTTGACAATAACTGGATCTTGCGACATCTTCTTGAGCAATCCCCGCGACGTGTCGAGCTGTAAAGCCCGTGTTGTAGAAATAGAAGTCGTCTTTAGGTGTTGAGATACACGAAAGGCTCGACGACACGGTAAGAGACTGACGACGCGGGGTCCAAGTCGCATACCGAGTGTTCCACGCGCCAACTTCCTGCTCAGTAGCGTTATTCTACCACATTTTTATTACATAATATGCAGCGTCCCAGATCTTGTTAAAGTTTGCGGACGCTCAATACTGGGTAAGAGATGCGACTATCCAGTCGCATTAATATTGATCTGCAGCCCACACGAAGCGACGTAAGGAAATAGATTTCAAAGCAGGTCTGTAGATGGAGGTAAAGCTAAAGGGGCTGGTGCAGTACAACAACAGGGGGCACGGGTCCATAGGCTACGAAGAGTCCATCACGAAAGCTAATCTAATCTAATGGCCTAGTCGGTTGCTTCACCTTCACTCTCCATCATCTCAGGGAGTGGGGTAGGAGGGCGCCCACGGCAGCTACGATAAGCGATGCAGCTCTCCTCCCTCGCCGAACTGGTAAGCCCAATCTCCGTCGTCTCGTTGCTGAAAGTAGTGCGCTTCGGAATGCTAGGAGCAGTGAGCATAGGAGTTGAGTCGAGGGCAATAGAGGCAGTGCCCGGAATGAGAGAGGGCGAACGGCCACCGGGCTTCTTGAGTATGCTGCGGAGGCGTTGGGGCGGCACGGATACTGGCAGAGGACGTGTCGTATCGAATGACGGAGATGGAAGGGGGGATGACTCGGATAGTACAGGGAAATGACGCGACACCGAGAGCAACAACGGCGCTGAGGCTGGAGTATGATCGCGGGTATACCGGCCTGGAGCAACCGGTGCGTCGAAGGGGGAAAGTGTCGAGGCGCAATGAGTGGTCCCGTGAGCGATGTTGAGATTTTCGAATGCTCCCTCCATGAGTCCGTAATGGCTAGTACCAGAGGCTCCTCGACTCATGGGAAGAGAATAGATGGGGCTGGACGTCATCGTAGGGAATGGATATCCTCTGGACGGCGATGAATAGACGCCGTACGAGCTCAGTGAAGGGCTCGGGCGGATTGCCAATCCAATTTCGGCCAAAGTGCTCGAAGTGGTTCGCTGCATCGGATAACTAACAGATCCAGGAGTAGTGGAGGTAGTGTGATATTGGTTAGATCCTCCGCGACTCGCTGAACGGGACATAGACACCGACGATGGAGCCTGCAGAGGACAGAAGATTGTCAGTTCTGAATCAACCTGGCTGGCGTGGAAGCAACCTGTACGAACATGTGACGTAGTGAGCGCGTTCTGAGCGGTGGTATATCCGCGAGCGAGCGAGCGCTTGACAACAGGAGCGGGTGAAGCGAACATATTGAAGGGATTGGTTGGTGAGCTGGCTTGGAGTAGGCGAATGGTACTTTGAAGCTTCGAGAGGTGGCAAGACGTGAGAGGGGACGCTGATGCTGGGCTCCAGTTTGCGAGTTTCCTCTGTATTTATAGTTCCCGTGCTCTATGATGACGTATTCGAAACCGTCTAAGACGGAACGGCGGGAGAGTCGGAGGTTTTGTTTCAGGTTTGTGAGCTGGTCAGAGGTCTGGTTTCAGGTTTCAGGTGTTGTGTTACCAATGACTGGTATGGGCCATTGAACAGTGTTTGCGTCATGGCCCGTTTCTATTGCCGTTTCGAGTGTAGGAGTCTGCAGCAGGCAAAACAGGCAAAACAGGCAAAGGGGTTCGAAATCACTGATGGAAGCGAACGGGGATGCACAAGGGAAAATGCTTGCTGATTGGATTCGCAGTTGAGAGTAAGGAGGTCGAAAAATCTGGGACGAAGTGCTAGTCAAAGCCTTGTGCATCTCCTTATGCCTCAAACCAGCCCACACGGGGGGAGGTGATTCTACGCCACTTCCCACGTCTCTCATCGATTTTTAACAAGCACAGCATTTTGCTGGGTTCTGCTTCTGCCGCAGCCGGCCATTACGCCTGTATGCTACGATTTACGGTCAACAATTAGGGCACAACAATTAGGGCACTCTTCAAATTCACACCTTTAAAATTGTTTCCATGTTTCTCCCCGAATAGAGACAGCCGTCTAGGTAGTCACGGTTGGTGTCGGGCCAAAGAGGTCGGGCCAAATCCCACGAATCGTCGCATTATCGAATTCTATCTCGAGAACGCAAAACTGTCAAACTGTCAAGTACTTCCACCGACTAGATGCTTTTGGATATCATTCTAGAAGGCTGAACGGAGGATCGATCAGGTATGTGACTGAATAAAGTCCTCGACCTTAGCTTCGTAATGGTTGCCTTGCAACGACTCCGATCCGCGCTCCCGCCACTCCGCTGTTGTTCTAATAAATATGGGACATGGCTTCCTTTTATGGTTCTAGTCATGGACATCACTGTCTTACTACAAATAGAATGGTTTACAATATATAATCCTCGTCCCCACATTACATTAACGTCTCTTCGATTTGAGGAATGAACGCTAAATCACTTCTGTCAATATCATGACCATGCGGGCCATATACAAGGAAGGGACAGGGCGGGGTGGGTGTATCAGAGGTATTGGAGTCGTATCTGAAAATATGTAAGTGACTACCCGAAAATGAAATCTGTCGATTTGGCAGGAGATCAAAGAGAGTATTCAGAGCAGCAGATATCAAGAGTGAGATTCGAATGCACGGTTTGCTTCTGTCAAGCTTTCAAGAATGAGTGGGAGCTTGTTAGCTGATGTGCAGGCAATGTAAGATTGACAGGAGAGCAAATCTGTCCCATAGAATTTGAGACTGCGACCACCACTTGTACACGACCATCAGCTGATGCAAGATACTGCCCCAAGAGCGGCTGCGAATGAACATCTCGTCGTGTTGTCTGCTTATCGAGTAGGCACTAGTGTCAGTTGCAAATGGTCCCTTGATTGTGGCACCCACCAAGCTAGCTGTCACACCACTTTCACGAACCCCATTGAGTTTTCACCCCAGTCTCCCTTATGCTGCATAGCCGCCCAGACGAGATGTGTAGCCAAGACTCACCGAGTCGTGGTGGATTGGACTAAGATACGTGGACGGAGTATTGGTAGATGGTCCAGCTAAAAGCCTCGATGGAGGATAAATACCCGGTACGGGATGTACAAACAACCAATGAGGGAGTAATAATCGAACGGAGAATGTCCGCTTAGACGCCGTCGTAACTAGCTCCTCCGGCCTGGCCAAACCTGATTCAGTACATTATGGGTACACAGGAAAAGGAATGGTGACATACTTTCCTCAACCGAGTTATGATAGGGCCCTCTTCGAGGTCATCCTTATCTTTGGCCGCTACTTCTATCGAGAACGTCCGGAGGACAGTCTTAACATCCGCAGAGTGCACAGATATCTAGGAGAGACAGAGGAGCGGAAAGATTCAGAAAATGTTTACCCAGATGAATAGCTGGTTCGCAATCTCACCTTGGCCCTTCGCATGACCTTAACACCATTACCAATCCAAGTGACAAGAACAAACTTTTCCCGCTGGGACTCTTCGTCATTTTTGTATGAAACTCGGACATATGCGAAAGAAGCGTTCGTATCCAAGAGGTGAGTCTTGAGCTCTTCAAGGCCGCCGTTTCCAGTTGCAGTAAGCTTTAGGTTGTCGGATTTGGGTCCCTATAATATGAGAAATGGGTGGTTCGTAAGCCTCTTGTCTCTGGTTCCCGCGGCATCTTGGGACGAGGTGGCACTCGTCTGCCTCGCGAATAGAGCTACCTAAATGGTGACAGATACAATGTATAGGTACCTCATAGTCAATCAGGAGCCAGTTGGTGTCATTCTTGTTCGACCGGACCTCTTCGTATGCTGCAACGAATGTTGACACCGTCGTCAACAGGTTGCACGCGACAGACGATGCAGAACCAGAGCTAACCGGTCGATATTTCAGCATCTGATACGTCTGCCATCACTCTGCGAAGTTCTGCGGAGCCCAAAGGAGAGATGAAGGGTCAAGGTCGAAAAACAAAGATAAGCTGTTTTGACTGGGCCACAGTTTTCGTTTCTTACAAGATGCTTTCGGCAGCGAGAACACGCTTCGGTACTCGAGTCTCCAATTTCGGCGTTGAGCAATTTCCTTTTCAGCGCGTGCCGTATGCACTTGGGCGACTTTCTATGGCACCTTTGACCCGTGGATCCTCGAAAGTGGCACAGACGGGGCTACAGCATCCAGGGGTCTCCTTTTCCTCGCGGAGTGACTCCCGTGAACCGTGGAGGGTGAGAGAGGAGAAGTTTTCCGGCTTGGGTAGCAAGCGGAGTTCCAAAAAGCAGGCAGCTGCCTTGAAGCCAAAGCCTGCAAAACCCTCACATTCCGCCTCTCGTCCAATTTTTCTCAAGCCTGTCGAAGCTCGCCTTAGTCGCACGTCTGCCTGGCGCCGTCCGCCAAATACACCTCCGACGCCAGAATTCGCCAAGAAGCACCGTGAAACAATGAAAAAGAATTTTCCTGAGGGATGGAAACCACCTCAAAAAATTTCTCGCGAAGCCATGGACGGCTTACGGGCTTGCCATACCCATGATCCAGAGAAATTCACTACTCCCGTGCTTGCGGACAAATTTAAGATTAGCCCCGAAGCGGTGAGGAGGATCTTGAAGGGCAAATGGAAGCCTACCCCCGAAAGAGAGGCAAAGATGATTGAGAAGGGAAGGCGCGCGCTGCAAGAGGCTATCATGCGCAGAAGACAGGAAGAGACTATGCAGCTCATCAGAGCTGGTATCACCATCAAAAGCGAAGGTGGATTAGAGCTGAATCCTGTAGAGAGCTATGCCGGAGAGCGGCTGGAGAAGATCAAGCAGCGCCAAATCGCGAACGATGTTCTTTCCACGCTCAAGCTCAAGGGCAACCAATAAAACCTTGTGCTGAGGTCACCCTGTTTTGGTACATTACAATCGAGGCCTCCTTCAACTCACGACAATCTCATGCTCGTTGCTCGTATCATCCGCGCAGTTGTCCATTGGCGCACTACTACCAGTCTAGCTGACATACACTGTATACCAATAGTCATGTTCAAGAACTCTTTATATCTCAGATTCCGTCCTACCTAATGTATGGATCTCAAATTACGTTTATATCTGCTATCACGACCGATGAAACCGACTATATTTGTACATCTGAGGCACAGCTCAAGTTTACGGATAGATGAGTAAACGCTCAAGAGGCAATCGAAAATAACCCGCTTGCCAGGACATATTCCTAGACCACTATTACAGACGGTGGATACAAGGCCTCGGTTTTTCTTTCACTCCTTCAAACGAATCTTGGCTGAAGCACCTTTGCCTTCTATAGTGACAAACCCCTGCTTCTCGGCTATTGCCGCGTACTCCTCAAATGAAGCAACGCCTGCTTGTTGGAAAGCATTCGCATTGATCTTCAGGACGACCTTCGCCACAACTTTGCAGTAAGGGTCGGTGATGCTTCTAGATTGTTTGAAGGTCTTCAAAACCTGCACTAGGGGAGAGAAGAAAGCCTGAAGTGTGTCAGATGACAGGCCAAAGCTGTGTGGGGGGCTTTGTACTTACTGCAGGAACTGTAAGGGGATCGGGCTTCCATGATTTTAGGGCTACCCAAGCATCCCCACCAATCCCGCCCCTAACAATCAAACCATCCTTCTCAGCTGCCTCTAGAGATTGTGACCACTTTATGACACCCATTAATGTATAGTCCTCTTTGGTAAGGTTCATCCCGACCAGAGAGCACTTTACAGATTCTGCGTCGCCCTGTCGGCACTGTTCCATGGCCGCAATCAATGGTGCAAATCGGGTGGATAAAGAGGCTGACGAGCTAGCTACTGGCTGAGAAGAGCCACTCGGAGTGGATGAAGCGGGTGCTACAATCGGAATCGCGGAGTTTGGAGAGAAGGTGAGTGTTGGAATCGCCGGGGTTGGGGAAGACGAGCGGCTCTTCATGATAGCCGCATGGATATTGGCCAAACGCTTTGCGGACCATTCTGGGAGTGCGACCCATTCCTGCCCCAACCCCTCCCCTTTGCCCGTTTCAATGATCCCCATCTTTTCGGCCTCGGTTATACAGACTTTCAAACCACTGACGCCCATATTCACATAGTCCGCCTTCTTCAGCATTTCTCCCAACTTGGACCACAGAACCGAAGGTGCCTCGTCCTTACGAGTTCTGTTGATTGCATCTATGAGTGGCGCGAATCGCTGACGAGCCTGATCCACTGCAGGATCGCTAGCATGATTTGTTACTGTAGACATGGATGGTTGCGAAGTAGGAAGAGGGACTCTGGATACAAAGACGGATCCTGGGGGACTTTTCGAGGTGGGCATAGGAAGTGATGCTAACTCCTGTTATACAAAGTAGGAAGATATCAGGTTACATCCAGACCTTTAATTCCAAGGCCTACGCACCACTCCCTCACGCTTGAGAGCGATCCATGCTTTCTCAAGCGTACCCCCCCGGACTATAATTCCCTCCATCTCGGCTAGGGACGCATACTCGAAGAAGGATCGGCAGTTCGCGTTGACAAGATAATCTGGATACCTCTTGCCGAGTGCGGGAACGAATTTGTCAACCAGTGGGTGGTCGTACTTGAGGTGGTCATGCGTATAATTAAGTACGGATATCAAAGGCGCAAAGATGTCCCCCTATCAATGAACGAGTCAGGCTCGGCGCGATATGGGCGGTCTCAAAATACATACTGGTGGACGGTTAAAGGCAGCAGGTTCTGTTGGTTTTAAGGTCGCTGGACCACCATCGAAACGAGGGCTAAACCATTCAGGAAGGCCAATCCATGGATTGTGTTCGCTCCCTCCGGTCACAATTACGCCTGCAATGACTGCCGCCTGGACAAGTTGCTTCAGCCCTATGAGTCCGAACGCCTCATAGTCTGCCTTGGATAAATGTGCACCGATCTCGGTGCGTGATATATGCTTTTCGTCACTACGGCGGGCTCGCTTGATGGCGGCGATGAAAGGCTCGAAATTAAGAGTCTTTGCGGCGGACGGGGTGGCATTTGGCTGAGAAGAAACGGCGGGGATCGAGACTGTAGCCAGACTCGCGGGGGCGGCGGTTCCATTCTGACCACCCATGATAAATGGCACCGTGTCGTGCGGAAACGGTGGGGCAGATGGATGTGGTCCTGGAAATTCTAGCATACGGGGCAGTTGTTCGACGAGGTTTGATGATGAAACTGGGTGCTGATATGCCATCGCAGGTGTAGTCTGGTGGAGTGATGAACCTCGACTAGCAGTCACTTTAGCGGGTGTGTCCTTCAGGTCGTCAGCGAAGTGGCGGAAAGTTAGTGGAGGACTCTTGAATGACAAACTACGTTGAGGTGTAACGGTACGGCGTAAAGGTGCGGGCTGCGATTGAGGGATGAGGTTCAGCTGGAGTACGGGTGTTCCGTTTGCGGCCACCCATGCATCTAGTGGTGCAGTAATACTTGGGCGTGACATTAAACTGGCTGTGTTTTCAGCTTCTTGTGGTGTGTCAGGTTCCCGAGTCTCTACTGCGGCAACCTTAAGCCGAATACAACCACCATTCCAACGACGGAGGGTACCGTCGTCACTCGAGGCGCCGTCAGGAGCGAATAGAAGTACCTCACCCGAGCCTAGCTTCGGTGCATAGTCTTCCAAGGGGACGGCTGAATGCGCGAAGTGTGAATGGAGATGGACCGCCCAAGCAGCGGAGCCAAAGCGGTGACAAACTACACAGTTGAGAAGTGAAAGAATGTCAGGTGGTATGAGTGCGGGGTTCTGACTCGCAAAGAAGAGATGCGTGCGTGAATCGAAGGGTGATTCGATCATAGACCATAGGGTGGACTTGAAGATATTGTCAGAGGATAGATAGTTGTGTTGACCGGAACAGACTGATTTACACAATCAGGAAACTCTGTAACCAGGGACAAGGGTGCAATGCGACTTACCGACGAGTCGCTGATCAGCCCGATAAGAGAGGAAAAGATTGAGGACCACGTCTAACACCACTAAATCAATCTTTGCATTTTGTATGAGATAGTGACTCAAGTCCACGACAAGGAACGGTTGCGAGTGAAGGTTCCTGCTGAGGGTCTCGTCCCCTAAGAATGTCTCGAAAAGTTTGAATCTTGCAAAGAGGAATTCCTTCTCCGAAGAATCCCAAGAGGCAAATTCTACGATCGCCCTCGTGTAGTCTAAATGTAGGTGAGGTTTCGATCAAGCTGACGACGGCCATGAGGACTTACCGACATAGCGGGCGTTTACAGGCAGTGAGAGTACTATCTGCATGAGCTTTCGATTGAAGCCAAGGTTCCAAATGCTATCCGGGGGGCCATTTGGATTTAACATTGCGAGTAAGTGGCGAAGTGAGACATCGTCCGCATGAATGACCAGCGGGTGGATGCTGGTACGAGCATAGTCCACAGAGACGGTGTTGCTATAGAGATCTCTGATATGATCAAGAGAAAGTGGGCTGAAAAAAAGAATAAGTCCCTGGCTGGCCTCGTCAGGTCAATTGAACGCACGGCACATATATGTGGGGCTTGATCTGCGGCATACCAGATGATGGACACGAAAATGGAGAAGGTTTTGAGATAGAACCATAACCCGAATGCAAACTAATGCTTCGTTAATGACCATCCAACCGAGGGGTGAGAAGGACTTACACCAAGACGCGACTCCTGATAGAAGCCTCAGAATTGTTATCGTCAAGAGTGTCTTGGATAATACGAGCGCATGATCTAACGATGTCGTCTCCCTGTCAAAATCGTCGGTTTTGAATGTCCTCTTTCGCGCATGGGCCCGGAAAAAATGGCTACACGGGCCACATGGACTCTACAGGTCTCAAGATCCTTCTTTGAGGTTGAGAACATGGCCTTCTCCAGAGCCTTGATGACGTGGAAGAATTCTATTCCACTCACCGAGGCGCCGCATATCAGCCCAGTTGTAGGCATATTGCTGTTTCTGAACACATTGGTACCACTATCAGGCCGAAGATAAAATCCAGTTCCATAGATATCGACGAGGCTACCGAATATCGTTGGAGTTCTAGATTCCACCCCGGATTTGGCGTTGAAATGGCTATCGCGGCCCGTAAAGAAAGGTGCCTGAGCCATCAGAAGGAGAGTTGAGGTGAGAAGAAGGGGCGGAAAAACGGTGCTGAGGAGGGAAGAAAGCAAAGGCTAAATATGCGAGGCAGGCGCCTGGTGGCAAGGAGCCTGATACAACGTGCCTCCAAGACACCCCAAGTATTTTGAATCTGGTTATCTAGATTGGACTTGGAAGCTAAACGATACAGGAACTAGACTTCGACCGTCCCATGGCTGGCTTGTATTCAGCCCTTGAGGACCCTCGCTAAAGCTTCACGGTCTTTGCTCGACATCGAGGCAAACTGTCTAGCGATCTCATTCACCTTCTCCGTTTGTGTGTCAGTCCACTTGTCAAACACGAGGCGTGAAGTGGGACTTACCGAAGTTGAAGAGTTCGAGGTGGCGGTACTTGGGCCAGGGAGGCTCACCATGGTCTTACTCGCGTTGAGTTTGAGAAGTCCACGACTCTCAGCAACGCGGAGGTACTCTTGGAAAGTGGAAAAGCCAGAGTTCTTGACAACGTTCATGATATTTTCTCGTTTCGCGAGGCGGTCGATGTGCATGATCGGCTCGTTCTCATTCTGACGTAAAGCATTCTCCACTGGTTTGGTATCAATCATGACCTTGGCCTTATAAGAGCGGAGATGAATATTACAACGTCAAAACGGGATCGAAAGTCCAATATAATCTCACCTCGTCAGTCGCAAAGGAGATGAAACTGCTTCCCCCAGAACCACTCTCTACCCTGATAAAGCCGGCTTCCTGAGCTTTTTCGACCGCCTCACTGGCGGACGTGACCTGCATCCTTGAGAGGTCCTCATCTGTCAAGCGGGTGGTGAGAGCAGACATGGGAACTTTCTTGTTTTTCAAG
>Ga0307513_10007891_pt1 | contig 13715 bp, 15 predicted proteins | sample 15_EM_MG_FD_202174 | JGI IMG/M metagenome (GOLD analysis project Ga0307513, IMG submission 202174) | Populus trichocarpa ectomycorrhiza microbial communities from riparian zone in the Pacific Northwest, United States - 15_EM | ecosystem: Host-associated > Plants > Roots > Unclassified | place... | reverse complement strand
CCCGGACGTCATCTCCGCGCTCCTCACCGGCAACCCCGACACCGGCCCGCTGCATCAGCTCACCGACCGCGAGCGGCAGGTGCTGGGGCTCATGGCCGAGGGCCGCTCCAACGCGGCGATCGCGACCGGCCTGTTCCTGGGCCGCAAGACCGTGGAGAGCCACGTCAACACGATCTTCGCCAAGCTCGGGCTCGAACCGGCCGGCGACGACAACCGCCGCGTGCTCGCCGTGCTGGCCTGGTTGGAGGGGCGGCAGTGAGGGATCAGGTCAGACCGCGCTGACGTCCTTGACCTGCACCCGAGGAGCCCGCGTGGCCCGTAGCTCGTCACGGACCAGGGTGATCGCGGGCCGGGGATCGCGCAGCGAGAGCACCCCGGCGTCGCGGACACCGCGCCAGCTGCCCACCACGCTGGGCAGTGAGCGGGGCTCCGTGCGGATCTGGTGCCAGGCGGCGAGCAGGTCGGGGTGCATGACGACCTTGCGTCCCGCTCGCGGCTGGGGCATCGCCGCGAGCGGCAGCCCGGCCAGTGCGGCGTAGGTGCGCCACGGGCCGTCGGCGCCGCATGCCTGGGAGAGTCCGTAGTTCGCGGGCAGTCGCACGTTGATCTCGATGAGGTACAGCTCGCCGGTGATCGCGTGCCGTTTCGCCTCGCAGCTGGACAGGCCGTGGAAGTCGACGTGGTCGAGCAGCCGTCGGTTCAGCGCGAGCATCTCGGGCACGTCGGCGGACTCCAGCAATGAGCCGGTGCCGTAGTCGGGCGGCCACTGGCGCACCTTGCGGCGGCCGTACTCCAGGAGGTAGCCGCGATCCCGGTCGCGGACGGTCACCGCGCCTTCCAACGCCGATTCCGGTCCCGGCACGAGCTCGGTGACGACGAGATCGAGATGGTGGTCAAGCAGGGCCCCTGCCGCGGCGTCGAGCTCGGCCGGCGAGTCCACCCGGACGGTGCCCACCCCGACGGCGGTCTTGGCGATGTGGCCGAGCGTCGGCTTCACGATGCACGGGTACGTGACCTCGGCGCGGACCTGGTCGAGGGTCGACCGGGACGACACGTGCCACATGCCGGGGGTCCGCACGCCTGCCTCGCGGGCGGCGCGGTACAGCTCGAACTTGTTCATGAGCGCGAGATGGACGCCGTCCTTGGACTCGAACGTCCACAGCGACGATGGCAGCTCCGCGCGGTTGCGGGCCAGCCATTCGGTGGCCGCGTCGGACCCGGAGAGCACGACGCCGCCGCCTTTGTCGGCCAGTGCCCACAGCTCGTCGGCCCACACATCGGGACGCTCGGCGATCGCCGGCATCACCCGGCCCTGCACGCCGCGGGAGGACAGCACGTAGGCGTAGCGCTCGTCGGTGAGGGCGTGCACCTCGATCCCGCGGCGGACGAGCCGGCGGGCGATCGTGAGGGCGCCGTCGTTCGGGTAGGCGAGCACCAGCCGCGGGAGGAACGCGGGAAACGATGCCGGAATGTTCACGATCGTTCCCGAGAATCGTTGTTCAGCACCCGTTCATGTTTGCGGACAGAATTTGGAGGATTCTCAGATCAGCGGGTTCCCCGGTTAACGGACGGCAATTTCTACGGCATCGTGAACACCGTCCGGCGGCCCGGCACCTCCGGCGCCTGCCAGGCCTTCTCGACGTCGGCGAGCGGCACCGTGTCGGCGAGGACATCGATCGAGCCCGCGGCCAGCGCATCCATCAGTCCGCGCAGGGCGACCATCAGCTGCGCGGTCGTGAACGATCCCTGCCCGCTGCCGAGCAGGTGCAGGTCCCGGGAGCGCAGGGCGGCCGACGGCAGCGCGATCTCGGATCCCGCGGTGCTGCCGATGCTCACCCAGTGAAGGGAGCCGTCGGCGGGGGTACGGGCCGCGGCGAGCGCGGGCAGGGCGCGCTGGGTGACCTCGCCCCAGACGTAGTCGAGGACGACGTCGACGCCGGCCGCTGCGGCGACGAGATCGGCGGCGGACGCGTCGGGGTCACCGAGCCGCACCACGGTGTCCGCGCCGACGGCGGTCAATGCTGTGAGGCGTTCGGGATCGCGACCGGCCGCCACCACGCGGCTCGCGCCGAGGGTCTTGGCGATCTGGACAGCCATCCGCCCGGCGACGCCGGTGGCCCCCAGTACGAGAACCTCCTGGCCCGGCTGCAGGACGGTCCGCGCGGTCAGCGCGATCCACGAGGAGATGCCCGCGACGCCGGCGGCGGCCGCCGCGACCGGATCGATGCCGTCCGGGAGCGCGAGGAGGTGGTCGGGATCGGAGATGGTCTGCTCGGCCATGGTGCCGTCGGGGGAGTCGGTCGCGAGCACGTAGACGAGCTGCCCCTCGACGGTGCGTCCGATGCCGTCGATCCCGGGCACCAGCGGAAGCTTCCCGACGCCGCTGTAGTGCCCGCCCGCAGCGCCTGCGCGGGCCCGGGGGCTCAGCGCGGCGGCGAGCATGTCGACGACGATCTCGCCTTCCCCGGGTTCGCGACGCACGACGGTGTCGTAGCGCGGGGGACGGTCGAACGCGTGGACGACGGCGGCGTGCATGGTGGGGCTCCTCGGTTGGTTCGTGTCACGAACCAAAGTAGTTCGTGTCACGAACTTAATCAAGTAGGATGCCGCCCATGATGGACGAACCGGCGTCGATCGATCCCGACGCCGCAACGGTGGACGCGCTCGTGCAGCTCTCGTTCCTCGTGATCGACGAGCTCGGGCGGATCGCGGCCGCGCACGACCTGTCGCTCACGCAGGTCCGCATGCTGGGCATCCTGCGCGACCGCACGCCGCCGATGCTGGAGCTGGGCCGGCACCTGACGCTGGGCAAGTCCAGCGTCACCGGGCTCGTCGCCCGCGCGGAGGCACGCGACCTGGTCCGTCGCCGGCCCGACGATGCCGACGGGCGCGGGGTCCGGGTGGGGCTCACCGATGGCGGCCGTGCCCTCGCCGCCGCGTTCACCGCGGAGATGACCGCTCGGATCGACGCGCTGGTGGCCGGGCTCGCGCCGCGCGACCGTGACCGGCTGACCGGGCTGGCGTGGCAGGTGCTCCAGCGGGAGCGTTGATCAAGGGCAAAAGGTCGCTCGTCGATCTTCGGGAGCGACCTTTTGCCCTTGATCAACGAGGTGGACGGCGGCTGCGGCTCGCGATGATCGTCCGCACCTGGGCCAGTGCAGGAGCCGGGTCGCGCCACGACCACGCCGCGGTGTCGCGCACCCCGCGCCAGCTGCGCAGCACGGCCAGTGGAGTGGTCTCGCGGCGTCGGATGCGGGCGATGGCGGCCTGCAGGTCCTTCTGCGGCAGCATCACCTTCCGCCCCTCGACGGGTTCGGGCTGGCGGCCGAGCGGCAGTCCGGTCAGCGCCGAGTACAGCCGCCACGCGCCGTCGGTGCCGGCCGCCTCGGCGAGCCCGAAGCTCGCCGGCACCCGCACGTTGATCTCGATGAGGTACACCTCGCCGGTGCCGGAGTGGCGCTTGGTCTCACACGCCGAGATGCCGACGTAGCCGGTGTGGTCGAGCAGCTGCCGGTTCATCTTGAGCGTCTCGGGCACGTCGGCCGACTCCAGCAGCGACCCGACGCCGTAGTCGAGCGGCCACTGCCGCACCTTGTGCCGCCCGTACTCCAGCGCGTACTCGCCGTCCGCGGTGCGGACGGCGACCGAGCCCTCCAGCGACGTCTCCGGGCCGGGCACCAGCTCGGTGAGCAGGAACGGGATGTCGTGGGCGAGCAGCGGCGCAGTCGCAGCGGCCAGCTCGGCGCGGGACGCGGCCGCCGCGGTGCCGATGCCCAGCGTCTGCTTGGCGACGTGACCCATGGTCGGCTTCACCACGCACGGGAACGTGATCGTGTCGAGGTGCGTCGCCAGCTCGTCGGCGGTGGCGATGTGCACCATCCACGGCGCACGCACGCCGGCCTCGTTCGCCGTGCGGTAGAGGATCTGCTTGTCCATGAGGTCGACGTGCACGCGATCGGCCGACTCGAACGTGCGCAGTGTGGGCAGCAACCTGTCGCGATGGGTGGTGACCCATTCCGAGGCGGCATCCGAGCCGCACAGCACGGCGGCGGCGCCGATCCCGTTCAGCTCGTCGAGCCACTCCTGGGTGTGCGTGCGGATGTCGGGCATGACGCGGCCGTGCACGCCGCGCGACGCGAGCACGTAGCGGTACTCGGGGGTGGCCAGCAGGTGCACTTCGACCCCGCGCCGCACGAGTGCCCTGGCCGCGGTGAGGCAGCCGTCGTTGGGGTGCAGGAAGACAGCCGGGGGTGGCAACGGTTCCTCGCTCTCGCCGGGCGCCTGGATGGGGAGCGAGCGCCTGCGCCGCCAATCGTCCCGACAGGTTCTTGGAGGATTCTTGGAACGGATAGCTGCTGGTCACGGCGGCGACGGATGCCGCCATGATGGGCGGGTGCACCCGACCGATCCGCCCCGCGTGCTCGTCGTCGAGGACGACGACGAGCTGCGCGGCATGTTGGTGGAGCTGCTCACCGAGGAGGCCTACGAGGTCGAGTCGGCCGCCGACGGGCAGCGGGCGCTGCACCTGGGCCTCACCCGCCGCTACGACGTGATGGTGCTGGACCGGCGGCTGCCCGCGATCGAGGGCCTGGACGTGATGACGCGGCTGCGCCGTCGTGGCGTCGGCACGCCGGTGCTGGTGCTCTCCGCCGCGGCGACGGCGTCGGACCGGGTGACGGGGCTGGACGCGGGCGCCGAGGACTACCTCACCAAGCCGTTCGACGTGGAGGAGCTGCTGGCGCGGCTGCGCGCGCTGCGCCGGCGCCATCTCGACACCGCGCGCACGCTGCCGATAGGCACGGCCCGGCTGGATCTCGACGCCCGGGAGTTCGCGCCAGGGCCCGGCGGGGGACCAGTGGCGCTGTCGGAGCGGGAGTGCGAGCTGCTGGCCACGCTCGCCGCGCGGCCGGGGCAGGTGTTCAGCCGGGAGGACCTGCTGTTCTCGGTGTTCACGGAGGCCGAGAACACCGTCGTCGTCGACACCTACGTGCACTACCTGCGGCGCAAGCTGGGCCGTGCGGTCGTGGAGACGGTGCGCGGGCGGGGCTACCGGCTCGGTCGTGGTGGTGGCGCGTGAGATCCACGCTGCTGGTGCGCCGTGCCGCGCGCCGGCTCGGGTTGCAGGCGGCGCTGCTCGGCGCGGGTGTGGTGGTGCTGCTCTCGGCGGCCGCGGTGATGGTCGTGGTGCAGGGGCAGCACCAGGCGGCGGTCGCCGAGCTGCACGTGGCTGCGATCCGTGCCGACGACATCGACGATCCGCCGGCCTGGACCACCCTGGCCATCCACGGGCCGCCCGGCGATCGCCGTACCGGGATCGATCCGGCACTGCCGGCGGGTCTGCCCGATCTCGCGGCGATGGCGCGGGTCGAATCGGGTGGGCCGCCGGAGCTCGTCGAGCTGCACATCGACGGGACGGACTACCTGGTCGAGACGCTGCACCAGCAGACCGGCCTCACCGTGCAGGCCGTGCTGGACCTCACGCCCAACCACACCGCGCGCGACCAGCTCATCGACGCCCTGCTGATCAGTGGGGTGCTGGGGCTGGTGCTCACCGCGCTGGTCGGCACGTGGCTGGGCCGTCGGGCGCTCGGGCCGCTGTCGACCACGCTGGAGATCCAGCGCCGGTTCGTCGCCGACGCGAGCCATGAGCTGCGCACCCCGGTCACCCTGCTGCACACCCGCGCCCAGCTCCTGCGCCGCAAGCTGCGCCGCGACGATCCCGAGCTGGGCGGCCCCGACGATCTCGACGCGCTCGTCGCCGACAGCGGGCGGCTGGCCGACATCCTCGACGAGCTGCTGCTCGCGGCCGATCCCGGCGTCGAACGCGCGCCGCAACCGATCGAACTGGCCGGACTCGCCCGCGACGTCGTCGCCTCGGCGGCCGCCCACGCCGCCGACCGGCAGGTCACGCTCACCGGGCCCGCGCTCGACTCCCCGCCCGTCGCGGTGGCCGGGCTGCCGGTGGCGCTGCGGCGGGCCGTGACCGCGCTGGTCGACAACGCCGTCCGGCACGCGACGGGTTGTGTGACGGTCAGCGTCGACGCGGAGGGCCGCAACGCCCACGTCGACGTCGTCGACGACGGGCCGGGGATCGATCCGGAGCTGGCGCCGCGGATGTTCGACCGCTTCGCCACCGGCCGCGACGGGGTGAGCCCCGGTCGTCGCCGGTACGGGATCGGCCTGTCGCTGGTCAACGAGATCGTCACGGCACACGACGGGCGGGTGGAGGTGTTGCGTCGCGATGCCCCCGGCGCGGCGCTGCGGATCACCCTGCCGGTCGCGCGCCGCGCCGTCCTGCGATCGGCCCGCCGCGCGGCGAGCGGGTGATCCCGGGTTTGGACCCTCCCGGGCTGGGCAACCGGCAGGCGTGGATGTGCGCACCGTCGGTGTGGAGGAGGAGTTCCTGCTCGTCGACCCGGAGAGCGGCCGGGCGCGCGCGATCGGCGCGGCCGTCCTGATCGCCGGCTCGGGCGGCGCTGAGGACGAGGACCTGTCCGGTGAGCTGCAGGCGGAGCAGCTGGAGACCGGCACCCAGCCCTGCCTCGATCTCGAGGGGCTCGGCGTGGAGCTGCGCCGGACCCGGGCCACCGCCCGCGCGGCGGCCCGGGCGGTCGGCGTCGAACCGGTGGCGCTGGCCACCTCCCCGATCGCGGTCGAGCCGACCACATCACCGGGGACGCGCTACCGGCGCATGATCGAACGGTTCGGGCTCACCGGCGCCGAGCAGCTGACCTGCGGATGCCACGTGCACGTCGCGGTCGGTTCCGACGAGGAGGGCGTCGCGGTGCTGGACCGCATCCGGCCGTGGCTCGCGCCGCTCCTGGCCGTCTCGACGAACTCGCCGTTCTGGAACGGCACCGACTCCGGCTACGGCAGCTATCGCAGCCAGGTCTGGGGTCGCTGGCCGTCGGCGGGGCCGACGGCCCTGTTCGGGTCGGCGGCCGGCTACAAGACCGTCACCCGGGCGATGCTGAACACGGAAACGGTGCTGGACGACGGCATGATCTATTTCGATGCCCGGCTCTCGCAGCAGCACCCGACGGTCGAGGTGCGCATCGCCGACGTCTGCCGGGAGCCCGACGACGCCGTGCTGATCGCGGCGCTGGTCCGCGCGCTGGTCGACACGGCCGCGGACGACTGGGAGCGGGGAGTCGCACCCGATCCGGTGCCCGTCGAGGTGCTCCGGCTCGCGGCCTGGCGAGCGGGGCGCTCCGGGATCGGGTCGGCCCTCGTCGATCCCCGTTCGTGGGCGCCCGCCCCGGCCGCGGACGTGCTCCGGGGGTTGGTCGAGCACGTGGGCGAGGCGTTGTGCGCGAACGGCGATCGGGACGTGGTCACCGAACTGCTCGACGCGGTGCTCGCCCGCGGCACCGGGGCCACCCGGCAACGGGCCGTGTTCGACCGCGACGGCGACGTCCACGCGGTCGTGCGGGACGCGATCGAGCAGGCCGACTGACCGGCCGCTCAGCCGGCGAGAATCACGGCGAAGCGTTGCTCGGCGCGATCGAACTGGCTGTCGATGTGGGCCTTCACCTCGGCGGAGAGCGGGGTGTCGGGGCGGGCGACGAGCTCGCGCAGCTGCGGCACCAGCGGCCCGTACTTCGTGGCGGCCCGGCGCACCTTCGGTCCAACCGTGTAGAGGATGCCCACGCCGTTGTCGGTGAAGTCGGAGGCCTTGATCAGCCGGGCCCACGGGTGCGCACCCAGCGACTCCGCGACGTGCTCGCGGTACTGCTCGTCCTTGTCGCGGTCCGGGTCGTACGCGGGATTGGTCACCGCGCCCACCAGCTCGGCCACCCGCGCGCCGAAGTCGCGGGCCACCACCCCCAACGCTGCCGCGGTGGGGTGCAGGGGTGCGCCGCCCGCCAGCTCCGCCGGGTGGTCCTCGACGGCGTCGTGCAGCAGCGCGGCGGCCAGCACCTCGACGTCGCGGACCCGGTAGTGGCACATGATCCGGATGGTGACCCGCAGCAGGTGGTTGAGGACGGACTCGCGGGCCCGACGGTCCGCGCCGTGCAGGCGCTCGGCGAGCAGGAACGCCCACTGCAGCGTGCGCTGCTCCGGCGGCGGGTGCGCGTCGACCTCGAGCTGGAATCGGCGGCGCAGCCCCGGTTCGCCGTAGACCTCGGTGACGACGTGCAGCGGAAGGGACAGGAGGTAACGCGGTGGCAGATCGTCCATGGTCGAGGTTAACTGCGTTCGAACGGGCCGGTGGCAGATCGTGAGGAACTCGTCACGCGCCGGCCTGGAAGTCGGAGCGAGGTCGTACGTGCGGAAGTCAGCAGGCAGCACGGCATGAGCACGCCGCGCCGCAACCCGGCCGAGGTCGTCGACGCCGTGGTCATCGGGGGTGGCCACCACGGCCTGGTCGCCGCGTCCGTGCTCGCCGACGCAGGCTGGGACGTGCTCGTGCTGGAGGCGGAGGACGAGGTCGGCGGGGCGGTCCGCTCGACGACGCGGCATCCCGGCTTCGTGGCCGACCGGTTCAGCGCGTTCTACCCGTTGGCGGCCGCGTCGCCCGCGCTGCGGGCGCTGGAGCTGGAGCAGCACGGGCTGCGGTGGTCGCACGCCCCCGCGGTGCTGGCCCACCCGATCGCGCCCGACTCGGCGGAGGCGGCCGTGCTGTACCGCGATCCGCAGGAGACGGCCGCCGGGCTGGATCAGGCGCATCCCGGCGACGGGCAGGCGTGGCTGGAGCTCTACGAGCGGTGGCTGCGGATCGAGGACTCCTTCCTGCACACGCTCTTCTCGGCGTTCCCGCCGGTGCGCGGCCCGCTGGGGCTGCTGCGGAGCATCGGCACCGCGGAGGCATTGCGACTGGCCCGGTTCGCCCTGCTGCCCGCGACGCGCATGGGGGAGGAGCTGTTCGGCGGCGAGGCTGCCCGGCTGCTGCTGGCCGGCAACACCGCCCACACCGACGCGCCCCTGACCGCCCCCGTCAGCGGCGTCTACGGCTGGATGCTCGCGATGCTCGGCCAACACCACGGCTTCCCGGTGCCGGTCGGGGGTGCGGGCGAGCTGTCGGCCGCGCTGGCGCGGCGCGCGCGATCCGCCGGGGTCGCGATCCGCACCGGCGAACCGGTGGCGCGGATCGTCGTCCGCGGCGGCCGCGCCGTCGCCGTCGACACCGAAGCCGGCGCGCGCATCCGGGTCCGCCGCGCCGTCGTGGCCGACGTGTCGGCGCCCGCGCTGTACTCGCGGTTGCTGCCGCACGACGCCGTCCCCGCCCGGATCCACGACGACCTGCGGCGCTTCACCTGGGACACCCCGGTTCTCAAGATCGACTGGGCGTTGGGCGAGCCGATCCCGTGGCGGGCGAAGGACGCGTCCACGGCGGGCACCGTGCACGTCGGGGCCGACGTCGCGGGCCTGGTGCGGTGGAACGCCGATCTCGACACCGACGTGCTGCCGCAGTCGCCGTTCCTGCTGGTCGGGCAGATGACCACCGCCGACCCCACCCGTTCCCCGGCCGGCACCGAGTCGGCCTGGGCCTACACCCACATGCCCCGCGGCGCGACCGGCGCCGAGCGGGCCGACGAGCTGGCGCGGCGCGCGGAGGCCGTGATGGAGGCGTACGCGCCCGGCTTCCGCGACCGCATCCTGCACCGGTTCGTGGCCCGCCCCGACGACCTGGAACGCGCCGACGCCAACCTCGGCCAAGGCGCCGTCAACGGGGGCACCGCGCAGCTGTTCCAACAGCTCGTGTTCCGCCCCGTGCCGGGGTTGGGCCGGGCGGAGACCCCCGTCGAGAACGTCTACCTCGGCAGCGCGGCGGCCCATCCGGGTGGCGGCGTGCACGGCGTCTGCGGGTTGCTCGCCGCGCGGGCCGCGCTGAGCGACCACGGGTGGGGCGGTGGCGTGAAGCGTCGGCTCACCTCCGCGGCGCTCACCCTCGTGCACGGCCGCTGATCACGGGGGCGGGTCGGTCGACAGGTGTCGGGTGCTGCCCGGTCAGGGTGCAATCTGACCGGTTGAGACCACAGCTGGGCTGCAGTGCTGCGCGTGTGGGGTGTTCACCCCACGGGCACGGCGAAGATCCGGAGCAGAATCTGGAGGCGCAGTCCGGATGCAGTTCGTGGCTGGTCGGCGATCGGTGGGCGCGTGGCGCTGGGATCTCGTCGCCGACGCTTGGACGTGGGACGAGTCGATCACGCGGCTGTACGGCTACGGCCCCGCCGACGCGCCTGCGCCGAGCACCGACCTGATCATCGTCCACACCATGCTGTCGGACCGTCAGGCCGTCCGGGAGCTCCTCGCACAGCTGCGCCGGCACCCGGCGCCGTTCGCGGCGATCATGCGCGTCCACTCCACCGCGGGCGACGTCATCCCCGTGACGATCATCGGGCAGCCGGAGCCGCAGTCTCCGCAGGTCCTGTCCGGCTGGTTGGTGCCGCACGGCGCGGACGGGTTCGCGACGGAGTCACTGCCGACCGACGCCGTCGCGGAGCTCGAGGAACAGGTGACGCACCTGCATCGCGCGCTCGTCACCCGCGACCTCATCGGCCGGGCGAAGGGGATCCTGCAGGCCAGGTTGGGGCTCAGCGACCAGGCCGCGTTCGACCTGCTGAGCCGGACCTCCCAGAACGCGAACGTCCGGCTCGTGACGGTCGCCGAACGCCTGGTCGCGCACGCCGAGACCGCGCAGGTCCCGGAGCCGGCCCGGCGCGCCTTCGGCGAGTCGCTGGTCCGGCTCGTCCTCGACGCCACGTGACGCGGATCAGCCCGCTCCCGAACCGGACGGTGCGGTGCTGAGGTCCACGACGCAGAAGAGGTTGCCGTCCGGGTCGGCCAGCACGACGAAGTCGGGCTCCGGGGGATAGAGGTCCCACTCCGGCGCGGTCGCGCCCAGTTCGACGAGCCGGGCCACCTCGGACCGCTGCTCGGCCGAGGTGTCGACGAACAGGTCGAGGTGCAGTCGTGGGCGGTGCTCGACGGGGGATGCGCTGAGCATCAGCCCCAGCGCCCGGCCGGATCCGTCGCGATGCCGGAGCGTGCGCCATTCCGGGGAGGACCACTCGGCGACAGCGACGAGATCGAGCGCCGAGGTCCAGAACGCGACCGCGCGGTCGATGTCGGACACGCCGATGACGGGGATACCGAGTCGCAGCATGCGGTCAGCTCAGTACGGCGTCCGCCGCCTTCTTCAACGCTCCCGGCGCGGTGGGCCGGTGCGGTGCCTCGTCGCGCAGCTCCAGCATCCGTGCTCCGATCTCCTGGAGCTGCTTGCGGCCCAGCGCCTCACGGACGGTCGGGAACCACTCGCCTTCCTCCTCCTCGATGTGGTGGGTGACGTTCTCGATCAGGACGGTGGTCTTGGCGTCGAACCGCTCGTCCTCCGGTGACATCGCGGCGAGCTCGCTGCAGAGCACGTCGGCGACGTGGTGCTCCTCGTAGGACTCGAGGACGTCGTCCTCCACGGCCGGCAGCAGCTTCCGGACCTGTGGGTACATGCCTTCGTTCTCGATGTAGGTGTGCACCGTCAGCGCTTCGAGGATCTTGTCGACGATCTTGCCCTTGGTCTTCGTGGCGTTCTCGCCGGCGGCCTGGAACTCGCGGAACAGCTTCTTGATCTGCTTGTGGTCGTCCTTGAGCAGGGTGATCGCGTCGGTCGACATGTGTGGTGCGTACCCAGAACCGCCCGAGCCATGCCGGCCAGCGCGATCAGCCCGTGTCGGCGGTGTCGGCGTGCTCGGCGCCCACCGGCTTCGACTCGGGCGATCCGCGCTGGCGCAGGTAGACCGCCGCCACCGCGAACGAGCCGACCGCCAGCAGTTCGGACTGCCAGTTCTGCAGGGTCCGGTTCCAGAAGTCGGCCTCGCCGAGGTAGCCCAGCCATGTCGTGGGGTCCTGGCGGGTGCTGATCTGGTCGGCGTTGTAGGCCGCCCAGCCCGCGATGGACTGCGCCGTCCACGACAGCAGGAACAGCCCGCCCATGACCAGGCCGAGCGAGTTCGAGTACAGGGCGGTCCGCACGCCGCCGATGCGGGCCCACGCCGGTGAGGTGGGCCGAGCGTGCCGGCCCACGAGCTGGTCGACGTCGGACTCGGTGCCGATGTCCTCGGGCTTCTTCGACTCGGGGGAGCCGCGCTGCACGAGCCAGACGGTGCCGAGGACGTAGAGGAGGAACTGCAGGTACTCCGACTGCCAGTTCTCGGCGACGTCGACGCCGAAGCTCGAGGACGTGAGGTAGGCGCCCATCGAGATCGGCTCCGCGCCGTGGCTGATCTGCTGGCTGTTGAAGTCGGCGTGGCCGGCGATGGCCTGGCCGCCGAGCGCGAGCAGGAAGCCCAGCCCGAAGACCAGGCCCAGCGCGTTGTCGTGCAGGAATCGCCTCATCGGCCGAGCGCCCCCAGCACGATCACGTACGCCAGCCCGAGCACGATCAGCGTCAGGTACAGGACGAACAACCACCGGGTGCCGGTCATGGCCCCTCCACCGTGCAGGCGTAGGGCGCGTCCCCGCGGGGGCTGCAGCCCGCCGCCGTCACCCGCCAGCCCTGGTCGGTCATGGTCAGGAACAGCGTGTCGCCGGTGGTGTGGACCTGCGCCTCGAGGCCCCACTGCGCGGCGTCCACCACCTCGCCCCCGGGGAGTCGCAGGCCCGGCAGGGTCGACGGGCAGGGTGTGCCGGCGCGATGCTCCAGCGCGTCCCGGGTGGCCGGCGCGAGGAGCGCGCAGCCGGCTTGGCCGTCACCGCCGGCGACGGCCGACTCGAACTGTGCGACGGCCCGATCGAGCGCCTGCTGGTCCTGACCGCAACCGGCCAGCAGGGCACCGATCCCGATGGCGCCCACCAGGAGCCGGCGCACGTCCGATGAGGACGATCGGGTGTGCATGCGCAGATCGTGGCCCAAGGATTCGGATCGCGCAGCGCGAGTCACCCTGCACGGTCACGACGCCTGACGGACGGCCTCGGCAAGCTCGTCGCGGGTCATGGTGGAGCGGCCACTGATGTCGAGCTTCTTCGCGGTGGCGGCGAGTTCTGCTTTCGAGGCGCCGTCGGCCGTGCGCTTCGTCCCCTTCCGCATCGCGCCCTTCTTCGCGCTCTTCTTCGCCGCGGACGTTCCGGTGCCGCGGGGCCGGCCGGCTCTGGCGTCGGCGACGCTGCGTTCGAGAGCGGCCAGCAGGTCGTCCATCGCGGTCGGGTCCGGGGGCTCGGCCTCGACCACGGTCTCGCGGCCGCGCTCCTTGTCGGCGATCAGCGCGTCGACCTTGTCGCGGTAGGTGTCGCGGTAGTTCTCCGGCTTCCACGCACTGCTCATCGACTCGATGAGCTGGGTTGCCGTGTCCAGTTCCTTGCCCTTGGACGGACCCTTGCCGGGCAGGTTCTCCAGCTCTTCCGCCGGATCGCGGACCTCGTCGGCGAAGTGCAGGGTCTCCAGCGCGAGGACGTTGCGGTCGGGCCGGATGGCGGCCAGGTACTGCTTGCCGCGCATGACGAACGTGCCGATCGCGGCCCGGTTCGTGCGCGCCATCGCCGCCAGGAGCAGCCCGTACGGGCGGCTGTACTGCTCGGCGGTGGGCGCGAGCCAGTACGTCTTCTGGAAGTTGAGCGGATCGATCTCGTCGAGGTCGACGAAGTCGGAGATCTCCAGGTCGCGCGAGCGGCCGGGCGCGATGGCCTCCAGCTCGTCCGGCTCGACGATCACGTGCGTGCCGTCGCCGACGTCGGCGCCCTTGACGATGTCGGCGAAGTCGACCTCCTTGCCGGTGCGT
>Ga0307513_10007890_pt1 | contig 13716 bp, 13 predicted proteins | sample 15_EM_MG_FD_202174 | JGI IMG/M metagenome (GOLD analysis project Ga0307513, IMG submission 202174) | Populus trichocarpa ectomycorrhiza microbial communities from riparian zone in the Pacific Northwest, United States - 15_EM | ecosystem: Host-associated > Plants > Roots > Unclassified | place... | reverse complement strand
GCCCGCTCTCGGCGCGCAGGCCACCCGAAGAGGGGGCCCACCTGGCCGTTCTGCCGTCAGACATGCTCGTCCGGTTTGTCCACGCGGTTGGTCCGGGCGTCGTTGCCGAGGGCGAGTCGGCCGCACCCCGTGTGGCCGACGCCCGGATCCGGACCGCTCAGCCGGCCATCGCCTCGCGGACGAGGGCGGTGTCGACGAACTGCTCGAAGCGGACGATGAGCCCACCGCGCACCACGAAATGGTGGGCGACGCGGATGTCGATCGGCTTGCCGGTGGCCTTGTTGGTCGCGGTGTAGCGGGCGAGGACGACGACGTTCTCGCCGTCGACGACGTAGGTGTCGTCGTGGGCGGTCCAACCGTCCCAGTCCTGGCCGAGCTTCTCCATGACGTTGGCGGTGACGCCGTCGGGGGTGCGGTAGGTGCCGGCGAGGGGGAAGCCGGCCATCTCCGTCCACTCGACGTCGGGGGCGAGGGTGGCCCGAAGGGCCTCCAGGTCACCTGCCGCGGAGGCCAGGTACTGACGTCGTACGACATCGGCGGGGGCGGTGGAGGTCGTGAACTCGGCCATGGTCAGCCCCACTTCATTTCGCCCTTGGCGACCTTCGCGCCGATCTGAGCGGCGATCAGCATGCCGTTGCCGGGGTAACGCTTGACCAGCGCCTCGGTCAGCGTCGCACCGTCGGCCGCCGTAGCAAGCTCCTCCTCGAAGGCCAGAAGGTACTCGCGGGTTGCGGTGATGGCGGAGGCGTCGGCCGCGGTGGCGGGCAGGCGGTGGCCGGGGACGACCAACTCCGGTTCGAGGGCGGCCATTTCGTCGAGCAGGCCGATCCACGCGGCACGGTCGTCGGGGGTGGGGGTGTCGGCGACCCAGACGTGCTCCTGCTGGAAGAGGAGGACGCCGCCGAGGAGGGCGCGGTGCTCGGCCTGCCACAGGTAGTGGCGGTCGGGCAGCGCGGCCGGGCCGCCCTTGAGCTCGAAGCGGTGACCCTCCAGGGTGAGGTCGCCGGTCAGCGGGGTGAGGTCGACCAGGCGGGTGGGCAGGTTCGGGCCGAGCGCGGCCCACGCCTTGAGCTTGCCCTCGTAGGAGTGCTGGATGTGTTCGATGACGAGGGGGGTGGCGACGAAGGTCGCGTCGGGGAAGGCGTCGGCGATGACTTCGGCGCCGAAGTAGAAGTCGGGGTCGGCGTGGCTGACGAGGACGGTGGTGAGCTTCTTGCCGGAGTCGAGGATCTCGGCGGCGAGGCGGTGGCCGTCGGCGCGGGTGAAGGCGGCGTCGACCAGGAGGGCCTCGTGCTCGCCGGTGACGAGGGTGGCGGTCTTGTTCTTGCTGCCGGCCGGGAAGTCCAGGTCGAGGATCTTGAAGGAGAGGGTGCTCATCGATGACTCCTTGCGGGGAGGGGGAGCGGGAGGTTCAGTGGGTGGGGAGCGCCGCGAGCCGCTGGTCGATCTCGTCGGCGGTGCCGTGGCCGTGGGCCACGGCAGTGACGGAGTCGCCGTCGACGGCCAGCAGCGTGGGGAAGCCGGTGACGCCCAGCGAGGCGGACCGGTGGAAGTCGGCGCCCGCCGCCACCCGAACCGCGGATCCCTCGAAGGCGGTGACCACAGCGTCGGCATCCAGTCCGGCCTCCTTGGCGACCTTCCGGTAGGTGGCCGCCTCGGACAGGCTCAGGCCGTCGACGTAGAAGGCCCGTTGCAGGGCGATCGCCAGCTCCACCGCGCGGGCCGGTGCGGCCTGGCGCAGGGCGGCGACACCGCGCGCGGCGGCCTCCGAGTCCATCACGAAGGAGCCGTCGGCGATCAGCCGCTCATACGCCTCGCCGAACTCGGCGCCGGTCAGCTCGGCGATCTTGGCGTTCGCGTTCTCGACATGGCCGAACTCGCGGACGGGTACCCGGCGCGACCCGGTGAACAGGCCGCCGGAGACGACCTCGACCGGCAGTTCGGGGTGGCGGGAGGCGACCTCGCTCAGTGTTCCGGAGAACCCGTGCGACCAGCCGCAGTAGGCGTCGAAGACGTAGACGAGATTCATCGAGGACCTCGGCAGGGATGCGCGCCCGCCGGTTGCGAGCGATTCACCTGACAGAACAGTAACTGACGCGTCAGATATTTCATCGTTCGTGTGAGGTGGGGCACATGGGCGTGGCTGACAACGTCACTACACCAACGTTGCCGCCGCTCCGCAGGTCAGGGCAGGCGGGGGAGCAGGTCCCGGGCGGTGTGGCTGAGTATGCGGAGATCCTCCGAGAACCTCTTCCGGTCCGCTGCGGGCAGGGGGTCCACGAGGTACCGCTTGATGTTCTCCAGATGGACCCGGGACGCGCGTACGACGGTCTCCTCGCCCAATGCGGTCAGCCGGACCAGTCGCCCGCGTCGGTCGCCCGGATCCGCTGCCCGCTCGACCAGTTCGGCCGCCTCCATCCGGTCCACCAGCCGGGTGGCGCCGCCCGTGGTCAGGACCTGCTCCTGGGCGATGGCCCGCATGGAGAGTCCCGGCTCGCCCGCCCGGCCGAGGATCAGCAGCACCTCGAACATCAGGTGGCTGATGCCGCACTCCACCTCCAGCGCCCGGCCGAGGATGTACTCCAGGCGGTTGGCCGCGCCCTGTAGTCGGCCGAACGCCAGGATCAGCTCGTGGTCCGCGGCCTGCTTCGCCGTCGTGATCTCCGTCTGCTCGCCCACGGTCGCGTCGCCCCTCTGGTCGTCCCGGTACCACCGTACCGATCATGCCTTGGAGGGTCGGTGCGACCGTGGGCATGAGGCGCTACGCCCCGGGGTGCAGGCCGAGCCGGCCGGGTGCCGGGCCGCCCTTGAAGTCGCCGAAGGGGAGGGTGAAGGTCTGCTTCCGGCGTTCGACCTCGGCGCGGTCGGACGCGAAGCGCGAAGCGGGGGAAGCCGTCCATGTCGGTGTGGACGGGCCGGCCCCGCCGTCGCGACCGGTTGCACATCCTCGCTTCCCCCGGCCGCCCGTCAGGACCTGCTGGCAGCACCCTCCGTCTGCTGACGGATGTGCTCAGGGGTCAGCTGTTCTGGTCGGGCTTCTGCGCGGTCCTGCCCGCCGGGGCGGTGCGGAGCATGGCCTTGTAGAGGGCGTCGTGCTCGGGAGAGGAGGGCAGGGGGGCTCGCGCCGGGGCTTCGAAGGACTGGATCATCAGCGCGACGACGCGTCGCCAGGCATCGGGAGCGGCATCGCCGCAGGCGTTGACGACGCCGAGGTTGGCCATGTGCAGCAGCACCAGATCCGAGGGGTCGAAGTCCTCACGCAGCCGGCCCGTGGCCTTGGCGCGGCCGATGAGCTCCACCATGCCCTCGTACGCCTCGTTGCGGCGCTCCTCCATGGCCCTGGCGGTGGGAAAGGTCATGGTCAGGACGTCGGCGAAGCCGTTGTCGGCGGCCTGCATCGCGCAGGCGGCCTCGATGTAGCCGGCGAAGCCGTGCCAGGGGTCCGGGTCGACGAGGGCGGTGGCGACCGCGTCGGCGTAGGCGTCCATGCGGTCGGAGAAGACGGCGGCGACCAGCTCCTCCTTCGTGGGGAAGTGACGGAAGACGGTGGCGATCCCGACGCCCGTTTCGCGCGCCACGGAGGCCATGGATGCGCCCAGGCCGTCGCGTCCGAACACGGTGCGCGCGGCGGCGAGGATCCTGCCGCGGTTGCGCTCGACGTCACTGCGCACAGGCTGGGCGGCGGGGGCGTCGGGGTGTTGGTCGCCGGGGTTCATGTTCCCGTCCTCCTGACGCGTCCGTCGCCTCGACGGCGTTCTACGAAAGGGTCGCTGTGACCAGCATCGTCATTGTCGGAGCCGGCCCTCAGCTGGTTCTGGCCATCGCCCGTACCTTCGGCTCGCAGGGTTTCGACGTCGCCCTGATCTCCCGCAACCGCACCAAGCTCGACGAGCTCGTCGGCACGCTCACCGCCGAGGGCATCACCGCTGCCGCGTTCCCCGCGGACGTACTCGATCGCGACGCCCTCACTCAAGCCCTCAAAGATGCCGCCGCGCAGTTCGGCGGCATCGCCGCCACCGACGCAGTCCTGCCGGCGATGCGCGAGGTCGGCGCCGGCACCCTGCTCTACACCACCGGCGCGGGCTCGATCGACCCCGTCCCGCAGGTCGGCAACGTCAACGCCGCTGCTGCGGCGCTGCGGAACTGGGCGCTCAACCTGCACAGGGAACCGGACGGCACCGGCGTGCAGGCCGCCCGTGTCGGCATCGACGTGTCGATCGGTATGTCGGTCGTCCCCGGATTCCCGACGGCCCAGCCCGAGGAGATCTCCCCGGTCTACTGGGACCTGCACACCACCAAGCGCGACCAGGCCGAACTCGTCTTCAGCCGCTGAGACCGCCCCGAGTACCGGGCGGGCATGCCGGTGCCCGGCCGCGTCCAGGGGTGCGTCGACCGGGCGGCGATGGCACATACGTACATGGACTACGTACTCCTACCGACGTGGCCCTGACACAAATGCCGTTTTCTTGCATTCATGACGACACCGAGCGTGAGAGCGCAGATGCCGCAGAGCGTCAGGTCGGCGTTCGTGGGGGTATGGGACCAGGCCGTGCTGAACCAGGCGGTTCTCCCGGGCATCGCCTTCTCCCTCGTCGTGCTGCGGGGCTTCAGCGCCGCGGAAGTCAGGAACTGGTTCGACCGATGAGGTGCGTACCGAGGCGCATACCCGGGCCGAAACACTCCGTCGTGCCTGTCGTCGCGGCCCTCGCCGTGGCCGTCCTGTTCACCGGGGGTTGTTCGAGCGCCCACGGCACCTCCCTTTCCGGGGATCCGTCCGAGAGCGCGACGGGGGTGTCCGAGTCGCCGAGCCCTTCGCCGACCCCGTCTCTCACTCCCCCGTATCCGACCGGGGCGTCCGGTTGCCACGACAACACGGGGTGGACGGCCGAGGAATCCAGGGACTGGGTTCGGAGGGTCGTCGACACGCCCAAGGAGAACTATGTGGGCGAAGGGCTGAGGGTTGTCAGCCTGCCGGGGTACAACGGACCGCTCTGCCGGAAGATCACCGTGCAGGTCGAGTTCTGGAAGCTGGTGTACGGAGTCGGGAACGGCGCCGACGGCGAACGTCTCTCGGACGGGACGCGACCCGCCTATTACTTCGACATCCGCCTGGGGAAACGCGTCGAACTCCATGTGGACGCGAGCGTCGAGCGGAAGATCGCCCTGCCTGCGTCCCTCTACGCGACGGACCGCAGTCCCTGCGAGGGCGCCCTCCTCTCGATCACCGTGGGCAAGCCGCTGACGAGCAGGGAACTGCCCGAGGAGGTCGAGGCCAGCGGCGAAGAGAGCCGCTGGGACAGCGCCACCGTGGACTTCCGGTCGCAGCGGGTCGCCGACTACGAACTGTCCAAGCCCTCGGCACCGCAGGTGTGCAGCCCGGACGGCAAGCCCACCGCCGACCCGGCCGATGTACCCACACCGGGCTCCCAGCCGACGGACCTCTACCCGACGGACCTCTACCCGACGCCCGACCGCAGCTTCGACATCGACGACGTCCTCCGCTCTCCCACGCCCTGAGCCCTTCGCCGGGTCCGGGCGTGCACCGACCTTTTCACCACATCAACGGGCCCTGTCGCAAGGCCAGTTCGGCAGGGCCACCCGACCTCACCTTGGGGGAAATCACATGCGTATACGCACCGCGGCCACCGTCCTTTCCGGCGCCCTCGTACTCTCGGTGCTCGTTCTTCCGGGTGCCGCCCAGGGAGCGGAGCACCCCGGGGCGGCGACGGACCTCAGAGCCTTCGCCTCGCAGAGCGGCCGGCCGAAGGACGCGCTGGGCGGCACCACCTTCAAGAACGGAGTCGTCAACAAGGGCAAGGACATCGTTCTCGGCGTGACGGGCAAGAAGGCCGTTCCCGTCACGTTCACCGCCTTCGACGAGGAAGGCCTGGCCCTCACCATGGCGTTCCTGTGGCAGGGCACCGACAGTTCGAGCACGGACACCATCACCGGCGCCCTGGGGACGGACGACAATCCCGTCTGCACGGAGACGACGGTCGAGGGCGGTTACAGCTACAGCTGCAAGGCGGTCTTCACCATCGACCCCGCGGTCGACTTCAAGGACGGCAACGGCATCGCGGGGCCCTGGAAGCTCTTCCTGGGCGCCTACGACCTCTACGCGAACGCCAGTGCCGACGACGACGTCGCCAAGGCCAGCATCAAGCGTGCCGCCAAGCTGACCGTCAACGCCTCCCCGGAGCCGGTGAAGAAGGGCAAGACCATCACGGTCACCGGCAAGCTGACTCGCGCCGACTGGTCCACGGGCAAGACCACGGGATACGCGACCCAGCCGGTGAAGCTGCAGTTCCGCAAGAAGGGCAGCAGCACCTACACCACCCTCAAGACGGTCAAGACCAGCCGCACCGGCGCCCTGAGCACCACCACCAAGGCCGGCGTTGACGGCGACTACCGCTTCGTCTTCGCCGGCACCTTCACGACCGGCGCCGCGACGGCGCCCGGCGACGTCATCGACGTCAGGTAGGCGGCTTCCCGGCCGAGACCGCGGTGGCCGGTTCGCGGAGGCTCACCGGTCACCGCCGAGGGCACCTGGACCGGGCTCAGTCCTGCTCCGCGCGGGCGTCCCCGAAACGGCTCCCGGCGCGGCGGCGGGCCATCAGCGTGGCCAGGGCGGTACGCGAGGAGACCCCGGTCTTGCGGAAGGCGCGGGAGACATGGGTCTCGACGGTACGCCGGCTGACGTAGAGCCGGTCCGCGATGGCCTGGCTGGTGAGCCCCTGTGCCACCAGCTCGGCTATCTCCAGCTCCCGGGCGGTCAGGGTGGCCAGTCGCTGGGTGAGTCGGGCGCGTTCCGGGGAATCGTACGGAGCCTCGGAGACGTCACCGGGCGGACGGTTGGCGTCGGCGAGGCCGACCAGCATTCCGCTGCCGCCCGCCTCGGCGAGCCGGCGCCCCCTGAGCCAGGCGTGCGTGGCGCCCCGGCCGCGGCCCGCCGCCGCTTCCAGCGGGGCGCCGAGCAGCAGGGAGTGGGCCTCCCAGAAGACCGCGCCGCAGCGGGCGCTCTCCGCCGCGGCCTCCGCGAACAGGTCCGCCGCCGCTGCCGTGTCCCCCTGCGCCAGCGGCAGATGGGCGATACTGCGCAGCGCGGACGCCCGCTGCATCGGCAGCCCCAGTTGTTCCGCCTCCTTGTGCGCCCGCTCGGCCCAGCCGCGAGCCTCCTCGGACCGGCCCGTCACCAGTGCGGCCGTGACCAGGATCTCCAGGTAGAGCGGACGCATCGAGGGCTGGATCCGCTGCAGCTCGGGACCGCCCGCCTGGAGCGTCGCGTCCCGGGCCCGGACCGGATCGCCGGCCATGAGCGCGGCCCAGCCGAAGATGCACCAGGCCGTGGAAGCCCACCAGTCGACCCCGGCACCGGCCGCGGCCACCGCCTCCTCGGCGACGGCGAGAGGGCGCGGATCGCCCGGCGGGCAGGCGGCGACGAGTGCCGCGGCCTTGCTCGCCAGTACGAACGCGAGCAACTGGTCGCTGCCGATGCCGCGGGCGATGTCCTCGGCCTGGTCGGCGAGTTCCAGCGCCGAGGAGACCCGGCAGGTCTGGACCCGGACATGGGACAGGCACAGCAGCAGATGGGGCACGACATAGAGCTGGCCGCTGCGGCGGGCGATGTCGAGGCCGCGCTCCGCGTGCCGCTCCGCGTCCGGGTAGTGCTCCAGGAAAGCCTCCGCCCAGCCGAGCCGGGCCAGTGGTTCGCACAGCGCGGTGAGGTCGTTGTCGGGCAGGGAGTCGACCAGGGCGGCGGCCTGCCGGGCGAGTCCGTGCGCCGCCGTCATGTTGCCCTCGTACGCTTCTCCCAAGGCGGCGACGGCGAGGACGCCCGCCTCCCCGACCTCGTCCCCCGTGGACCGGGCCGCCGCGAGCGCCCCCTCGACCTCGCTGCGCACCTGGGCGTACGAGGTGTCGCTGTCCTGGGGCGCGGCCGAGCCCAGTTCCAGGCCGAGCCGGACGACGTCGGCCGGGGCGGGGTCGCGGGCCAGCTCGCGGCGCAACAGCGCGACTGCCTCGGTGCAGCGCCCCAGATGACGCTCCACCAGCGCGCACAGGACGACCGCGCGCACTCTGAGGCGGTCCTGGTTCTCGCCGGTGGCCGGGCCACCGGGTGACCGCCGCGGGGTGGCGATCAGCTCCTGGAGCAGGTCGCGGCTCTCGCGCAGGCCACCGCACGCGGCCAGGGCGCGGGCCCGCCTCAGGACCAACTCACGCCGCCGGGCGGTGTGTTCGGGAGTGTGCGGAAGGTGGCGGAGTGCCACATCGAGCCAGTGGGCGCAGCTCGCCGGGGCCGTTCGGGCGGTTCGTGCGGCGGCCTCGTCGAGCACGGCCACCGCTGCCGGGTCCCAGGCGGTCAGCGACTGTTCCACATGGTGGGCCCGCTCGGCGGCGGAGGCACCTGCGCGGGCCAGTTCCTGCGCGGCGAGCCGGTGCATCTCGACGCGCCTCAAGAAGGGTGTGCTTTCGTGGACGAGGGTTCGCACGACCGGATGCCGCAGGGTCAGCAGGCCCTGCGGGGCGGAGCGCAGCAGGTCGCGTCGGGTGAGGGCGTGGACGTCGGCGGTGAACGCGGTGCCGGAGCGGCCGGTCACCCGGCTCACCATCGCCGGGGTGGCGTGCTCGCCCAGTACCGCCACGGCGTCGACGATGCCGCGCAGGGAAGGGGCGAGCACGGTGAGTTCGTCCAGCAGCAGGGTGCCGAGTCCGGGCGGCGCCGAGGACTCGGGCGTCATACCCCCGCGGTGGGCCTGAAGGAGGGTCAGGAAGTAGAACGGGTTGCCCTCGCTCGCGGCGTACAGCGCGGCGGTCTCGGTGGGCGGCAGGCCGGGGCCGGCCAGTTCGGCGCAGTCGCGTGCGCTCAGCGGTCTCAGGCCGAGTCTGACGACCGTGCCCGTGTCGAGTTCTCGGGTGAGCCTGGCGGCCAGGGACTCGGGACTCTGGCGGTCACGGCGTGTGACGGCCAGGACGACGGGGGCGTGCACGGGATGGCGTACGAGATGGTCCAGCAACTCCAGTGACGCGGGGTCCGCCCAGTGCAGGTCGTCGAGGGCCAGCAGCAGCCCGGACGGGGCGGCGAGCCGGGCGAGCAGGCCGGCCGTGGACCGGTGCAGGGCGAAACGGTCGACCGCTCCGCTCCGCTGGAGAAGGGGCGCCACCGCGTCGGTCCCCTGGAAGCCGTCCAGGGCGTGCGGGTCGAGGTGGGCGAGCGCGTCGGTGAACACCTGGAACGGCACCTGCCGCTCGTACTCCGTGGCTCTGCCGCGCAGTACCGTCATTCCGCGTCGGCGAGCCCGTGCGCAGACCTCGCCGAGCAGCCGGCTCTTGCCGATGCCGGCCTCACCGGTGATGTCGACGAGCCGGGAACGGCCGCTGTCACGGAACTCCTCGCCCCGTGCCGTGCCGCGCGCGCCGTCTGCCGCACGGTCGAGCAGCGCGTCGAACCGGGCCAGTTCGACGGAGCGGCCCAGCAACGGAGCCCCGTTTCCGCTGCCCCCAACTACCCCATCCGCTCCCACAGTTGCCCCCTTTGTGTCTACATCCCCTCACATATCCTTCTCTCCTGTTGATCGTCGTAACCGCCGCGTCGGTGAACCGGGACGGACGGATCTCACAGGGCGAGCCGCCGGTCCGGTCGGAGAGGTGGCGTCGATCGTTGCCCACGCCCTGTGGCCTCAGTCCGTGGTTGTGGCGGTGAGGGGGGTGAGTTGGTGGATGTCGTGGCGGAGCCGTAGGGCTGTGATCTCGGCTTGGTCCGGGGGGCCTGGAGTGTTCAGGAGGTCGGTGAGTTCCTGGAGGTAGGTCTCGTGGCCGGCCGGGGACACGAGGAAGAGCATCCGGGCGGGTTCGGCGCCGGGGTTGGAGAAGGCGTGGGGGCATCCGGCGGGTACGAACATGAAGCTCCCGGGTCCGCCCCGCAGCACCCTCGCGCCGGTCTCGGACTCCCAGGACCGCCAGTCGCCGGTGGCCTGGGGGGTGGGGTGGAAGGCGAGCAGGTCGAGTTCGCCTTCCAGGACGTAGAAGACCTCCTCGGCCTGGTGGTGCAGGTGCGCTCCGACATCGAATCCCGGCGCGACCTCGGCCTCGAACGTCGACCAGGTCGTCGACTGTTCCGCACCCGACTTCATGGTCATGGTCTGGATCCGGCGGCCGCCACCGGGCGGCAGCAGCAGTCCATCGGTCATGTCTACTCGTTTCAGGGGTGCAGGGGTTCAGGGCTTCCATCCGGTGCTGCGCACCCAGGTTCCGAGGTTCACCAGGCCGGGGTGGTGCTCCCGCAGGGCTGAGATGCCGGGCAGGCCGGCAGGCCGCAGTGGCGGCCGAAGGCCTCGGCGATCTGCGGAGGCGTCATGACGTCCCCGGCGAGTCGCGGCACACCTCTCGTGCGGTCACGTACCACGTACGCGCCTCCTGGGTCAGTAGAGCGCGATCGAGCTCACCAGGTCGTTCCAACTGCCGCTTCCCATGTACCCGTCGGACTGCCACGGTCCGACGTCGGCCTGATCTCCCCAGCCACCGTTGTCCACCGCGAAGGAGGTGTAGCAGCTGCCGGTCTTGTAGGAAGAGGTCTGGTCGTTGAAGTACCAGCGGTCCAGGTTCTGCCAGTAACCGCTGTCGTAGAACGACAGGATCCGGCCCTCGGGGAAGGGGGCCTGGTTGAAGTTGGCGTGCTCGTACAGGCGTAGCGGGGTGGAGCAGTAGCCCTGGGCAGTGCTGGGGCTTGCGGTCCTGGCCTGTTGGGCGGCCTGTGTGTCGCTCTCCTCGGCGGTGCGGAAGCAGCTGATGACGCCGCGCTGGATGTTGCAGGCCTTGGCAGCGCCCCAGTCCTTGGACAGGTCGATCGTCTTGCCCTCGAAGCGTGCGAGGGTCGGCGTCCCGGCCGCCTGGGCGGTCGGTGCTGTGACGGTGGCGCTTCCGACTGCCAGCGCGAGTCCGCCGAGCATGGTGCCTGCCTTGGCAAGGATTCTCTGCATTCTGCTTGCTCCCCTGATCGGGTCGGTTCGAGGCATGGCGGAGGCAATTCCTGTGCGGGTTGTTGTGCGCCGCGCTCTTTCCTGTCCTGGACCACAGTGCGCGGCCGACCGTCGGCGAACCTTGGACAGACGTTGAATCCACTGGTCGAAGGTGCTAAGCCAGGGTGGGAACTTGAGACTCGGGGGCGTGCTGTGACGGTTGAGTTCGATTTACTCGGCGGCGTCGAGGCGCGTGTGGACGGCCGAATCGTTGATCTGGGTCATGCCCGGCAGCGGTGTGTGCTGGCAGTGCTGCTTGTGGACGTCAACCGGGTGGTCAGGGTGGACCAGCTTGTCGAGCGCGTCTGGGCCGACCGTCCTCCACAGCGGGTCAGGAACACGCTCTACGGCTACCTCTCCCGTCTGCGGCAGGCTTTGGCCATCGCAGAGGGGGCGGATATCGTCCGGCGATCCGGTGGTTATGTCCTCGACGTCGAGGCGACCGCAGTGGATCTGCACCGGTTCCGTGACGTTGCCGCACGAGCCCGGGCGGCCGTGCGGAACGAGCAGGACGAGCTGGCTGCGACTCTGTTCGGGCAGGCACTCGGCCTCTGGCGGGGAGATGCCTTCGCGGGTCTGGACACCCCTTGGATCAACGCCCTCCGCGACGCGGTCGACCAGGAACGGATCGCGGCCGAACTGGACCACACCGACGTTCGGCTCCGCTGCGGTCACCACACCGGACTGTTGGCCGAATTGGCCGCCAGGGTCGAGATACACCCACTGGACGAACGACTGGCGGGCCAGTTCATCCTCGCCCTGCACCGCTGTGGCCGCCCGGCCGATGCCCTCAGCCATTACCAGCAGGTCCGGCTGCTGCTGGCCGAAGAATTCGGCTGTGACCCCGGCCTCCCGCTGCGGCAACTGCACCAGCAGATCCTCACCACCGATCCCGCGCTGAACGTCCCGGCCGCCGTCCCGGCCGCCGTCCCGGCCGCCGGGCGCGCTCCGAGCTCCGCACCCGCTCTCGTGCCGCGCCCGTTACCCATGCCCCCGCCGGTGCGCACCCCAAGGGACGGCGCCGACCTGGCCGGCCCGCCGAGACCGCAGCGTCCCCGGAGAGGGAGCCACCTGGTTGGGCGGGCAGCGGAGTTGACGGTCCTCGACGGTGCGATCGAGGATGCCTTGGCCGGTGCGCCAGGGGTGGTCGAGGTGGTCGGGGAACCGGGTATCGGAAAGACACGGCTGCTCGGCGAGCTGGGCGAGCGCGCGAGACAGCGCGGTTTCGTGTCCTTGGCCGGCCGCAGCGTGGAGTTCGACCGGGCTCCGTACGGTGCGTTCGTGGACGCCTTGGACGACCACCTCGGCACGGTGGACTTCCCCCGGCTCCGTCACGACGGGGCACCGCCCGGCACGTTCGCCCTGCTGAGTACGGTCTTCCCCGCGCTCTGTGATCGTTTCCCGACCGGGCCGGATCCGGTGACGGTCGAACGGTACTGGTTCCACCGGGCGGTGCGAACGTTGCTGGAGACGCTGAGTGCCGACGGGGGGCTCGTGCTCAGCCTGGACGACCTGCAGTGGACGGATGACGGTACAGCCGAGCTGATCGACCATCTGGTACGGCACCCGCCGAGGACACCGCTGCTGCTCGCCCTCGCCTACCGTCCCCGGCAGGCTCCGCCACGACTGGCCGCGGCACTGGCCCGGGCGGGAACGGAGGGAAGGCTGGCCAGGGTCGAGTTGGGGCCGCTGTCTCCGGCCGAGGGAGCGGAGCTGTGCGGGGCCAGGCCGGATCACTGGCGTTTCCGACGGCTGTACGAGGCCAGCGGCGGCAACCCGTTCTACCTGGAGGCGCTGACCCGGAGCACCGGGGACGAAAGCCTGCCGGCGGTGCCGGCCGTCTCGGCACCTGTCGCCGGCGAACTGCCGCAGTCGGTGCGGGCCGCGCTGCTGGCGGAGCTGGGAGGTCTGTCGGCCACGGCGAGGGTCTGTACACAGGCGGCCGCGGTGCTCGGCGACTCTTTCGAAGCCGGCATGGTGGCAGTCGTGGCCCAGACCGGTGAGGCACAGGCCCTTGCCGCCCTGGACGAGGTCGCGGAGCGGGACCTCGTACGCCAGGTCGGCTCCACGCGCCAGTTCCGGTTCCGCCATCCGCTGGTGCGGGCAGCGGTGTACCAGGGGGCGGGCGCCGGCTGGCGGATCGAGGCGCACACCCGGGCCGCGGACGGCCTGGCTCTGCACGGCGCACCGCTGACCGCCCAGGCGTCGCACGTTCAGCGGTCGGCGCGCGTAGGAGACGAACACGCCGTCGACGTACTTGTCCGGGCCGCCCGTCAGGTGATGACGATCGCACCGGCCACCGCCGCGCACTGGACACAGGAAGCCCTGCGGTTGCTAGGCGAGCAGAGTCGACTGCGGCCCGAACTGTGGCTCCAGCAGGCCGATGCGCTGGGCATGGCAGGACGACTGCTGGAGAGCCGCGACATCCTGCGTACGGCCGCGACCCTCCTGCCTGCGCAGGCCCGGGGCCGACGGGCCCGGGTGACCGCCCTACGAGCCACCATGGAGTGGGCGCTCGGCCGGTACGAAGAGGCCACGGCTCTGCTGCTGCGGGAGTTGGCGGACCACGAGGGCCAACTTCAGCCTGAGACCGCCACTCTGGAGTGGGGCGTCGCGGTGGTGGCGCTTCGTAAGAACGACTTCTCCACGGCGATCGACTGGGGCGAACGCGCCTTGCGTTCGGCGGAACGTATCGGCGACC
>Ga0307513_10007889_pt1 | contig 13717 bp, 8 predicted proteins | sample 15_EM_MG_FD_202174 | JGI IMG/M metagenome (GOLD analysis project Ga0307513, IMG submission 202174) | Populus trichocarpa ectomycorrhiza microbial communities from riparian zone in the Pacific Northwest, United States - 15_EM | ecosystem: Host-associated > Plants > Roots > Unclassified | place... | reverse complement strand
CGGGTGCGTCGGGCTCGCGCCCCGGCGTGGCCAGCAGCTCCTCCGTGCTGAAGTACAGCGCGGGGATGCTGCCGATCTCGCCGGCGGCACCGTGCCGGCCGGTGTGCAGGCGGCCGTCGACGATGATGCCGGCGCTGGTGCGGCGGCCGGCGAGGACGTAGACCACGTCGTCGACGAGCCGCGCGGCGCCGATCCAGTGCTCGGCGAACGTCGCCATGTTGGCGTCGTTGGCAACGGTGACCGGCACCCCCGACCAGCGGTGGAAGTCCTTCTCGACGTGGAAGCCGGTCCAGTCCCGGAGGACGGTGGTCAGCGTGATGCGGCCGGACGGGTCGACGATGCCGGGCACCCCGAGGGAGAGCGCCAGCATCTCGCGCGGCTCCACACCGACCTCGGCGAGGGTGTCGGCGATCAGCGACTGCACTGCGGTGCGGCGCCCGGCCCCCGAGATCGTGCGGTTGATCGGCCGGGTGGTGGTGACCCGGGTGGCGCCGGTGATGTCGGCGACCATCGCGGTCAGGAGGTTCACGCCCACGTCGACGCCGACGACGAAACCGGCGTCCGGGTTGAGCCGGTAGGTCCGCGCCGGGCGTCCCGCCTGCCGGGCCGTGCCCGGCTCCTCGACCGGCTCCCGCTGCTCGACCCAGCCGAGCCGGTTGAGCTCGGTGAGGATCGAGTCGACGGTCGGCCGCGACAGGCCGGTGAGCTGGGCGAGCTCGGCGAGCCGGCGCCCCTCGTCGGCGCGCAGCGCGGTGAGGAGGCCGATCGTGTTCGCGTGCCGTTCAGCGGAGGCGTCGGAGACCATGGCCTGCCCCCCGTCCCTGTCGGCAGCCGGCCGGCGCGGAATTAAGCTAGCCGGGTTTCATAATTGAGGCAAGACGCGTCCGAAGACGGCCCGACAGCACCACTTGCGCGTTGAAGGCGAACGTCTGGATCGCCCGGCACCCGGATCGTCGACCATGTCGCCGCCGGCCTCGGCCTCATCGAGACCGAGACCGGCACCCTCCCGGCATCGATGCGCGGCTGACGTTGCAGCGCACGCAGGCCGAGGGGTAGAGCTCACATCCGAATTATGTGAACGTTCATGTACCGTAGTCGATACATGAACGTTCACATACCGAAGGAAGGGTCGTCATGACCACCGCAACCGCCCCCACCGGCAGCACCACCACCCTCCGCGGGATCGGCCTGTCGGTCCTCACGGCCGGGATCGCCTCCGCCGTGCTCAACACGGTCATCTCGCTCGTCGCGCAGGCGGCCGGCGCCGACGCCACCACGGTCGCGGGCCTGACGCCGCCCGCCTACATCGTCCTGGCGGTTGTCGGCCTCCTGATCGCCGCCCTCGCGTGGTCAGCCGTACGGGCCCGGGCCACGAACCCCGTCGCCCTCATGCGATGGCTCGTTCCGGCCGTCGTCACCATCTCGCTGATCCCCGACCTGCTGATCGGACTGGCCGGGATGGGTTGGGTGGCCGCCATCGCGCTGATGCTCATGCACCTCAGCGTCGCCGCAGCAGGTGTGACGGCGTTCCGCCGCTACCTTCCGCTGTCCCGCATCTGATCACGGCTCGGGCCGACCCAGGCGCTCCAGCATCGCGAGGCACACCTCCTGCAGCGCCTTCGCCTGCGTCGGGGACACCGCGTCGAACAGGTACTCGCGGACAGACCGCACATGGCCGGGAGCGGCGGAGCGCAGGACCTCGGTGCCGGCGTCGGTGAGCCGGACGTTCACGATGCGCCGATCCGAGTCATCGGGCCTGCGCGCCACGAGACCGCGGCGCTCCAGCCGCGCCACGGCATGACTGGTCCGACTCTGGGAGTGGTCCAACCTGTCCGCCAGCACCGTCACCGCGGTCGACTCCGGGGCGCCGTCGGCCAGCATCGCCAGGATCGCGTAGTCGGCGTGCCCGATCCCGGAGTCCCGCTGCAACTGCTGGTCAAGGGCCCGCATCAGGTGCCCGTGCGACGCCAGGTAAGCCCGCCAGGTCGTCAGCTCATCGGTGCTGAGCCAGTTGACGTCCTCGGCCATCCGGCCAGCGTAGATCGCCCGAGCCGCCACGGGCGGGCCGGCCAGGTGGCACAGTCAGCCCGCAGCGGGTTCCGGCGAGCTCAGCACCATCGACACGGCGGACAGCATCCCGTCGGCCCTCCTGACCACAGCGTTCAGCTACCTCTGTACGGCAGTGCCAGTGCGGTCTCGAGGCTCGACACCGCAGCCTTCAGCCGTAGCGCGACCTCGTCGACCCGGGTGATCAAGCGGGAGGTCGGCCCGGAGATGTTGACGACCGCGATCAACTCGCCCGAGTGGTCGCGGACCGGCACCCCGATCGAGGTCAGGCCGATCTCGACCTCCTCGCTGGCGAGCGCGTAACCACGTTCGCGTTCCCGGCGCAGCCGGTCGAGCAGCTCGTCCAGGTCGCGGGGCGCGGCCAGGCCGTGGGTCGGGGCGAGCAGGTCCTCTTCGGTCAGGGCCTCGACGACCTCGTCGGAGGTATCGAACAGCAGCGCCCGCCCCGAGGCGGTGCAGCTCCTCCGGCAGTACGCCGGTGGCCAGCAGCTCCGGCGTCGGTTCCTGCGTCGCGATGACGACCGTGTCGGCCTGCGCGAGCAGCTCTTCGCCGTGCTCCACCGTGAGCAGGAAGTCGAGGTTGGTGCGCACCGGCCTGCCCCCGAGCGAGCATGTCGCCACCGTGTAGAGGCCCGCGCCGCAGGAATCCACGGCTTCCCGGAAGACCCGCGCCGGGATGCCCAGATCGAACGGGATCACTCCGTCGAGGGCGAGAACGGCAACCCGATGCACTATGGCCGGAATGTTACGCATGATGGCCTGCCGGCCACTCACCGGACATGATCAGCGGCCGCCAGGCTGGCCGCATGCCCGAGCAGATCCCAGCCCAGACCCCTGAAATGCAGGCCGTTGTCCAGCACGGATTCGGCGGATCCGACGTCCTCGCCGTCGAGACCGTGCCACGACCCGTCCCGTTGCCGACCGAGATCCTCGTGCGCGTGCACGCCGCCGGGATCAACCCCGTGGACTGGAAGACCCGCCAGGGCGGCGGCATGGCCGGCGTGCTCGGCGAGCCGCCGTTCATCCCCGGCTGGGACGTCGCCGGCGTCGTCGAGGAGGTCGGCTTCGGCGTGACCACCGTGGCCGTGGGCGACCGGGTCTACGGCATGCCGTGGTTCCCCCGCGCCGCGGGCGCCTACGCCGAGTTCGTCACGGCGCCGGCGCGCCAGTTCGCTGCCTCGCCGGCGTCGCTGACCGATGCGCAGGCCGCAGCGGTGCCGCTGGCCGCGCTCACCGCGTGGCAGATCCTGGTCGACACCCTCCACCTCCAGCCCGGCCAGCGGGTGCTGATCACTGCCGCCGCCGGCGGCGTCGGCCACTTCGCGGTGCAGTTCGCCCGCCACCTCGGCGCGCATGTCGTGGCGACCGCCAGCGCCACCAACCACGAGTGGTTGCGCGAGCTCGGCGCCGACGAGGTGCTGGACTACCACGAGCGCGGATACGAGTCCCGGATCAAGGACCTGGACGCCGTCGTCGATCTGGTCGGCGGCTGGGGACAGCTCGCGCTGGTCGACACCCTGCGACCCGGCGGCACGTTCGTCGGGGTGCCCGGCGGCGCCTCCGCCGAGCTGATCGCCGCGGCCGACGCCGCCGGGGCGCACGGATCACCCTTCCTCGTCGAACCCGACGGGACCGCACTCGCCCGGATCGCCGAGCTGATCGACAGCGGCGCCGTCCGGGTCGAGGTCGCACAGACGTTCCCCCTCGCGGAGGCCGGCGCTGCGCACGCACTCGGGGAGACCAACCGCACCCGCGGCAAGCTCGTCCTGGAGGTCCGGTCCGCATGAGCCCGGCAAGAGGGATGCGGGCGGCCGCTGCAGTCGCCGCCACGCTGCTGGCCACAGTGGCCTGCGCAGCAGCCGGCCCGGCGCCCACCACCCCGCCACCGAGCCCGCCCGTGACGGTCTCCGCGGAGAGCAACCAGATGATCTGGAACGGGTCGCCGTCGCGGGCGGCGCCGTCTACGTCGCCGGTCCCCGCTGGAGCGGCTCCACCGGCCCGGCGGTCGGCGTGCTCGACGCGAAAGGTGCCGTTGCGCCGTTCCCGGATCAGCAGTGGAACGCGTGGCAGCCCGGACAGGATCCGCGGACCGCGTTCGTCAACGTCGACGCCATCCACCTCGACGACTCCGGCGCGCTGTGGGTGATCGACACCGGTAGCCCGCAGTTCGGCGGCGACCCCCTGCCCGGCGGCGCGAAGCTGGTGCAGATCGACCTGCCGACCAGGCGGGTGGCCTCCGTCATCACCTTCACCGCCGACGTCGCGCTGCCGGGCAGCTACATCGACGACATCCGCTTCCACGGCCACACCGCCTACCTCACCGACGCGGGCAAGCCCGGCATCGTCGTGCTCGATCTGCAGACGAAGACAGCCCGGCGCGTGCTGGACAACCATTCCTCCACGACCGCACCGGCGGATCGGACGATCGTCGCCGACGGCGCGGTAGTGCGTGCGCCCGACGGCCAACCGCTCCGCGTGAACGCCGACCCGATGGAGCTGTCGCCCGACGGGCAGTGGCTCTACTACGCCCCGCTGGAAGGACCGTGGTCGCAGATCGAGACCAAGCTGCTCGACGACCCGTCGATCCCGCCCGACACGCTGGCCGCCGCGGTGCGCCCATGGGCCGACCTGCCACCCGTCGGTGGCACGGCCATGACCAGCGACGGCACGCTCTACTTCACCGACCTCGCCGAGAACGCGCTCAAGCGCCGCACCCCCGACGGTGCCATCTCGACCGTCGTCCAGGACGAGCGCATGGCGTGGGCGGACGCGCCCTTCATCGAGTCCGGCCACAAGGTGTGGTTGCCGGTCCCGCAGATGCACCGCGTGTCGCTGTTCAACGACGGTCAGCCCCGAACCCGGTGGCCGATCCAGCTGCTCGGTCTCGACCTCGGGCCGACGACACCTAGCGGCGATCAGTGATCGGCGGCAGGGTTCGCACTGTTCATTGATGCCGGAGAGGTTCGCCGGGTCGGGTCGATGCCCTTCGACCTGACCCGGCGCGCCGGACGGACGAGTGCTCGGCGGCCGGTCGGCCCAACCCGGCCTGTAACAAGACTTGCGCGAGGAGCGAGCACCGTTCTACACATCCCAGGCGAACCGGGAGCCGCTCATGGATGTCACAACGGGCACATTCAACGTCTTCGACGACGCTGCCCGGGCAGTCACGACCGACATCGTCCTGGGTCACGAACCGCCCCGATTCCGGCCCGAGCAGGACAGGAAACCGGCCTACCGGGACCGGGTGCGCTGCTCCGTCCGACGACAACGGCACGGCGGATCACCGCCGAGTTCCGACTCCGGTCCGTCGCCGCGCCGAACCCGACAGCTGTCAGTCAGCGGATACCTCAATAGATCCGGTATCAGGCGCATCGCGCGGGTGCTCATCGACGGGTGCACGAACCACCCGACGGCTCCGTCCGAAGCTAGGGGATGAACGTGGTACTGGTTGCGAGCCCGCTCGAGTTCAACACCAACCGGCTGTTCGTCGACCTCCGATCGGTGCTCGGCCTGCCGCTGTTCCTGAAGTGTGAGGGCTTCAACTTCGCCGGCTCGGTGAAGATGAAGGCAGCGCTGGCGATGGTGGCGGACGCCGAGCGGACGGGGTGGCTGAAGCCGGGTTCGGTGCTGGTCGAGTCCTCGTCGGGGAACCTGGGCGTGGCGCTCAGCGTGATCGCGGCGAGCAAGGGATACGGCTTCGTCTGCGTGACCGACCTGCGCTGCAACGAGACCACCCGGCGCACGATGGACGCCCTCGGCGCCCGCGTGCACGTCGTCCGCGAGCCCGACCCGGAGGGTGGCGGCCTCCTGGGGGCGCGCATCAAGTACGTGCAGTCGCTGGTCGCCTCCGACCCGCGCTACGTGTGGCTGAACCAGTACGCCAACCCCGCCAACTCGGCTGCGCACTTCGCCACCACCGGACCGGACATCTCCGCCGAGTTCCCCGAGCTCGACGTGCTGTTCGTCGGCGCGGGCACGACGGGGACGCTGATGGGCTGCTCCCGCTACTTCCGGCAGCGCACGCAGGACGGGCACAAGGCCGTGCGTGTGGTCGCCGTCGACGCCGTCGGGTCGGTGACCTTCGGCGGCCCGCCCACGTCGCGCATGATCCCCGGCCTGGGCACCGGCGTCCGGCCGCAGCAGCTCGTCGAGGAGCTCGTCGACGATGTCGTGCTCGTCGAGGAGGTGGACACGATCCGGACGTGCCGCAACCTGGCCGGCCGCGGGTTCCTCTTCGGCGGATCGACCGGCACCGTCGTCAGCGGCGCCGCCACCTGGATGGACGTGTACGGCACGCCCGACATGACCGCCGTCGCGATCGCCCCCGACCTGGGCGAGCGCTACCTCGACACCGTCTACCACGACAGCTGGGTCGAGGACATCTTCGGTCGCGAGGTCCTGGACGCGTCCGGCACGGCCGTTCCGCACCAGGCGGCCTGACATGCCCTCCCCGTCGCCCCCGTCCAAGCCACCCGCGGACGACGAGACCGTCGTCCACGTCCCGGCTCCCAACGACGACGAGACCGTCGTCTACGCCGCCCCGGCCGCCGCCGAGGAGAAGTCGGTCCTTCCCCAAGATCCCACCGTCGCGGCGATCCAGATGCCCCGCCCCTCCTCGGGGCACACCGTCGAGCTGGGCGAGCTGCGCAGTCAGGTGGCCGAGCTGCTGGGCCGCGTGCACCAGTTGGAGGAGGGCGGGGACCCGAAAGCCAAGGCAGCGCCGGTCGACCGACCGCCCCCCTCGTCCGCACCGCGGAGCGATCCGACGCCGGCCGACCGGCCGGCGCCCGCCCGGCCCAGCCCCGCCGGTGCGGACGACCTGACCGCCATCGTCGCGACCGGACGGCCCGGCAGCGGCCCGTCCACATCGGCCCGACCCAGCGGCCTCTCCTCTACGCCCGCGCGACCCAGCGGTGGCTCCTCCCCTACGGCACGCCCCGGCAGCCCCGCACGACCGAGTGGCAGCCCCTCCCCTACGGCACGACCCGGCAGCAGCCCGTCCTCCACACCGGGACGACCCGCCGGCGGCGCCCCCTCCAATCCCGCACGCCTCAGCGGCAGCCCCTCCGCTCCTCCACGGCCGGGTAGCAGTCCGCCCGCAACACCCGCACGACCCGGCGGCCCCTCCGCACCCGCACGCCCCAACGGCGGCCCCTCCGCTCCTGCACGGCCGGGCAGCGGTCCTCCCGCGGCCGCACGACCCAACGCCGGCCCTTCTGCACCCGCACGACCCAACGGCGGCTCCTCCGCACCCGCACGACCCAGCGGCAGCCCTGCCAAGCCCGCCCGGTCGGGACCTCCCGGCAGCCGCCCCGCCGCCCCGCGGCCGGCCGAGAGCCCCCGCCCGCCCGCCAAGGCCGCCGAAACCCCGGCGTCCGCGCCGGCAGGCGGCGACCTGGAGGCCGGGTACGCGGCGGTGCTGGCGGAGGTCCTCGGTGTCGCCACGGTGTCGACGACCAGCAACTTCTTCGACGACCTCGGCGCCGACTCGCTGGTCATGACCAAGTTCTGCGCCAAGGTGCGCAGCAAGCCCGACCTGCCGAACGTCGCGATCAAGGACATCTACCGTGCGCCGACGATCGCGGAACTGGCGGCGGTCGGGGCCAAGGCGGCCACCCGGGCTCCGGTCCCCACCACCGACACGGTGACGATGAAGCTGGCCCTCCTCCGCCAGACCGACGTGGAAGTCGTCGAGCAGGACCCGGCCATGGCGCCGGTCAAGACGCCGACCTACCTGCTCTGCGGCCTGCTGCAGCTGCTGGTCCTGCTCGGCTACCCCGCGTTGATCGCGTTCGTGTTCGCCCTTGGCGCGGAGTGGCTGCTGGCGGGCACCACCCCGCTGGACATCTACCTGCGTGCGGCGGCGTTCACCGGGGGCTTGTTCCTCGGCACCGCGCTGCTGCCGATCCTCGTGAAGTGGGTGCTGGTGGGCCGCTGGAAGCCCACCCAGTTCCCCGTCTTCGGCTTCCGCTACTTCCGGTTCTGGCTGGTCAAGACGCTGATCAGGACGAACCCGCTGGTCCGGTTCGTCGGCACCCCGCTCTACCCGATCTACCTGCGCCTGCTCGGCGCGAAGATCGGCAAGCGCGTGACGATCCTCTCTCCGACTGTGCCGGTGTGCACCGACCTGCTGACCGTCGGCGCCAATACCGTCATCCGCAAGTCGTCGACGTTCACGGGCTACCGGGCCCAGACCGGCATGATCCAGACCGGCCCGGTCGCGATCGGCACCGACGCGCTGGTCGGCGAGGCGACCGTGCTCGACGTCTTCACCTCGGTCGGCGACGGCGCGCAGCTGGGGCACACCTCGTCCCTGCACGCCGGGCAGTCGGTGCCGGCCGGCCAGCGCTGGCACGGGAACCCGGCGGAGCCGACGACCGTGAACTACCGCGCGGTGCCGCCTGCGAAGGGCGGCAGCCTGCGGAAGGCGATGTACGCGATCGTGCAGGTGGTGATGCTCTTCGTCGTCGCCCTCCCGCTGGGCGAGGCCGGGGTGGTGCTGCTGATCCGTGAGGTGCCGCAGGTGCAGCAGCTGTTCGTGAGCCTCGAAGCTGCCGCTGACTCGGTGCCGCTCGCCGTCGACGCGCTGATCCTGGGGTCCATCTGGCTGTTCGGCGGACTCATCGGCGGGCTGCTGGTGATGACCACCATCCCGCGGCTGCTCGCCCTGCTCGTGCGCCCGAAGAAGGTCTACCGGACATACGGCATCTCCTACTGGGCGCTGCGCACGATCACGCGGCTGACGAACAGCCCGTTCCTGACGCGCATCACCGGGGACAGCTCCTACATCGTGGGCTACCTGAAGGCCATCGGCTACCGGTTCGACCGCGTCGAGCAGACCGGCTCGAACTTCGGCACGGTGGTCGCCCACGACAGCCCGTTCCTCTGCCAGGTCGGCACCGGCACGGTCGTCGCCGACGGGCTGACTTTCGTCAACGTCGACTACTCGCACAAGACCTTCGCCGTGACGCCGGCGAAGATCGGCGCGCACAGCTTCCTGGGCAACGGGATCTTCTATCCCTCCCGGTCGCGCGTGGGCGACGACTGCCTGCTGGCGACGAAGGTCATGGTCCCGATCGACGGGCCCGTCCGGCACGGCATCGGGCTGCTCGGCTCGCCGAGCTTCCCGATCCCGCGCTCCACCGACCGCGACGACCGGCTCGGCGTCTCCCCCGAGCAGCGAAGTGTCGGCGTGGCGGCCAAGGACCGGCACAACGCGATGAGCATCGTAATGCTGCTGGTGAGCCGCTGGATCTACCTTGTAGGGGTCGTCCTGCTCGCTCGCATCGGGCTCGACCTGTACCCGCAGTTCGGGGCGGCGACGATCACGGCGCTGGGCGTCGTCGAGCTGCTGTTCACCTTCAGCTACTTCGTGGCGCTCGACTGCGTGATGCGCCGCCTGGTCGCCCTGCGCCCGCAGGGTGTGTCGATCTACGACCGCGGCTTCTGGCGGCACGAGCGGTACTGGAAGGTCACCGCCGACCTCTACATCCAGCGCCTCAACGGGACGCCGTTCAAGGCCGGCCTGTGGCGGGCGCTGGGCGTCAAGGTGGGCCGCAGGCTCTTCGACGACGGCCTCGGGATGACCGAGCGGAAGCTGGTCACCATCGGCGACCACTGCTCGGTGAACGACCGCAGCCTCATCCAGTGCCACTCCCAGGAGAATGACGCCTTCAAGTCCGACCGGGTCGTGATCGGCTCCGGCGTGACGCTCGGCGTCAGCGCGTTCATCCACTACGGGACGCGGCTGGGTGACGGCGCGATCCTCGAAGCCGACTCCTTCCTCATGAAGGGCGAGGAAGCCGAGTCCTTCACCCGCTGGGGCGGCAACCCGGCGGCCGAACTGGGCGCAGCCCCGCAACTACCCATCGCATCGCGGAGGAAGTCATGATCGTCCCTGCGGGATCCCAGCGCCTGTACTGGAACGACCTGCTGGACAAGGCCGGCCGTACCGCGATCCCGCGGTGGCCCGCACCGGGTACCGCGACCGTTGCCGAGCACGTCGAGCCGCTCCCTGCGGAGCTGCCGGCACTGCGCCCCGGGCAGTTGGCCGCCGCCCACGCCGTCGTGCTGGCGGCGCTGAGCGGCGAGCGCGAGGTCACCGCCGGCTACGTCGGCGGGACCAGCGACCCGGTCGTGCCGCTCCGGCTGAGCACGGAGTCCACGTGGCGCGAGTTGGTCACCGCGGCCGCCCGCGCAGAGCAGTGGGTGCTGGCCTGCCACAAGGTCACGTTCGAGACGGTCGCCGCGGAGCGGGGCCACACCGAGCCGCTGTTCGAGACCGAGCTCGACCTGAACGGGGCCGGTGGTGAGTTCGCGCTGCACACCGTGCTGCGGGTCGCGATCGACGAGCCCGACCCGGACGGCCAGGCACAGCTGCGCCTGCGGTACCGCACCGACGCGATCGACGACGACGCCGCGGCCCGCATCGCGGACTACCACGTCACCGCGCTGACGCAGCTGACCGCCGATCCCGACGCCCGGCCCGCCACCCTGCTGTCGGCCGCCGAGCGCACCTACCAGATCGACGGCCTCGCCGGGCCCGAGCGGGAGCTGCCCGACCAGCGCTTCCACGAGCTGTTCGAGCAGCGCGTCGCCGCCCACCCCGACGCCATCGCGGCCGAGCACCAGGACCGGCAGTGGACCTACCGCGAGCTCAACGCCCGCGCCAACCGCGTGGCCCGTGCGCTGCAGGCGCGCGGGCTGCGCCGCGAGAGCGTCGTGGCGGTGGTCACCGAACGCAACCTCGACTGGCTCGCCGGAGTGATCGCGATCTTCAAGGCCGGCGGCGTGTACCTGCCGATCGAGCCGCACTTCCCCGCCGAGCGGATCGCCACCACCCTCACCCGCTCCGAATGCGAGCTGGCGCTGACCGAGCCGGGCAGCGACGACAATCTGAGCAAGGCGATGGCCACCGCGACCGGCACCCGGGCCGTCCGGTTCGACGAGGCCTACGCCGAGGCGCGCGCCGACGACAACCTCGGCACCCCGGTCGGCGCCGACCAGCTCGCGTACATCTACTTCACCTCCGGCTCCACCGGCGCGCCCAAGGGCGCCATGTGCGAACACGCCGGCATGCTCAACCACCTGCTCGCCAAGATCGAGGACCTCGACATCGCCGAAGGCGCCGCCGTCGCCCAGATCGCCCCCCAGTGCTTCGACATCTCCCTCTGGCAGCTGGTCTCCGCTCTGCTGGTCGGCGGGCGCACCGTGCTCATCCCGCAGGACACCATCCTCGACGTCGAGCGGTTCGTCGACGAGATCACCGACCGCAAGGTCGCGGTCATGCAGGTCGTGCCCTCCTACCTCGAGGTCATCGCCACCTTCCTGGAGCATCGCGGCCGAGACCTGCCCGACCTGCGGATCGTCTCCGCCACCGGCGAAGCGCTCAAGTTCGACATCGTCCAACGCTGGTTCGCCGTCGCTCCCGACATCCCGCTGGTCAACGCCTACGGACTCACCGAGACCTCCGACGACACCAACCACGAGGTGCTACGCGAGGCGCCCACGTCCGGGCGGATCTCGCTCGGCCCCGCGGTGCGCAACGTGCGGGTCTACGTCGTGGACCCCGACCTCAACCCGGTCCCGCTGGGCGCGCCCGGCCTCATCGCCTTCTCCGGCGTGTGCGTGGGCCGCGGCTACGTCAACGACCCGGAGCGCACGAAGCAGGCCTACCTGACCGACCCGCACAAGCCCGGCACCCGGCTCTACCTGGGCGGCGACTACGGGCGCTGGCTGCCCGACGGCAAGCTGGAGTTCCTCGGCCGCCGCGACAGCCAGGTCAAGATCCGCGGCTTCCGCATCGAGATCGGCGAGATCGACAACGCCCTGCTGCGCGTACCCGGCGTCCGCGACGCCGCCGTCGTCGTGGCCGAGCGGGCCGACGGCAGCAAGCACCTCGTGGCGTTCTACGCCGCCGACACACCGATCTCGGCCGAGGAGCTCGCCTGGCGGCTGGGCGAGTCGCTGCCCGACTACATGGTGCCGGTGGCCTTCCATTGGCAGCACACGCTGCCGTTGACCCCGAACGGCAAGATCGACACGAAGATCCTGCAGGTGTTCGCCGCCGAGCTCGCCGCCATGGAAGACGAGGTGATCATCCCGCCGGCCACCGCCACCGAGAAGATGCTGGCCGAAGCGTTCGCCAAGGTCCTGGACGTGCCCGTGGACCGCATCGGCCGCAACGACAACTTCTTCGAGCGCGGCGGCACGTCGCTGACGGCGGTGAAGCTCGCCATCGCCACCGGTCGGGTGGTGTCGCTCAAGGCCATCACCCAGCAGCCCATCCTGGCCGACCTGGCCGCCCACATCGACCAACCCAACACCTGACTTGCCCATCCCGGCCCACCTCCGTCGGGCCGGGGTGGGCGGATCTGTCCAGGACGCTTGACCTCTGGTGGAGAATCTCGATGACCATGACGAATCCCCTTCCCGTGCAGACCGCGCCCGGCAAGCCGCCGCTGGTGCTCGCCGACTGCGGCCCTGATGCCGAGGGCTGGACCGCCCACCACCGGAGCGCGCTGCGCGGCGCGATCGCCCACTACGGGGCGGTGCTGGTGCGCGGCCTCGGCCTGCGCAACCACGATCGCGTCGCGACGGTGTTCCGGATGGTCGGCGGCGACCTGATCCCGGAGCGCGAGGCCTTCGCCCCGCGCGAGCGCTTCCCGAGCGGCGTCCAGTCGACGACCCCGTGGCCTGCCAACCAGCAGATGTGCATGCACCACGAGCAGAGCTTCGCCTCGGACGTGCCCGGCCTCATGATGTTCGCCTGCATCACGGCGCCGACCAGCGGCGGCGCGACCGGGGTCGCCGACGGCGCCGCCGTGCTCAACGCCCTGCCGCGTGACCTCGTCGAGCGGTTCGAGCGCGAAGGCTGGGTACTGGCCCGCAACTACAACGACGAGATCGGCGCCTCGTTCGCCGATGCCTTCGGCACTGCCGATCACCACGCCGTCGAGGCGTACTGCCGCGCCAACGCGATCGAGTTCCAGTGGCAGCCCGACGGCGGGTTGCGCACCTGGCAGCGCCGCTCGGCGATCATGACCCACAGCTCGGGGCGCCGCAGCTGGTTCAACCAGATCGCCTTCCTCAGCGAGTGGACGATGGACCTCGACGTCCGGGAGTTCCTCGTCGACACCTACGGCCCGCAGGGCTTGCCGTTCACCACCCTGTTCGGCAACGGCGAGCCCGTCGGGCAGGGCGTCGTCGACCTGATCGCCGAGGTCTACACCGCGCACACGATGCGCGAGGCCTGGCGGCCCGGCGACCTGCTGCTGGTGGACAACCTGCGCTGCGCCCACAGCCGGGACCCCTTCGAGGGGGACCGTGAGGTGCTCGTCGGGATGGCCGAGCCCATCCGTCCGGCACTGCCGGCGCCGCTTCCGGGGCGGCCGGCATGAGCGAGCCTGCCAGCGAACCATCGGCACAGCGCGCACCGCTCCTGCCGCCGCCGTTCGCCGTCGTCTCCGGGGCCCAGGTCCAGGGCGCCCTGCAGGGACGCGAGCGGGAGGTCGTCGACCTCGTCGAGTCGGCCTACCACTGGCACGGAGCCGGCGACTCGGTGAACCCGCCGTCGTACTTCCTGACGTTCCCGGACCGGCCGACCGCGCGCATCATCGCGCTGCCGGCGTCGCTGGGCGGCAAGGTGCGC
>Ga0307513_10007888_pt1 | contig 13719 bp, 18 predicted proteins | sample 15_EM_MG_FD_202174 | JGI IMG/M metagenome (GOLD analysis project Ga0307513, IMG submission 202174) | Populus trichocarpa ectomycorrhiza microbial communities from riparian zone in the Pacific Northwest, United States - 15_EM | ecosystem: Host-associated > Plants > Roots > Unclassified | place... | reverse complement strand
TAACCCTTCTGATCATATACACTAACGCTTCAACTTCCCACACTGTCCAACTCTAGCTAAACCAGATCTCTCCTTTTCTCTAGTCGTCCATGTCATACGTATAGAATCTTCGTGAAAATTCTAACAAATCTATGGTGAGCCGGGTGACCAAGGTCAGAAAGAAGTAAAGGGGGGACCCTTCGCTTATCTCCGAAAGATCTAGTCTTGTGTCAGATGGTCCTGAGTATTAGGTGCTTCATCCGGTGCGTCCTGAGTATTAGGTGGTGCGTCCGAGTATTAGGTCCTGCGTCAGGTGTGTCCTGAGTATCAGGTGCTGCGTCAGGTGCCTCCTGAGTATTAGATACTGCGTCCAGTTGCATCAGGTGTGTGGTGTGGTAGGGTGGTTGCGTCCTGATTCGTGATTCACGTTCCAGCGTCAGGTGCGTCAGATGCACAGAACGCACAGAACGCGGGTTAATATTTTTGCTGATGGGGTTTTGACTTGCAAGCTATCCTCAATGAATTTGTTGGAACTGCTCTTATACAGGAAAGACATGCATAATCCTGACAGACTAGTTATCCTGATACCGTGGTTGACAGCGATTATTATTGCAATAGTCCTGAGCTTGTAATACTAGATGAGCTGACAACTATGGACTGGCAGGACCTTGTGATTATTCTTGAAATATTAATTCTAGTCCAGAGACTTACACTAGAGTTACAAGGAACTGGGAGCCTTCAGAACCATGCAAATGGATATCTTGCCCATGTGTTACCTGGAATGGATGACTTGCATGCATCTCTTCAGGAGGCCAAGCACCAATATGCTGATTCATCTGTGTATAGTATTCCTATACATACATCTATCAATCACTCCTTGGCTATTTTGGACAACTAAGTTTCAGTAAAATTGTTCATTTAAGGTGATAATTATGGCTATCAATATTCAAATAGGTATTACAGTTTTGCAGATAAACTTCCTATAGTATATACGGCTGTAGGCCTTGATCCTGATATGAAGTTCGTGTATTTTTTGATTGAATAGGCTGACCATGCAGAGTGGGTTGCTTTGGCAAAGCACAAAAGTAAAGAGCTTTGGGAAGCACAATATGGGACACTATAGTATGTTGATACCACCATGATGGAGCCACAACTCTCTACAATAATCCCCCTTGAACTAATACCTGTGGATTTACTCTCACATTAGAAGTAAAACGAAAGAGCTCATCTTACACATGTGGATACCGATCAGTTTGAACAGTTCCAGGCTGCTGTAGAGGAGGAAGCAGTATCAGATATGGTAGCCTATTTGGCAGCACGGCTGCATAATGCACGATGGACTCAGCTTGTCTATATGGCCTTGGAAGTACATACTATCCCAGCTATGTGGGCTGAAGTAGAACATCTTTTTTGCAGGTAAGTTAATTAGACTGATTTTCTTTCAGCTAAGGATTTTGCTATCTTTCCTACTAAGTTCTACCATAGCCATATTGAATATATGACTTAATCACTGATATACAATGATTGATAGCTAGTGGACGAAATTTAATAACAGATCGACACAGCCGTCTATTTAATAATGTTAGATAGGCGATTGAGTGTCTCAAGGCATGGCGGAAAGCAGATTTGTTTAATGAGACCAAATTACAGAATGTCAATCTTATGTTGCACAATTTGGACGAACTCTTAATTAGAATTAGTAAATCATAAGCTCAGCGAAGTGGAGCAAGTTCAATTATCACACGTATTGAATCTGATAATACTAGTGATATCCAGATTGCTTGTTAATTAAATTTCTTGTTCTACGACCATGGACCTTTATCATAATCCCACCTGCAGTACTTATGCTTACGGCTATAGGATTGTGGTACCATCAGGGATCTACTAGTAATAGCTAGCTACAAGACGTGAAATTTTGAATTGTAGCATAGTTAGCAATTGGAGCCTGTCATTCGGTTTGGATTTCCTTTCATATTGTTCTTTTTTGTTTTTTCTTATTTCGTGTTTAACCCTATACTGGCATAGTTAGCTTCAATTCACTCAGCCAGCTTTGAAAGCATTCATGGAATTCCTTCGGTTTTCAACACACACCTGATAATCTATAGGTGATGCCCAATCGCATAGGTAACCAGGTCAAGTCTCTGTTTGTGGACTACCCCTAGGATCTGAGTAAGGTCAGATTACTTGTCAAGACGTTATTTTGTCACTGTTTAGCAATAGGCTTGCAGATGATTAAATAGTCAGACTGTTTCGAAAATAGAAGATAAGCCTGAATAAAAACTACATCCAAAGAGCATCCTGTCCTTGATAATTCTGTGGTCATAGTTGTTCCTGTGGGTGTTGATCGCAGATGAGCCCTTTGTCGGTAAAACTATGTTGAATACCATGCTTTTATTTTTACATATTTACTACCATAGCATGACATGGTGTTCATCACCATTTTCCATTTACCTAAGGCACTTGCAGTCAGTACAGGGCAACGCACAGGACAGACACCACAACCACCATCCATGCCTGGCATCTATCCCTCTCTACCGCCTGTCCACTCCTTTGCCAAAGACGGATGGACTGGACGCTTGGTTTTACCTGACCCACCCCCAGTCACCCGGCTTGGGACATTGCGCAAGATAAGACAACTGCAGTCCAGGCCCACCCGTCCCCGGCTCTCATCCGGACGGACGCCCATATACCCGTCCGTCCCGGGCATTCACTTAGATACTGCCGTCCATCCCGTCCAGACCTGAAGACGGACGGACTGGAGGCTGTTGGAAATGGTAGATTGCTGCTCACTATATTAACACCTGGCCGCATATCAGTCGGCGGCCCCGCACCTATCCTACCCCTTTATCGTTCAGACAAAGAACTATCTGACATGCTTGCTGGATCAATACATCTATTGCAAGGAAAGCGACCACCCAGAAGCATATTTGTCCAGCAAACTCAGTATCGGTACAGTGTGCACCGTTATCGTTCGGCAAACCCCCTGGGAGGCACTTGCGATCGGTGAGAACGACTCGAATGCGAGTAGGCTATGGAGCCTGGAACATTTTTCTTTGTTCTATCATTTGTTAGCATGTTTGTTTTACGGAAGAAAAAGGGAAACCGCCGTGGAAGGTCTGGGGGCCGGCATGGAAGCGGCGGTAACGTATCCCATATGGTAACAGGATATCACGGGGAAGCCCGATGTCTCAAATGATGAGTCAGCCTAGTGTAGGACCCCGCATAATATTATATGTCGTATTCTAAGAATGCAAACAACCGGTAACATCGCCTTGTACAACAATGGCACGCGTGAAGCCCAGAAAAGTAACCAACAGCGAGATAGAGGAGCGGATTCAGGCTGCATTGCTGCAAAGGTGAGAAGAAGGCACCTCTTGGGCAACACTTGCATTGGAGTATGGTATTGCGCGATCCACACTGAATGACCGATAGAAGGGAGCAAGAGAGCGACAAGTGGCCCATTCAGATCAGCAAAAACTTCCTCCAATGGCGGAAAAGGCTCTGGAGCATTGGTGTCAGTAGCTTGATGATTGGGGATTTCCACCAAGAATGGATATGTTGAGGGAAATGGGCAAGGTTCTGGGCTGGCAGAGAGCTGAGCAAGAAGGAGACCCAAAATTAGCTGTTCTGGGCAAGAACTGGATTACAAGTTTCTTAGATCCCTATCCTCAGCTAGCTGGAAAGTTTAGTACACAAATCAATCGGCAAAGAGTCTTTGCCAACAACCCTATGACTCTTCGCAATTATTACAACAAGCTTCAGTGACTGCTCCGAAAACACCACTTCTTGCCAGGGAATATCTGGAATATAGACGAGAAAGGCTTCATCCTTGGTTTTTCTTCTAGAGCAAAAGTAATATGCCGGCTGCCAGACGTAACCCACATGTGGCACAAGACCGATCTCGAGAGATGTTGACAGTTTTGGAATCGGTCTCAGCACTTGGAGTGGCCCTTCCCCACTTTGTTGTTTACAAAGGTAAAGGCCACTATATGCCAGTGGGCTTGCATCTAGAAACTGATGATCCTAGGACTCGGTTTGCTTATAGCAAAAATAGTTGGACTAATGATCAGCTTGGGGTTGCTTGGCTGCATGAGTACTTTGAGCCTAAAACCTATACCAACCACGCCCGGTTACTTATCATTGATGGGCATGGGTCACATATTACATGGCAATTCTGCCAGTTTGCTTTAGAGAAGAATATTCAGATTATCTGCCTTCCTGCTCACTCTACCGACCTGCTTTAGCCATTAGATGTTGGCATTTTTGGTCCACTCCAGCACTACGATGCAAAGGCAGGTGATACACACATGCGGGGCACTCAGACTGGAGTTAAAAAGGGGACATTTTGGACCTTCTATAATGAAGCTCGTGCTCTTACCTTCTTGCCTAAAACCACTCAATCTGCCTTCCGAGCGACGCTTATAGTTCCTTTTAACCAGAATAAAGTGTTCGTAAAAGTGACAAAAGTCACAAAAACCACAACTGCCAATTGCTCTACAGCAAATTTTACCACTCCTCGCAACCGGCACCAACTCCGTCCCGAAGCCTTAGCAGCCTCAAGCTGTTTCCCCACCTCCCCAACAAGCTCTCGCGAATCTTACCTTGCCGTGGTGCTCCGGTTAGCAGATCTCACTGAGCGTGCACTTACAGAGGTGGAAATTGCAAAAGCTGAGGCACAAAGACTAAGGGAAGATTATGAGGGGAAGCAGGCCGCTAAAGCGGATCACCGAGTTCTTTCTAAGGCACGCATCATTACCGGCGAGGATATAATTCAGCTCCAACAGACGCGAAACACTCTAGATATGCGAAAGCCAAATCACCCTCCAACCAAAAACAAAAACTCCCCTCCACTTCCTTCAACCCCAACAGCCTCTTCTTCACATTGTTCCGCACCTCAAGTCCGAATTGTGGATACTCAAGAAGTCATTGAGCTTCATAGTACTTGTGGCGTGTCGGAGAATAGTTATAAATCCTCAAATCTCTCTGACACTCCCGCTCCCACCCCTTCCCACCATCCACTACTCTCTTCACTCCTCTCAACACCTGCCAACCCCAATCTGAGGCTTCCTGACCGTCCACTGGAGATGCGCCTCCGTTCTCGCCATTAATTGTTGCTTTATACTTCCCCTTTTTGTTACCAGTCTCTTTCTACCCTCTCTCCTTCCCTTTTTTTGGTATGTTTTCACCCTCACGGTCCCCATATGCTATTCAAAGCTAATAACCGATCTAGTTACGTTTACTGGGCTTCTTCCTTTCATTTTTCTTTTTTTTTTGGAGTCAAAATGTTTGGTTTTCATTATATACCGTTGATGGAAAGGTTGAATAGAGGCTCACAGTGAGACATCCGGCTTCTCGGTGATATCCGGTATCCCTGTGGGATATGTTATGCGTGGAAGAGCGTGGATCAGTGTGACGATCGATGGGAGGATTGGGCTCGGTGGGTGGAAGGAAGATATTGTTGTTTTTTCCTATATACTCCGGTCTTCGCCGTTAGTTATGTTAGTTGGTTAGTTAGATAGCATCATCGAGCATCGTGAGAGAGAGTGTGTGTTGTTGAAGAAAAGGTTTTCTCCCGCTTTTGTGCGATCGTTTAGTCTTACTCCTTGCCTTGGCATTTATTGTTTCGTTTCACACCCGGTCACTCGCCGCCGACTCGCCGCCGTTATTCGCCATCCAACCTTAGACGATTTGTAAAAGACGCTTGGGAACACTGGATGCGAGATTTGGCGGAAATGGTGTGATCATAGTCAGTAGACTCCCAGAAGAGTCTCCATTATCTTTTTGTATTTAAGAGCGCCGTTCACCCATAGTTGTAGAGCTGCAGGTCACCGAAATATTAGTGTTGCTCCGAAATCTTTTGTTCTATTGCATCTCATATCGTACCTCTTTGTTGCTTGCTGCCAATTTCTCCCAATATTTTGTTAGTGGCGTCAATCCTGGTACTCATTCCCCCCTCGTTATCTCAATATTATGAAGTCTGCTAGCTAAGACAGTATTACAGATGCACATATCGGGCAGTTAGTCTATAACGGACGGCGTGGGCTGATGTTTTGAACGGAGTACAACTTCCTCTCGGTCTGAGGCCCCGGTAAGTAAGGTACAGTAGTGGATTCAAAATCAGGCAGGAGGCAGCACACTCGGATCTCAATCAGGACGCAAAAAGTTGTGGAATAGAAAAGACAAACTACAACTTCCTCCACGCCCTCGCTTTGCAGCTCCTAGAGCTGTACCGGAAATAACCCAGACTCGATCGTGCCCTGCCCCCCAATTTAAAGAAATACCCACACCGGTGGGAAACTATTTAGAGGATCTATCCATCCAGCGTCTGAGCTCCTTCCTCCACTAACCACCACAATTGCGACGGGCTTCCTCACATGCTAGATCTATTTCTCGCTCAACTCGCCGACAAATTACTTCACGGACATCAAATACCCAAACTGTCCCCCTCTCCATTCAATCTCCTCCCGGCCTGTAAACACATGTAAAAGGCAAGGACATCCTCGGTTTCCACCGAGTCTGCTCGCTCACCTTCCTCCTCACCCACAACCTCCATCAGCCATGCCTCATCCTAACACACGCACTTAGCCTTGAACCAATGAGCAAGGGCACCGCCGGCAGCTCCGGCATCCTCTTCCCGATCTCCTATTTTGACCTAGATACCACCGGTTTCAGACTCGCTCACCAAGGGATGCTTCACCGACGATGGCGAGTATCCATACAGCAGGCGCCCGGTATTTACTACCTACAAGATGGGCAATGTAGACGGCATAAGAACCTCGCTAGCGCGGGTCGAAGTTCGACTTAGAAAAAAAAAAAGTGGTCAATCGTAGAACAGAATTCAATCAGTGAGAACCACCCGGAATGCCAAGAGCACAACCCCCGCCGGTAAAAGACCCTTCCCCTGACAGGAGGAAATTGAACACCTGAATCCAAACAGGGCATTGAAGGATATTATGGAGGAGCTACTGGATGGGTGGAGCATACACATAGATCAGGGCGCTTTTGCCCACGTGGGTGTGAGCAGGGATAGGTATCATAGTATAGGGGGGGAGTTGAAAACAAGGAAGAGGACGGGGTAGAGGATGAGGGAGGAGAACAAGAGGGAGGTCTTGCTTCTGCTACTTAATGAAGGGTTCGGTCCTTAGATTGCTAGGGAACAGAGTTGGTGTGAGGCTCCAGTGCGAGTGATTGGTTGTGATGGCATGTGAGGGGTTTGTACCTTTAGGCTGGGAGGCCTAAACAGAGAGCGCAAAAAAACATGTCATATCGTACCTGTATCATAACATGGATGCTCACAACAGCAACCCTCCAAGAGGGAAGAAGAAGAAAAAGGTCTTGTATTACCAAACATACTACCTACAAAACTCTCATTATGCAAAAACCAACTCAAACTAGAATACAGAAAAGGTATCGGGGCCACTAGGGAAACAAAAATAAAGTCAATAATTGATGAAAATCCATAACAACCTCCCAGTTATCGGATAGCTCTCTTAATTCTGCGCATGATAAGTGCCTCTTGTTGCTACCCTCACTCCATTTCCATTCCCACTGCCAGGGGATCTTCCACCACCCCTCCTGCTACTTCCGCGCCTTGGAGTATTTTGATTCCGCGGTGGGGAAACAGTCCTATAGTCGTCGGCGGAGAACTGGGGTCTCTGCTAGATCACTTGGGAGCCACCCTAGAAAGGAAGATTTGCTGTCCTGTCATCGCCTGGTGGGGATGAGTATACCTAAAGACAACTGTTGTTTTTTTGCGAGATGGCGGTGGAAGGCCGTGATTGTAACTGTTCGATCCAATTCTTCCACGGCCGAGCCCGCTCCCTCCATGATGGGGCGAGTTTGCGCCTGGGAGCTACTGCGGCTACCCTTGGTGGCAGCTGTGATAAAGGTGCCCATGTGTTGGTGTGGTGTGGGAGAGAGCGTGTGCCTATCAAGAGCAGCGGTGGCAGGTGGGGGTTTGGCTAATTCATGACTTTTAGATTCTACGATTTTTTGGCGATTGGTAAGGTTTAGTACACACGAGACCGGAAGTGCCATTCCTCAGAAAATTGGGAGCACATGTGACTGAGCCTAGTGCCGCTCATAAAGGTTTGGTCAAAGGCTGCATCCGATGGGGACTGTCTTGTTGTCCTGGTCAGGAAGACGAGACTCCCTCTGGTGGCGATTGGAACTTTGCCGGAATCCTGAATGAAGACGAGTAGATCACCCATGTTGAACCACCAATCGTGTAATCTGTGCTCCACATCACTAGGATTTAAAAATGGTTTGCGGGGAAGGCCCTTGGTACTCCTAGGCTTCGAGTCTTTCAATTTTCCCAATTATTGATGCGCAGCTGGCTCAATCTCCCTCTGACAGCGCCGCCGTCAAGCTGCTGAGCCTCAAACGGTACCTTCTCGGAGCTTCGGCTCAGAATACTCTTGGACCGATCCTGGATTTCATCAACCTTGCCCCAGCTCTCTGATGAGTTGCAAAGGTCGTTGTTGGAAGAAAGATCTCCCCATTGGTTTCCCCGAATCGCCATGAACCACAGACGGAACTTGGCGATATCCTCTTTGACAATGTCGGTCGCCTTTTGCGAGAACTCCCATCTGTTATCTCTGCGGCAAGAGTACCCCGAGAGTTTGAGTTTCTTAGCCTCCAATTTCCAGTTTAGCCCTGGGTCAAGGCGGTTATTGTCAGCGACCGCTATAAACTTGATGTAGTCTTGCTAAGAACAAACTGATTAAGTTTAAGCACACCAGCAATAGCATATGGGCGTGTGTGACGACGGATTAACTGCTCGGCTTTATAACAATACTATTACCCAGATTCGGCTCCTTCCCTTTCTGCACACCATTAGCATCATTCTCATGCACCCACCCAAAAAATAACCACCCACCATAGCAGATATCCACGCTATCGGAATCATTCCTAACCGCTTCCAAAGGCTTACAGTAGTTGAATTCTCGGAGGAAAAAGTTACGAGAACCCTCGGAAAACTCTTCTACGGGGGGAATGGCAGATTTCTCCAAATTAACCTCCGATATTCACCAAAACCCTCTTCGACAGTCTGGGCAGCGTAGTCAGCTCCAACGTTTAGCCAGGACACATTACATGCCCATAGCCCCTTCACCTGTCCAGGTGCAATTCCCACTCTACTTCTTGTAACCCGTTACCGGTTGGCCCCTCTACTTTTGAGAGAGCGCGAGGTCAAACGACTACTCTGGGTACGCGGCTGCCGGTGGGGATTCTGCGGACCTTTGGGGATCCGGTGGAGGATGTGCGGTGGTTTAGGAAACGCACGCAGGTTGTTCCGAGGCCTACGGTTTGCTTGCCAGTTTCGAGTTTCTGGATGGCCTTATATAGGGTTTTCAAGCCAGAGAGGCCGGTGTGACAGCCACTATTTCAATTGGTTTAGCGGCTTCGGCACTGAGGGCCATTGGTGTAGAGAACGAACTCGAACTTAAGATGCGATACCAAGTACGACCCCGTCGCAGCGGTAAGATGGCGGTGACGATTATTAACAAACTTTAGTCCTGGATCCCCAGTTCGCTCCAGTACCCCTACTGGCACCTCCGCCCCCGTGGGGATATCGCCACAAGCTCATATTCTGCTTGCTTTAATTAACCGTGAAATTCTGTTCTGGTATCCTATCAAGATAGTAGCCGTAAAGAGAGGTTGGGGAGGACCGATTACGACAGGCGGTGGCGGCGATGGCAGAACTATAGGTGCTCCATTTGCTCCGCTATCAGGGGAGGGGTCTTTTGTCTGAGGCTGATGTGCTCCTGGCCTTCTGGGGGGGTTCTCACAGGTTGAATTCGACGCTGCGCTTGACGGCTCTTTCTAGGTCTAACTTCGACCCGGGCTGGTGAGGCTTCCAAGGCCGTCTACATTGCCCTTCTTGTAGCTGATGAATACCGTGGGTATGCTGTAGTCGCCGTCATCGGTGAAGCCCCTTGGTGAGGGAGGCAGAAGCGGCGTGGCATCCGGGTCAAATTCGGTAGTCTCCAACAAGGGGCCGGCGCCGCCGCTAGTGCCCTTGCTCATTTTTCGGAGGTTCATGGCCCAGTGTGGGTGTGTTAGGATGAGACGTGGCAGGGGGAGGTTGAGGGCGAGGAGGAATGCCGGGGAGTAGATTGCGTGGAAACTGGGGATGTCCTTGCCTATCCTGTGTGTCTGTAGGCCGGAAGGAAATTGAAAGGCGTGTGAGACAGATTGAATATGTGGTTTCCGGGAAGTAATTTCTCGGTGCGCTGTGCCAGATATAAATCTTTTGTGTGAGAGGGAGTCCGTGGCCATTCGGGTGTCCTCGTAGAGGAGGGAGCTCGGGCGCCGGATGGATTGATCTTCTTGGTATTTTTCAATCGCTGCCCCGATTTTCTTGTGGTGGGCGCAGGGCACGATCTAGTCTGGGTTATTCCGGTAGAATTCTAGGAGCCGTAGAGCGAGGGTTGAGTGCCGGAAGTGGTAGTTTGCTTTTCCATTCCACAACTTTCTGCGTCCTGCCTGATTTTAGATCCACTACTGAAGCTAGGCCGTTCCATAGGTATAGGGCTTCGTCCAAGATGGAATATCATTCCTGATTCTCGCCGACATAGTTGTGACTACTGTCCTCCAGTCAGTGCCAGCTGTAATTCGCTGCGCCAGCATGCGCGGGGGAGCAGATGCGGATGAAAAAGTCGCAGGAGAAATCGGCTTCTGATACTACGTTCTATTATTAAGGGTGAGTGATGGGTTGTGATGGGGAAAGCGAGAGCGAAGAGACCTTAACTATATCAGAAATTACGTTGTAGAATTTCCTAGCAAGGATTCCGGCAGGCTTGCTGGATCATCACTCCTTGATCGTCTCTACCGGCACCTAACAGGGACTTCGGGTCGAGAGGAAGTTGCGCGCCATTCTAAACATCGGCCCGTGCCGTCGATTTATAGACTAAAACGCCCGATATGTGGGTCTGTCTTATTGTCTTAGCTAGCGGACTTCATAAAATCAAGATAACGAGGGGGGGAGGAGCACCGGGATCGACGAATAGAAAATACCATACAAAGAGCGTTCCGGCACTAGCCAATTCCATCGCCGCCACATAATCAAACCATCATAACCCCAATTGACCAATTTGCGTGGTGAATACCAGAGGAGCGGCTCAAACCAGAATTCTCTAAGAGACAATCTAGCACCCAGCCAGCGTACCCGACGTAGATAGTCAACGATGATACACGATAAGTTACCCGAGAACTCGAGTAGACTACATGCAAATATTTGCCAAACAGGGCGCTGTTTTGCTGAGCGCTCATCCGGTTGCCGAGGTTGCCGAAAGGTTGCACAGATTTTGGGCTTGGCACAAGGAAACCTCTCAGATCGCGTCACCACCAGTAGGCTTCAGAAAGTCACGAAAAACGGCAACGGCAACGGCTGACCACGAAACTTTCACACTGCAATACAGCACAACAAAACAAGAGTTTATAAAACCAAGAATATATAGTGATACAAGAAGGGCTCTAGTCTTCTACCAACGGGTAGGGCCACCTCCTCGCTTAAGACAATTAGCTACACGCCTTGGCATACTATCAATGAAACCATAAATTCTCTCCCACGGCAATGCCTCCCATACCTTCTGTGCTCATCCAATCAGCTCCTTCTTACTGCGGGGTATTCTCCTCCTCTCCCAGGCTGCTTTCTTATAGTTGGTTTTGAATAAAAGCCAAACATTCGCGATTGGGTTGAAATCAGGTGAGTAGGAAGGCCAGTCCATCCTTTCTATACCAAGGCGCTTGCGATATTTCTCCGTATAAATAGAAGTATGATAGCTGGCACCATTCTCTATAGTTTGAACACCAGCTTTGGCTCCACCAGCTTTCTTATAGAGTGGTCGAAGATGTGGAATGAGATTTTCATGGACATACCGGTGTGAATTGAAGCCCAGTCGATCTCTATCACTCTTTTGCTCATCTTGGGTCCGCCTTCGCATAGGAACAAGCTGTGCGCGGACACCATAGGTAAAACCAGCCCAGAAGCCAACCGCAATACTCTCTCCAACAAAGGTTGGCTGAAGGATCTTCAAATCATAGGCGGCATTGGGTCCGGGAAGTCGTCGCACTTTTCATCTATAACCCGTTCAGGTAGCAATTTGAACATATACTTCATCGGTATAACAATGCTTCCGCCAAACTGAAATCTTCCACTTGCGCCGTAATCTACCCCATCTCTTTCTTTGTCTCCTATTGTGAGGTCCTATCCATGGCTTGCATCGAGCAAGAAAAACCCGCCATTGCAGGCTGTGCAGGTAGTGGCTGAGAGTTGAAACCCCAACAACAAGGCTGGATTCATGTAAAAGCACTCTAGCTGTCGCACGAGGATGGGCATCAGATAACCGGGCAAGGTATCTTTTATCACGGTCATTGAGCTTTGGGGGCCTTCCAGAGCGAGGTGTTTGAGGATTAATGTCGCCATACATTTCCCAGCGCCGGTAGATTCTGTAGGCTTGGGCTCGAGAGAAACCTGTTTCTGCCTCAATTTGAGGGAAACTCATGCCCAAAGAAAGAAGTTGGATTATTCGGACCCTCTTATTTAAGGTCGTTTTGCGTCGCTTTCCGGCTGCTTTATTCCACGGCATTGTGCTCGGGAGTTGTTCTGCGGGGTTGCGATTGTGTTGATGCGAAGCGCCAAGTTTTTCGTGACTTTTTGAAGCCTACTGCCACCAAGTCTCCTCTTCCAAAGAAACACCAACTCCCCCAACATACCCAACAACCAACCATCACCGACAACACTAGAACATTACCTACCGCTCAACTTGAGCTCTCTCTTTCCCTCTCTCTCTCAAATTGTCTCTAGAAACTTAGTATTTGATTACCCAATCATGGCCGAAGAAATATTCCGAGGCCTTCTGAATGCGTCAAGACTGCCAAACCTGACATGTTACTCTTTCATAACTTCGATCCTGAAGACTTCGCATGTGCTTTGGAAAACTTACACTATCCGAACTTTTTAGAAGAAAAAAATTAAACTTCACCTTGAGGAACATTCCTTTCGGTAACCCAACTCCTTTACTTGTCCTTGTTGTCTTTTATTCTTTATGGCTACCTAATGTTCAAAGAGTTCGTGGTTTCCTCCCGAGAGCAGATGGTGGTAACGCCTTCGATGTTGCACGAGTGTGTTGGATCGTGGCTTGTTAAAAAAAACATGATGCGAGCCGCAACTGGGGGCTTATATCCGATGTTTAGAATCACACTATGGGAATGATGGCTGCTCCTGGTATGTTGTTAGACTAAGAGTGAAGTTAACGAACCTGCCAAGCAAAATCACTGTTGGCTAGTGCACTTTTATTTTATTGTTCGTTGAGCCCCCGTGTTCGTTGACGCCCCTCCTAATCTAATTGTCTCATGACCAGATACAGAAGTCTTGCTGACCCTGGTTGCTAGAATTTAATAATTTCGTCGGTGAGTGTGTGTGCTCAGTGAAGGAGGCAGATTTCACCCCGCTACCCCGTATCGGACCTGGCAGGCAACAAAATGCCTCATACCCTTCTGTTGTTTTGGAGTCCGGCTGGCATGAGGCTGGTACTTTACTCCAAACACATTCCAGTCTAAGGCAGGAAGGTTCATATGGGGAAGTGCGAGCCATGCTACAGGCTAAATCTTATGAGCCAGATACTTGAGGACAGAAGCTCGATGCAATGACTAGCAGGTTGGGGTTAGGGGGTGCTTACGGTGCAACACTGGACCGCATAAAAGGGCAGAGTGGTGAGAAAGCAAGGGTTAGCATGG
>Ga0307513_10007886_pt1 | contig 13721 bp, 1 predicted proteins | sample 15_EM_MG_FD_202174 | JGI IMG/M metagenome (GOLD analysis project Ga0307513, IMG submission 202174) | Populus trichocarpa ectomycorrhiza microbial communities from riparian zone in the Pacific Northwest, United States - 15_EM | ecosystem: Host-associated > Plants > Roots > Unclassified | place... | reverse complement strand
TTAATAAAGGTTGGGTTGTTTCCTGTAAATTACGTGTGTGATTATTGTGCTGTGTTGATCATTGGCTTGTGTTCTTGACTGCCGAAATTGGTAAGAGTTGTGGGGAAAACCTCTGGGTGTGTGAAACACTTAGACTTTAGGCAAACATGAGTGTCTTGAGAGGAAGGCTGAGTCTAGTAACGGGACTAGACTGCCGCGCGGGGATTAAGATTGTGACAAAAAATTATCCCTGTGACAGTAACCATAATTAAGTTTGTTTCCTTGATAAGTATTCTATAGAGATTTTTATTTTTATTTTTATTTTAGTGTTTATTGCTGTTTTTGGGTTAGTTTTTACCTCCTCTTGGGATTGCAGCCGAAATCCCAAATAAAAATAGATGAAATTTAAAGAAATTAATTAATTTTTTAATATTTTTAAATTATTTTGATATACTAACTTTAAAAATAATTTTTTTAAAAAAAAATTATTTTAATATATTTTAAAAAATAATTGCTACTATACTATCAAACACCGATTCAATCTAATTTATCTTATATATGATTGGCAATAACTTGGAGTTTAATTTTAACAGGAATTATAATTATGACTTTTGATTACATTTTTTATCATGCTTTATAATTTCTTACTCTTTTTGGCTTTAAAGATTGCTAAGTCAACACTGTATAATTTTTTATTTTTTTTGGTATTCCAATGATGTAAAAGGCATGAATTTGAGAATTTCTCATTTTAATTTCCTAGTTAGCTAAAGGACTAAACTACAGTCTCTACTTTTCCTTTTTTAACAACTGGAGAATTTTTCTACTTTGGAACTTAGAGCTGAATATGGAACTTTAAATTTATCCTCTAAGAATCAGAAACTTTACAGTCATGAAATAATCCATTGTGGTTTGATGATGATGCTTAGAGGGTAATTCTCCTCCGCTAATTACAATATAACTAAGGGGAAAAAAGATAATGAAATTGGTAATTCTCCTCAGCTTATAATCCTTTTCTTGTCTTTATTTAGAGCTAAAAATCATGATATGCAATATAATTCAATAATATATTTTGGTCGTAGTATCCTCTCAAGCACTTTTCTTAAAAACTATAATAATAATAATACTAATAATAATACTCTCAAATAGTAGAAAACTTGCCTAGCTAAGTTTGACAATATCTAATTGGTAGAAAATTGTTTTAAGAAACATTGTTAGTCGGGTTAAATTCAAAATGGAGTACAATTACCTTTAGGATTAAAATTTTATTCAGAATTATTCTTCAACAAAAAGTATTTTAATTTAACATAAAATATTAACATGATTAAAATAAATTATGAGTAAATAAGAAATTGATCTCAAAAAACACATGGTTAGCATATTTTATGAAACCTAAAATCATTTATCTTATATTGAAAGAATACAAAATACAGGGAAGTTAAAAAGTTAAAAATAATCTTGTTGAGCACTAAAGCTTTTAAAAGAGAGAGACCCTAGGTGAAGTAAGCTTTGGGCTTAAGTAATACATGCATGCTCAACTCGAGCCCTGGGTGTGGGTTTGGGTTTGGGTTTGCTGTGAAGTGTTTTCTTAGGATTATTTTTTGTCAATTCATTTTAAACTTAGACAAGTTTGCTGTAAAATATTTTTTTGACACATAAAAAATTATTTTTTGCAAACATATTTTGTTTAGCCAATCTATGAATGAATAGTCTGAATAATAATCTTCCTGAATGGTTTTATTTTATATGCAAAAAATGTAGTATTTAAGACAAAAACTATAACGTTTCTTATCAATTTATGGCATTTAATTAAGTCAAAATGGCATGAATTAATTCTAGTAATTATTAGAATAATTTTATATCAATTTTGGTTTAAAAAATTAGTATAAATCAAAAGAGGTTGAATGGGAGATGTTCCACACACTTTGCAAAGTTCATTTTCCTTCTTTCATATTGTTTTCCCAACTTCTTTTGTCTTTTTTGTTGCTTAGTTTTTTCCTATTTTCCCTTTTATTCTAGAGCTTAGGTTATTGTTTTTTGTAGAGAGAATTGAGTAGTATTTTTCTTGAGTTTATGGATCTTATTTAGAAGTGCAACTAAACAATATGGTGATGTTAAAATCATGAAAGGATGATTATGATCATTTTGTTTGCATCAAGAGATGAGCAATAAGGCCTTCATGATAAAGAATTGATCTTTGATAACAACATATCTTCATCTATATAGATTTGAAGTGCTTTAACAAGTGTTCTTTCAAATCTCGTTTAGATTTTGTTTATGCAGTTTTTGTTCAAGCATGCTTGTTTTATTCTAAGATTTTAACTTTATCTTATATCAATTGTATTTAAATGCGTGTGTCATATAGTTAGACTAAACAAACAACTTATTTGAATTAACATTAGGGTCTATCATTCATTTCACAAGTAATATTTTTAATTATATCTTTAAGGCTTTATTTAGACATTTGTTTAGTTTATACATCTAGATCTTTGCAAACTAGCTCAATAATTTAAGAGATTGTTATAAACTATATTCTTAAGTTATATATCTAATTGTTATTCTAGATTGTTATGTTCATGTCATTTGTTTTATACTTTCAATAAAACCATGTTTGCTTGATGCATGTTAAATATAATATATATTAAACTACACTATTAAATTGTGATTAATAATCAAGTTAGTTGTAAAACCTTTATTTATTTATTTAATTTAGTTCGTGATTAAGTTATCTATTTTATTATTATATTACAAATAATTGCTTGAGTATAGTTAAATTTTAATATTGGCTTTTTGGTTTTAGAAATATCAATATGTCTTATTCTTAAAATTTGGTTGCGCTAAACAATCTTGCTTCAGAAATTACCAATTTGAGATGGAAGATTTCACTATCACTTTATGTTGTGTATGGCGAGAAACTTGTAAATTTTAATGGATTGAACTTCAAGAAATGGTTGAAAAAGATATTACTCTACCTAACAACCTTGAACTGTTAGGTTTCTTGAAACTCTTAAACGTATCAGAAACGGTAATTTAAATTTTTTTTTAAGTTTTAAAGATCCTGTTAGATAATCTAAGATCGTTTAAGGTTTGATCAAAAAACAAATTTAAGGTTTGATAAACTTCTTCAAGGTTGGGATATCGTAAATCCTAAGTCGTTTAAATATTCAACCTCTAAAAGTAATCCACATGAATCACATGTAAAAAATCTTCTAAAATCCTTTTAGGAAAGACGGATGGGTATGTCTTAAGCGCTAGCTCTTTCTTTTCTCTACTATGTCTATCTATTTAGGTGAAGTGTGCACAATATGTTATGTGTGTAAAATATAAGGTATAATATTCTATTTATAGAAAAAACTTAATAACGATATAAATAACAAACTATCATTTTACCCCCAAACAATATTACATATATTATTTCATAAAAATTTTAGAAATTTATTCAATCAAGTCCCTACTTATTTTTCTAGGTTTATAATTGTAATCCTCTTTATTAATAATATTTAAGTTCTTAATTTCTAAAAATTATTTACAATCAATTCACATTTGATTCAACACTCTATTATATTTCCTTACCATTTGTTCTTAATATGTGTAACCCATTAGGTTTCTAATATGTTAGCCCAAATATAAAACATAATTTTAAATAAATTAAATTAAAAAATTTAATTTATTATCAATTAAAAAATTAATTGATTTATATTTAAAGATTAAATGTATCGTTTAGCAACATGTCATGACTCCTAAATATTAAAAAAAGTTATATATGGTTTGACTTAATCTTTTAATGATTAGTTTCTTGGTATAATTATTATTCATTCATCCAAAAAGTTTAGCTTTAGAAATTAGAGTATTTAAGTCCCTACTTGATTTTTTTATGTTTATAATTGCAATCCTCTTTATTAATAACATTTCAGTTTTCAATTTCTAAAAATTATTTACAATCAATTCACACTTGATTCAACATTCTAGTTTAATTTCTAACCATTTGTTCTTAATATGTGTAACTTATTAGGTTTCTAATATGTTAGCTCAAATATAAATCATAATTTTAAATAAATTAAATTAAATAATTTAATTTATTATCAATTCAAAAATTAATTCATCTATATTTAAAGATCAAGTGCACCATTTAGCAACATGTCATGACCTCTAAATATTAAAAACGTCATACGTGATTTAACTTAACATTTCAACGATCAATTTCTGGTATAATTATTATTCATTCATCAAGAAAGTTTTGCTTTAGAAATTATAGCATAAAGTGTATTTACTTTATCAAATCATGTTTATCATCAACATTTAAGTCATTGATTTTTTTAATAAGATTTTAAACTCTTTTCAAATCTCATTTTACTTTGCGCAAGGAATTTATAATCAATACTATTTTAGAATATATGAAAAATGTTTTCTAATTCACTTAGAGTCTTTTCTAGATCACTCAAATACCTTTATATAGTTTATGTTATACTCAATATTGTCCTTTTATTATCTTTAATTAGGATGATGTATAATTAGGATTAAAGCATAATATTTCTTATAGAGAATAACTTAGTGATCTTAAGTCCAAGGATCACTTATACAACTATCATGTGATGTTGATTGTAGAGTCGATTCAAGCAAGTCAGTTAATTGATTCATTTTACCCTTTAAATATTTGTTCTTTGAGCAATTATGCCCAATCTGAGCTCTTTCTTCATCTCTCATGGCTTGATTTAATGTAGGTCTTTAAGGAAAATTGAGCTTTCAAAACATAATTTGTATTTGTTTCTTTTATGTGAAAAATCAAAAATACTCTTGCATAAATATTCACATATCTAATATCTTGAAACAAATGATGATGATGATTATAATGATGATGATGATAATGATGATGATGATTAGGATATATTTTTGTGACTTTTCCACAAAGAGGGATTATGTTGGTGTTTAGGATCATGTTGGAATTTTTCTCCGATATAATTCACTGGTTGAATCGCCTTATCACCCATTTTTGAAATTCATGCACTCCAGGCTTGCCACTATGTGTGGATAGGTTGGTTAACAGTGGATGGCTTAGCTAACCTAAATTGGTCTTAAAAAGGTCCCTCTCTAACCAAGTTAACAAACCTTAAAATGACTTTTTTTTTCTTAGGCCAAACACACTTAGCCTTTTTCTTAGATATTTTGATATAAAAATAACCTCTTAGATCAATTTGTTACAATAATATTTAAATGATTATCCAATTATGTCTATGTTTTAAAAAGATTAATGCTTTTTTATAATGACATTATTGATTACTTTATGAATAATTATATAATAGCCCACTGTGCAGAACTTTTAAATAATTTGCTCATTAATGTTGAATAAGAATAAAATGTATATTTGTTTTATTAATTTATTATATAATTTTCTAAAATTTATTGTTCATGTTTTTTTCCATACATTTATGTGAAAGTGATCGATTCATGATTTTTTAGTTTTTTTTAAATTGAAACTTTATTTCATTATCATAATAAGTTCTTACTTTAGAAAAATGCTTCTAAAATAAGCATATTTCATCAAAAGAAAAAAGAAATACATGGATAAGAAAAGTAGGTTTTTGAATTCAATTCATAATAATTTTTGCAAATTTGTTTTTATGCTTGTTGTTACTTTTCATTTAATGAACTATGCTACTAATTAATAAATCATTTTATTGTCAAAACAAAAAAAATACATGAATTAGAAAAGACAATTTTGACAAAACAATACATTTTCTTCCATAATTTTATTTATTGTATTTATTGTGAATGTCTAATTTTATCATAGAATAATTAAATAAAAAGTAGATTTCAAAAAGTTTTTCATGAGAGCGCATGGGCAATATTGCTAGTAAAAAACTAAAAGAGAAGGCTTTTCTACTATTTCCTTCACTATTCATCAAGAAATAGATGCATCATGGACTGCTACAATTCATCTATTTCTATCCTCTTTTTTTGGGTTCTCGAACAATTATACGACTACAATCATTAATTTTTCTTTTCTTTTCCATTTCATCCTCTCACATTATATTGACTTGATTTTAAGTTTTATTAGTTTATTTGATTTTCGTGCTCCAACATATTTGGTGTGGTGAGAAAGGTCCCAACAACAAATTAAGGGTCGATATTACAAATTATAATTTTAATATAGTTTAAAAAAACTGAAACAACAAAGACAAGAGTTAATATTAAAAAAAACAGCTCTTTTTGTTTTTTATTGTTCATGGAAGCAAAAAACTATTGTTTGGTCCCCGAGGTTTTCAATTTTCTATGTTTGGTCCTTATTTTTTAGAATTTTACATTTCAGTCCTGAACTTTTTTAACAGTTAAGTCCTTAGGTTTTAAGGGGAGAGAGAGAGAGTCACTAGAAAAATAAAAGGAATAGATAAAGTATTTGGTTAGCTACTTTTCAGTTATAAAAATAATCGATCTTGGTGTAATTGGGTTTATCTGCCCAAACAGATGACTCGTCATCTACTATATTAAAAAGAAAAAGCAAAAACAAATGATGTGTCGTCTATCCATTCAAAAGAAAAGGTAGGGACGTGAATGTGGTCTTCATAGCTTATGCACATTTGTGATATTTTTCTAGGGATTTAGATAAGGTCTTCTGCACCTAGTCTTTTATTAGATATTCTTTTTTTTAACTAAGATTATTCGTTAAATTAATTTATTAAAGAATATTTAAGAGATTATCCAATTATGTCATTGTTTTTAATAAGCCTAGTTAGTTAATAATATGAAGAAGAAAAAAAGATAATGATAACAGATAAATCAAATAAAACAATTTTTAATAATTAATTATAAAAAATGAGTTGTCAATATTATACTTGAAAGGTGAAGAAACAAAAGTTCACTAGAGACTCAACGTTGCTCCATAATGGACATTGCCCCACCACCAAAAAAAGCTCAACGAGAATGTTCTAAAATCACTATGAAATGTTGCATGAAGACATTAAAAGAGGATACACGTGTCGCAAAAGCAACTATTCAAAAAGCAAATTAAATAAAATATCATGAAGTGAGTATCTCATATTTATATTTAAGCAGTTAATTTAACTTAATTAAAAAAAAACTAAATTTAATAAAGATTGAAAAATAAAAAGACCCGAGAGAAAACTAAGGTCATTTTCAAAATTAGTAATAAATTCTATAGAAAAAAAAATTAACAGAGTTCAATCTCCAATTAGATTAAATGTTGAAGGATGAAATTGAAAAACCATGAGTTTAATTAAAAGTAAAAAAATCAAGCAAACCCCGGCAAATCTCCTAAACGTGAGTTAATCTCCCAAATTCAAAACCCATAAAATCCTAGACTCGAGCTCAATCAAGAAGTTAAATTTTCAATTAACTTACTGTTGAATGATGAAATTAGAAAACAAATATTAGATTTAATAAATTAACCAAACTAAAAAAAAAATAACAATTACAAGAATAACAATAAAATCTTATATGAAAAAAATGGAGGATGAATTGGTAAGAAAAAACCTATTTTAAAAATCAACTCAAATAATAATAAAAAATGAGGACCAAATCTGATAGATAAAAAAGATTGAAGGAGGATGAATTAAAAAAAATCAATTCTATAAATTAATTAAAATAAAAAATAACAATTAAAAAATACGAATCAAATTTGAAGGAAAAACAAATTGAAGGGTTATTATGAATATTTGAAATTTCAAGTTAAAAAATCAAGGAGGAGATAGAAAAAAAAAAGTTAGCCAATGCCAAATCAAAGGAAATTAAGATACACGTGTATCCCGAGGATGGCTCGAGGATGGAGGCTCTAGAGTGACGATTCAGAAAATACCAAGAAAGACCTTTTTGGTTGTCATACACGCCGCCTGAATACAAGAAGGTGACTTACTTATTGGTGGGTATAATGCACACGCCAGCCACTTTTTCATGTTTATTAAAATACTAAATTACCCCTCTTGGTACCTAGTAATAACAAAAAAAAACACTAGATGAAAATACAAAAAATCCTCTAGAGTCCAATTAAATAAATTTTGCTTTTAAGTGTAATTCAGTCATTTTACTTTGCTTTTAAAAATAAAAATTCAATTATACCTCTAAAAGCCAGCTAATTGAGTTTTACTTTTAAGAAAAATAAAGTCATTTTAAAATGAAAAAAATAAAAAGATTGAGCTATATCAAATTATCTTTACAATCATCAATGAACTACGTGAAAAATCATTTTATTCTCAAGACCAAAACCAATAAATTTTTTAAAATGTAAAATTATCAGTGTCCTAATATATCTATAGTGTATTGAGTCTTGGGTTACTGTAATTTTTCTAATAATTTTTTTAATATAAACAGAAATGAGAATAAATGAAGAGGTTTATATATATATATATATATATATATAACTTAAGGTGGAGTTTAGAGTGAAAGAGGCGGGGTTAATCAACAAAGTAGGTTTAAGTTTTCTTTGACATCAGCATTATTATTAAGCTGGCTGGGCTGGGCTGGGCTGGCCTAAAGTGAGGGGAAACCACTTCTTAGCAAAGCCCATATATTTGACATAGGGTCCAAGTCAGCCTGTCGGATAGCAAAGCCCATGGACACCTCCACTTGACCCAAATTCTATCCCCATAGCGTTAGCGGACGAGTTCGAATCACCTTCGGCCTCACGATTGTACAAGGAGAGAATTAAGTCTTTATTGAAGAATAAGCTGCCTATTAAATACCAATTAAATTTATTTCTTTTTAAAATAAAACTATAATATTTCTTATAATATTAGCAAGGGCTTTTATGTACAACCATTCATTGTTATTTTTTTATTTTAATCAAACTTAATTATAATCAAATAAATAAAATTATATTTAAGATATAATTTTATTAAATACCATTCGGTTTGACATTTATTTTCAAATAAGACTCTAGCTTCTTCTTTTTTTTATAATGATGGCAATCATTTTATTAATTATTACATATGAACCTGTTGTGAATGTTTTGTTTTTAAGTTTATGGTCATGAATATTCTATGAAAATTAAGTTGAAGTCATTATAATTATAGTTATTGCAAATATTTTTTTTTTAATTGATGTTACTTTTTATTCAATAAACTATACTTCTTCTAAGGAAAAACATTATTTTTTATCAAAAAAACAAAATCTAATTTTTTTTTGCATAATTTTATTCATTGTCTTTACTGCAAATATATTTTTTGATACATTAAAGTCAAAATTATGAAAATATATTTTTATTTATTTATTGTTAAAACTAAAATTTATAGTTTTGATAAGCTATTTTTTTATAATAAAAAATTATTATGGTAAAAAATGTAAAAGAAATAATTGCATTAATAAAAAGAATGAATTTTAATTAAAGAGAAACCTTTTTTATTCTTATATCAAATCTTTCAAAATTGTTTTGATTTTATTCTAATTTTATTTAATAAACATAGCTCAAAATGCTATTTAATAAACATGCTCAAAATTTTTGGAATTGGGTTAAAATGGGCCGGTCATCCTTTTCATCACTGGACTTTGATCCATATGAAAGGTTTTAATATCTGGACTAAAGCCCAATCCTTATAAAAAACCAGGATCCATGGACCCTCTCACTCTTTCTCACAATTACATGATATCATAATAAAAAATAACAGGTAAATTGAAAAGACCGGCTTTGAGGTTATTGATAAGTTCATCATAGTTTCTAGGTTTTTTTTTCTTTTAAGTATTTTGGATAACAAATGGATTGAAAATGAATTTTTGAGTAAAAAAACATTCTACCTTGATTTTATAGTAACATTAATGGCTAGATTCTAAGAAAATTAAACGAGATGTTGTTTAATTGTTTTTTTTTTTAAAAAATTGGGTTGGTGATGGAAAAAAAAATACTTAGGTGCGTGGGTCTTGGAGTCTCTTACAAAATAGACTAGGTGGACTGATTTTTTTTCTATATTTTTAAATTAATGCTTTTTTATATTTTTTTCAAAATAAGTTAATGAACTGCAATATTGATTATAAAAATAAAGGTATTAACTTATTATTTCATTTAAAATAGAAGGACTAAATTTACTCCACATCCATTTAATAATTATTATGAACATATACTAAAACACCTTAGCATTTTATTGTTGTGATGAACACTAAATTGCTTTGACCTTTTACAGTTTGATCATCAAAATTTATTAAAAGGCCTTGGCATTTCATTGTGGTAATAAACAATAAAATACTTTGAGCTTTTACATTTTAGTCCTCAATGTTTTTTATTTTTTTGCAAATTCATAATTCAACATTGGGTTTAATGGCTATTGGATTTCATAATTTGTTTCAATTTATTTTCTATATAGCTATCTCAATCTTATGACCAAAGTTTGACGGGTTAACACAGGTTGACTTGGCTAATTTCTTTGTTCTTTTTCTTAATTGATTTTTTTTCTTAACTTCATCCATCAACATTTGGTTGATTGAGAATTTGACTTCATCCAAGTTGGTCTGGGTTTTTTTTGTTCTTTTTTAATTGATTTAGTTTTCAATTTCATCTTTCAATATTGATTTGATTGGAAATTAGACTTCATAATTTATTTTGGTTTACTTTCTATGAAGTAATCTCAGCCTCATGACTCAAGTCATGAGTTTGGTTAGTTAACTCGAGTTGATTATGGTGGTTTTTTTGTGTCTTTTATTTTATTTTATTTTCAATTTCATCTTTTAACATTGAATTTATGAAGAATTGAGCTTCATAATTTATTTCAATTTTATTTTTGTGTGATTATCTCAGTTTCATAACTAAGTTTTCATTGATCAACCTGGATTGACTCAACTCATTTTTCTAATTGAATTTTGTTTTCAATTTCATCTTTCAATATTGAATTGATTGGGGATTAGGCTTAATGATTGTTTTTATTTGCTTTTACAGGATTATCAGGGTCTCATGACCTGCGTTGGAGATTTGGTCAAGTTAACCTGAGATGATTCTAATAAATTCAAGTAGATTCAATATGTTGTCGTCTCAACATATATATATATATATATATATTTGTTAGTGTGATTGTTTTTAGCCAAATTACATTCAACATTTACATAAATTTATTATTTTTTCTAGAAAATATATTAATAATATCTAAATATTTTTTTATATTCAATAAAAATTTAATTAGACCCACAACAAGGTAGCACCAACAAGATATAAAACATAAGTTGTGCCCATTACCAATCTCTTCTATTGGTTCGAAATTTCAAGGAAAAATACAAATGTAGTCCCTAATATTATCAAACATGCTAAAGTTATTTTATCATTTTTTCTTAAAGCCGCCGTAATATATTTTTGGAATGTCCCGCTGTATGCATATTCCACTTGATTGGGGAAATATCTTATCAAAAGCAAGGAAAATATCTTGTTTTTTTTTTTAGAAAATCCACTTACATGTATGTATATATTTTTCTAAAAATTCATTTTTTTTCTCATGTATAATTATATATTTTTAAAATCTATTCGTTTGAATCACTTGAACTACTACCCTAATCAGTTTTTCTTTTTTATCCCTTTTCGTATTTTTTGTTAAAACTTTGCCAAATTTAAACTAATTCATTTTATTTTATACTTGTATTTCTATTTTTTGGGTTCTTTTTTTTTTTTTTAACATATCCATGTGTATTTTATTAACTATTTTAAAACCTAACCTAACAAGATGACCTGTGAGCAAGATAATTCAAGGTCTAGACCAAGTCGAGTTTCAACAAAAATAAAAGGATTATTGACCTAATATGATCTGGTAAAAACCTAGATCGACCCACAACCTAGTCAACTTAGAAAAAATTCATTCAAAACCCGTTGACTTTTTTTCTTTAAAATCATATCATTTTTAATTTTTTTAAAATTAAAAAATATTAGGTTGATTTTGGTCAACTCACTTAATTTGTGACTCGAAACTTGCTCCAAATTAACCCCGGGTCAAGTTTAAAAACAATGATTTTTTTTTAGAACATGCATCATCAAAAAATTTCTTAGAAGACTTGAAATCCAAATTAAGTCCAAACTCCACAAAGTTGAAATTAATGGATTATATGTATTTGGTTTTGTGGTAGTTTGCGCAGTTATGATTTAATATAAGTAGAGGTTAAAGAAAAAAACATTTAATTGCAATTTTTTAAAAAATATATTTGATTAAAAAAACTTCAAGGTATATTTTCGCATGCAAAATAAATAAAAAAACAGGTTTTTATAAATAAAAAATTTGTTACTTTAATTTTTACAAAACCAAGATTTAAAACTCAACTGCGTATAAAGCTTACGAAGCTTAGTTAAAAAAATGGTTAACCAAACAATTTTTTTCTTGTGATTTGATAAAAAAAATAATATTACAACAATATCTAACAAGAAATTTTTTTTACTGGGAATCAATCATGTTCAAAAGTAACAGACATGTTCAAACATTGAAGTTCAAGCATGTGCATTTATATCACAAGTCATGATGAATGTCCCTGATAAACTCATCATATCAATGTATCAAACAACTTTTCAAGAAAGCATAAAAACTCATATTTTATTTTATTTTATTTTATTTATTTATTAATTAACAAAAACTAAAAGGAAATTGAATTTACTGTTCACCTCCTTTAAAAACTGTTCACGAAACAATACTTTTTTTTTCAATTTTTTTTAATATTGAGTTTACTATAAATTAAATTTCATATTTTGTTTCAATTTATTTTTTATAGGGTTATACCAATTTCATGACCCGAGTTGCTGATTTGATGAGTTAACTCAGGTTGACTCGAGTTTTTTTGGTCCTTTTTTGAATTGAATTTGTTTCAGTTTCATCTTTTAATATTAGTTTGATTGAGAATTAAACTTTATAATTAGTTTCAATTTGCTTCATAAAAAGTTATCTCAGTCTCATGACTTGGATCGCAGGTTTTATGGATTTTATCTTTCAACATTGGGTTGATTGATAATGAATTTTATAATTTTATTTCAATTTGCTTTATATGAGGTTATTCTTGTTTCATGACCTGAATCGCGGGTTTGGTAGATTGACTCAGATCGATTTTTTCTTCTATTTATAATTGAATTTTCTCAATATCATCATTCAACATTGAATTTGTTGGGAATTGATTTTTCTAATTTATTTTGATTTTCTTTTTATGAAATTATCATTGTCTCGTATCCCAAGTCGTGAATCTAACAAGTTAAGCCGGGTTGACCTGGATCGATCTAACATGTCGTTGTCTGAATATTTAAAAATAAAAATATTGTATTGAATTTTTTTGATAAAATTATATTTTTACAGATCATTTAAATTATTTTTGAACTTATCAAATCAACTAAATCATATTAAATCAACCCTTAAGTTTTTTATTCTATTATAATGTTAGAAATAATTAATTTAATTTGCAGCATATCATAGCATGCTACAATGATGTAATAGTACCTGTGTGTAATGTACTTCTTTTGGATGTAAGTTAAAAATCTTATTTTATAGCTTTTTTTTCTTTTCTGATTTTACAGCTCTAAATGAATAGTCATCAAAATATTTTTTCTGTAAAATTTTTTTATTCCTTTATATCTATAAAAAAAAAACCTAAAAATAGATTATTAAAAAAAAATTCTTTCATCTTCACAACTCTTCTCAATGTTTTTCTCAAAAAACCAAAAACATTAAAATTAAATATATTAAAGTACAAATAAGTTATTAAAATGACTTTCTAAATAACTTCTCGTCATTGGAGATGCTCAACGCCAACAAAACTCATCACTGTCATATTTTCTCCTTGGGACACATCAAGCA
>Ga0307513_10007884_pt1 | contig 13723 bp, 10 predicted proteins | sample 15_EM_MG_FD_202174 | JGI IMG/M metagenome (GOLD analysis project Ga0307513, IMG submission 202174) | Populus trichocarpa ectomycorrhiza microbial communities from riparian zone in the Pacific Northwest, United States - 15_EM | ecosystem: Host-associated > Plants > Roots > Unclassified | place... | reverse complement strand
AGCGTGGAGTGTGCGATGCGGCGCATTTCCTTCTGCGCGGCATTGAGCTTCGTCTTGTCGAATTCGTTCGTGCCGATCGCGTCCGCCGGCGGCGGCGCATTCACCTGGTCGAACACCGCTTTCCACAGTCGGCGGATGAAACGGAACGAACCCTGCACGCCCTCTTCCGACCACTCCAGGGTCTGTTCAGGAGGCGCGGTGAACATCATGAACATGCGCGCCGTGTCGGCGCCAAACTGTTCGACCAGCGCGGTCGGATCCACGCCGTTGTTCTTGGACTTCGACATGGTGCCGAGGCCGTCCCAGTCCACCGGCTTGTTGTCGGTGAGCAGGATGGCGCCCGTGCGCTGGTTATCCGCATCGAGAACCACTTCGACATCGGCCGGATTGTAGTAGTCGCGACGTCCCGGCGCGGGCTCACGGAAGTAGATGTGATGCAGCACCATGCCCTGCGTCAGCAGGTTGCCGAATGGCTCATCGATTGCCACCAGCTTCATGTCGCGCATGACCTTGGTCCAGAAGCGCGAGTACAACAGGTGCAGGATGGCGTGCTCGATGCCGCCGATGTACTGGTCCACCGGGAGCCAGTAGTTAGCGCGCTCGTCCACCATCGTGTTCGCGTCGGGGCACGCGAAGCGCAGGAAATACCAGGACGAATCCACGAAGGTGTCCATGGTGTCCGTCTCGCGCCGCGCATCCGCGCCGCACCTGGGGCACTTGCATTCGTAGAAGCTCGGCGTCTTGTTGAGCGGGTTGCCCGAGCCATCGGGCACCAGGCCCTCCGGCAGCACCACGGGAAGCTGGTCGTCGGGCACCGGCACGACGCCACACCTGGTGCAATGAATGAGCGGCACCGGGCAACCCCAGTAACGCTGGCGCGAGATGCCCCAGTCCCGCAGGCGCCATTGCGTACGCTTGCGCCCGAGACCTTTCTTTTCCAGGGCCGCGGCAATGGCATCGACCGCCGCCTGGAATTCGAGCCCGTCGAACACGCCGGAATTCACCGTGATGCCATGTTCGGTGTACGCGTCGATCCAGGGCTCTGCCACCTTGTCGTACGCGCCCGTCTTCGAATTGATGACCGTCATCACGGCCAGCTTGTTCTTGATTGCGAACTCGAAGTCGCGCGCATCATGCGCCGGCACACCCATGACCGCGCCTTCGCCGTAGGCCATGAGCACGTAGTTTGCCACCCAGACCTCGACCATCTGGCCGGTGAACGGATGCAGCACGTGTAGGCCGGTGCGCATGCCCTTCTTTTCCTGCGTGGCGATGTCGGCTTCCATCGTGCTGCCGCGGCGGCATTCATCGATAAACGCCTGCAGCGCCGGATTCCGGGCGCCGGCTGCCAATGCGATCGGGTGTTCAGCAGCAATAGCCATGAACGACGCGCCAAACAAGGTGTCCGCGCGCGTGGTGAACACCTTGAGCGCGCCATCGGCGCTCATGAGCGCCCTGGTGTCCGGTGCGAACGGGAATGAGATCTCGCAGCCCTCGGACTTGCCGATCCAGTTGGCCTGCATCGTCTTCACGCGCTCGGGCCAGTCCGGAAGCTTGTCGAGATCGCCTAACAATTCGTCGGCATATTTGGTGATGCCGAGGTAGTACATCGGGATTTCGCGTTTCTCGACGATGGCGCCGGTGCGCCAGCCGCGGCCGTCGATGACCTGCTCGTTGGCGAGCACGGTCTGATCCTGCGGATCCCAGTTCACGACGCCGGTCTTGCGATAAGCGATGCCCTTCTCGAGCATGCGCAGGAACAGCCACTGGTTCCAGCGGTAGTAGCTAGGGTCACAGGTCGCGATCTCGCGCGACCAGTCGAACGCGAACCCCAGCGACTTCAGCTGGCCCTTCATGTACGCGATGTTGTCGCGCGTCCACTTGCCCGGAGGCACGCCGTTCTTGATGGCCGCATTCTCGGCAGGAAGACCAAACGCATCCCAGCCCATGGGCTGAAGCACGCTCTTGCCCTGCATCTTCGCGAAACGCGTGAGCACGTCGCCGATCGTGTAATTGCGCACGTGGCCCATGTGCAGCCGGCCCGACGGATACGGGAACATGGACAAGCAGTAGAACTTTCCGCTTTCGTCGCCAGTGTGCTCGCGCGCCTCGAAGACGCGTTCGTTGTCCCAAAAATCTTGTGCAGCACGCTCGACCGCGGCTGCTTCGTATCGTTCTTGCATCGGGAATGTCTGGTTTTTCAGGGGCTTGAGAAGGCCGGGAAGAATACACGAGGCGGGCTGCACAAGCGAAAAAGCCGTTGAACCTGTTGCGCACCATCGGGGAATGTTGGGCGCGTCACTCGGAGGAACAATGCCTTATCTCGTGCAAGCCGCGTTCTGGGTCGGCGTCATCGGAACCGTGGCTGCATCGCCATTGCTGTGTGTTCTTCGAATGCAGCACTCGTACCTGTCCGAGGCGCTATTCCAATGGAGCGCGCCCGTCGTGCTGTTCCTCACCGCGGCCCTCACATTCATGGCGGCCTATGGCCTGCTGCCGTCGCGCAAATGGCGCACACGCGTTGCTGGAATGAGCGCGGGCATCATTACTTTCTTCGGATTCGCGCTCTGGGTGTCCTTCATGGCGAACATGGGTCTTGGACCTCTTGATCGCTCGCAAGGCCTCTTGAATTCATTCGCTCTGGTGTTCGTGGTCGTCGGCTGGATTCCGCTGGGTGGCGGTTGGATTGCCGGGTGGGCCGTCTCGAAGCTGCCCGACGCGCCTGACGAGGAAGTCGCATGAACCGCTCGCTATTCCACAACCCGTGCGCTGCGATTCCGCTCGGCATGTCGGCCGGCGCATTCATCATGGTGCTCATACACGTCATCAGCATCGGCACCGACCCTGCCACCGATGAAGGCACGGCAGCGAAGCTGTTCCAGTTGCTGATCGCCGGGCAGGCGCCCTTTGTCGCGTTCTTCGCGTTGAAATGGCTGCCGCGCATGCCGTCGGAGGCCATGTACGTGATGGCGGTGCAGGCCGCGGCTGCGCTAGTCGCGCTCGCGCCGGTGGTGCTCTTCGATCTCTAATTCGCAAGTTTTCCGGGGCGCAGCGGAGTGCAAGTGGGATTGCCCGGAGCATCCACTTCTTGCGCGGGCGTCGGGTAATCCTCGACTACGATCTGGCCGAAATCTATGGCGTCACGACGAGCCGCCAGAACGAACCAGTGAAACGCAACCTGGCGCGATTTCCTGGGGATTTCGCATTTCGACTAGGTCCTGAAGAGACGATCGGGTTGAACCTGTCGCATTCTGCGACAGGTTCCCAGAGGCATCGCGACCCCAAACGCCCGCCACACGCCTTCACTGAACACGGCGCGATCATGGCAGCGCGGCATCGGATTCACCGCCGACATCGAGCCGCCAAAATGAAAAAGGCCAGACCTTCTTAGGTCTGGCCCCTTTTGCTAGGAAAAGGGGGCTGCCCCCTTTTGTTAGCTGATGCGGATGGGCAGGAACAGCTGCGCGCCCTCGCGCTCGAGCAGGATGGCGACGGTCTTCGATCCGTTCGCTGTGGCGTTCTTGAGCTCGGCGATGGACTTCACCGCTTTGCCGTTGACGCCGAGGATGACGTCGCCGGGACGCACACCGGCCTGCGCGGCCGGGCCCGTGACGTCCTCGACCAGTAGATAGCCTTCGGTTTCGGCGCTCTTGCGCTCATCGGCGCCGAGCGGACGCACCGACAGGCCCAGCTTGTCGGCCTTGGCTGGCTCTTCGACGTCGCGGTTGGCGACCTTCTGCGTTTCTTCCTGGAACTCTTCGACTTTGACGCTGAGGAACTTGCTGGCGCCCTCGCGCCACACCTCAACCTTGGCGGCTTCGCCCGGCTTGATGGCCGAGATGACGCCGGGCAGCGCGGCGGAGCGCTCCACGATCTTGCCATTGACGCTCAGGATGACGTCTCCGGTCTTCACGCCCGCCTTCGCGGCGGGACCGCCGTCGATGACCTGGCCGACCAGCGCACCGCGCGGACGATCGAGCCCGAAGGCATCGGCGAACTGCGCGTTCACTTCCTGGATCTGCACGCCGATGCGGCCGCGCGTGACCTTGCCGTTGCTCACCAGCTGCTGGCGCACGTTGTTGGCCACGTCGATCGGGATGGCGAACGACAGGCCCATGTAGCCGCCGCTGCGGCTGTAGATCTGCGAATTGATGCCCACCACTTCGCCATTGAGGTTGAACAGCGGGCCACCGGAGTTGCCGGGATTCACGGCAACGTCCGTCTGGATGAACGGCACCAGGTCTTCACCCGGCATGGAGCGGCCGGTGGCGCTGACGATGCCCGCGGTGACGCTGTTCTCGAACGTGAACGGCGAGCCGATGGCGAGCACCCATTCACCCGGACGCAACTTCGACGGATCACCGAGCCGGACTACCGGCAGGTCTTTGCCTTCGATCTTGATGACGGCCACGTCGGTGCGCTTGTCCATGCCGACGACCTTGGCGGTGTATTCGCGCCGGTCCGTCGTGCGCACGGTGACTTCATCGGCATCGGCAACCACGTGTGCATTGGTGAGGATGTAGCCGTCGGCGCTGACGATGAAGCCCGAGCCTTCACCTTGGCGCGGTTGATTTTCGAAGCCACGGCCCTGCGGGCCGTTCGGCATGCCGAAGCGGCGAAAGAACTCCTGCACGGGATCGTCTGCGTCTTCGGAAGACTGCTTGCCCACTCGATGGGCCTTCTCCAATACGGAGACATTGACGACGGCTGGACCCACTTGCTCTACGAGTGTGGCGAAATCCGGGAGAACACGGCCGTTGAGCGTGCCGACGGGCTGCGGCGACGATGGCGCCTGCGCTGGCGCGGCGATGGGGGCCGGCTGATCGGCCTGCGCGGCACCAGCGGCGACGGAGGACTGGGGAGAACATGCGCCGACCGCGAAGGCCACGATCGCGACGCCAGCAAGGCGCCTTGCAACGAATAGCGACATATCAGCAAACCCTCGAAGCTGGGATAGGGGAAAAGACATTGACGAAATAGACCGGCCGGAAAAGCCTAAGTTCAGCAGCTGCGAATCCATATCCACTCCTTCAGGCTTTCTTGCTACCACGCCCCACATATGCGCCCGCAAGGCCGAAAACAAGGGCCAAACACACTACCAGCCAGTTTCCGGTACGCGCATAGGGCGTAAGACCTATACGTGGTTGGACGCTGGCCCGCATTACATTCGCTTCATATTCCGGAGCACTTTTGACAATTTCGCCACGGGCACCGATCACCGCGGAAACGCCGTCGTTGGCGGCCCGCACCATGGGGCGCCCGGCCTCCATGGCACGCAGGCGCGATATCTGCAGATGCTGGTAGCGCGCCGGAGAATGCCCGAACCATGCGTCGTTGGTGACGTTCACGAGCAACGTCGCGGTGCGCAATGCGGGCAGTTGCGTCGCCCCGTAGGCGTCCTCGTAACAGACACTGGCGGAGATCCGTTGACCCGCCGATTCGAGCGGCGCCTGCTGCGCCGCGCCACGGTTGAAATCCGAGTACGGCAGGGTCATGAGCCGGAGCCACTCGCGCACGAATCCGGGCACGGGTACGAACTCCGTAAATGGCACGAGATGATGCTTGTCGTACCAGCCCACGCCGGGCGTGCTCTTGTCCATCGACAGCACCGAGTTGAAGTATTCCTCTTCGCCGGTCTTCGGATTGTCCTCTTCGCGCAGCGTGCCCATCATCAACGACGAGCCGCGTGCGCTCGCCTCCTGGTAGACCTCACGGTAGAACTCGATGTGGTTGTTAGCCAGGTCGGGAACGGCGGATTCGGGCCAGACGATGAGATCGGCGCCATGCGCTTCGCGCGTGCGCGTCCGGTAGACCTCGAGGATGGCTTCGAGATTCGCTCCGATCCACTTCTCATCCTGCGGGATCGCTCCTTGCACCACGGCGACGGTGATCGGCCGGCTGTAGGCTTCAGTCCACTCGATACCGCGCACGCCAAGCGCCACACCCCAGATGACGACGAAGAGCCCGCCGCTGACGATGCGCGAGCGCTTGCCGCCGAGCAGCAGCGTCACCAGTGCGCCGGCCATCACGAGCGTGAGCAGGCCAAGGCCGAATTGCCCGACCACGGGCGCGAGGCCGCCTAACCAGTTGTCGGTGTGCGCATACCCCAGCGCCAGCCAGCCGAAACCGGACAGGAACCAGCTGCGCCACCACTCGATGAGCAGCCACGCCCCGGGAATGCCCACGAGCCAGCGCATCGCGCCACGCTGCGGCAGGTACTTCGCGACCAGCCAGCCCAGCAGCGCGTGATAGGCGCCCATGATGACGATGAACCCGGCCATGAGAAACAGCGCGAGAACGAGCGGAGCGTGCCCGATCTGCTTGATGGCGATGTACAGCCAGTACGTACCCAGGAAAAACGTGCCGGCGTTGAACCAGAATCCGAGCACGGCCGCGCGGCGCGGCGTCGCCCCGTCCCACAACCACATGAGAACCGCCGGCATGAGGATGGCGAGCGGCCACCAGCCAAATGGCGCGAACGACAGCGCCAGCAACGCGCCGGCGATGAACGCGGACGCGCTGCCGACGAATCGGCGTTCCAGGCTTTCGCGCAGGTTCACTCTTTATTCTAACGGCCGGTATTCCGGCGCCACGATGTCGCGCGGCGCCGTGAGCCGCAGGGAATCGATACGGCGGCGATCGAAACGCATGACCTTGAGCTCGCAGTCGGCGAGCTGCAAGGTCTCGCCGCGCCGTGGCAGCCGGCCTAACTGCTTCATGACCAGGCCCGCCACGGTATCGAACTCATCGTCCGACAGCTCGGTCTGGAAATATTCGTTGAACTCGTCGATGGGTGTCTGGCCACGCACGACGTACTGGCGCTCGCCATCCTTGCGGATGTTCACGTCCTCGTCGATGTCGTGCTCGTCATCGATGTCGCCAACGATCTGTTCGATCACGTCTTCGATGGTCACGAGGCCGGCGATGCCGCCGTATTCGTCGGCCACGATCGCCATGTGCACGCGCGAACGGCGCATCTCGCGCAGCAGCACGTTGAGGCGCTTGGACTCCGGTACGAACACCGCGGGACGCATGAATTCCTTGATGTCGAACGGCGCCTCGTCGGTGGCCAACTGCAGCCGCAGCAGATCCTTGGCGAGCAGCACGCCGATGATCTTCTCTCGGTCCTCGTCCATCACCGGGAAACGTGAATGGCCGCTCTCGACCACGGTCTTGAGCAGCGTGTCGCCGTCGTCGGTGCCATTGAGCACCGTCATCTGCGCGCGCGGCACCATGATGTCACGCACCTGGATGTCGGCGACACCGAGCACGCCTTCCAGCATCACGAGCGCGTCACCTTCGATGATCTCGCGCAGCGCGGCTTCACGCAGGTACTCGACGACTTCGCCGCGGTCCTGCACTTCGCCGCCGATCTTGCGCGACAGCTTGCGCAGCCAGCGGCCGCTGGCGCCGATGTCGCGATCCTTTTCCTTGTCCTTCTCTTTGTTCTTGGCGCTCACAGGTAGGGATTCCCGATCCCGAATCGTTTCAGCACGGAAATCTCGCGGCGCTCCATGCGCAGCCGTTGGCGGAGGCCCACCTCGTGGTCGAAGCCTGCCAGGTGCAGTGAGCCGTGCACGATCATGTGCGCCCAATGCGCCTCGACCGGCTTGCCGTCACGCACCGCCTCCTCGCGCACGACCTGCGCGCAGATGACGAGGTCACCCAGCGGCTGTGCCATGTCCCTGGGCATGCCGCGCTTCGATCCTTGTCCAGAAAGACGAGGGGGCGCAGGAAACGACAGCACGTTGGTGGGCTTGTCCTTGCCACGCCAGAGCTTGTTCAGTGCGCGACTCTCGCTTGCGGCAACGACTCGCACGGCGATCTCACGGCCTTCACCCTGCCTGCCCAGGGCGGCCGCCGCCCAGCTGGTCATTCGCGAGCGCGCTGGCGCCCAGGCGCGGGTAGCGCGAGCGAGATCCAGTTTCAGCGCCCGCGCGTTGCTCATAGAACTTCGGGCGGCGTGTGTGCTTCATACGCCTTCACGATTCGTTGCACGAGTGGGTGCCGAACCACGTCGGCCGCTTCGAAGAAGGTGAACGCGACGCCCTCGGTGTTGCGCAGGATGTTGACGACGTGCCGCAAGCCGGACATTTTCCCGGCCGGCAGGTCCGTCTGCGTGACATCGCCCGTGACCACCGCGCGTGAACCGAAACCGATGCGCGTGAGGAACATCTTCATCTGCTCGGGCGTGGTGTTCTGTGCCTCGTCGAGGATGATGAAGGAGTCGTTGAGCGAGCGGCCGCGCATGAAAGCGAGCGGCGCCACTTCTATGACGTTGCGTTCGATGAACTTCGCCACGCGATCGAAGCCGAGCATTTCATAGAGCGCGTCGTACATGGGACGCAAGTACGGGTCCACTTTCTGCGTGAGATCGCCCGGCAGAAACCCCAGGCGCTCGCCCGCTTCCACCGCGGGCCTCACGAGAATGATGCGGCGGATCTTGTCGGCTTGCAGCGCCTCGACTGCGCAGGCCACGGCCAGATAGGTCTTGCCGGTGCCCGCCGGACCGATGCCGAACGACAGATCCCTGGCGCGAATGTTGGTGAGGTAATCCTTCTGATTGCGGCCGCGCGCGCGGATGGTGCCGCGGGCGACGCGCACCGAGGCGCCGTCGAGGGGCTCATCCATGCCGAGCGCGCCCGGCATGTCACGCGAATCGCGCAGCGCGAGGTGCACCCGCTCGAGCGACACGTCTTCGTGGCGCGTGGCCTCGAAAAGGTCGCGCACCACATCTTCGGCCGCGTGCGATCGCGCACCCGAGATGCGGAAATTCGAGCCGCGCCGCTTCACCGACACCGCCATGCGGTCTTCGATCAGGCGCAAGTTTTCATCGAGCGGGCCGCAGAGATTGGCGAGCCGCGAGTTGTCCGGGGGCACGAGATCGAATTCGCGCACCGGTTCGATGGGAGCGGGAGTGGCCATCAGTTGGCGGCGAGGCGTTGCACGCCCGCCGGTATCACGCTCACGAAACGGCCGCGCAGCGATTGCGGCCGCGCTTCGACGATGACCACGTCGACGAAATGACCGATGAGACTCAACGGGCCTGCGAAGTTCACCCAGCGTCCGTTCTCGGTACGGCCCGCGAGTTCCGCGGAATCCTTTTTCGACGGTCGCGCGACCAGCACGCGCTGCGTACTGCCGACCATCTGGTTGCTGATGGCGCGCGCCTGGTTGTTGAGCTGCACCTGCAACTGGGCGAGGCGCAGTTGCTTCACGTCCAGAGTGACATCGTCCGGCAGCGACGCCGCGGGCGTACCGGGACGCTGGCTGTAGATGAACGTATACGACTGGTCGAAATTGGCTTCGCGCACGAGCTTGAGTGTGGCCTCGAAGTCGCGCTCCGTCTCGCCCGGAAAGCCAACGATGATGTCAGTGGACACCGATATCGTCGGGCGCACCGCGCGCAGGCGCCGCAGCTTTTCCTTGAATTCGAGCGCCGTGTAGCCGCGTTTCATGGCGCTCAAGATGCGGTCCGAGCCCGACTGCACTGCAAGATGAAGCTGGTCCGCCAGTTTTGGGACGTTCGCGAAAGCCTCGATGAGACTGTCGCCGAACTCCACCGGATGCGAGGTGGTGAAACGGATGCGTTGCACGCCGTCCACCTCAGCCACGTAATGAATGAGCGTCGCCAGGTCGACCACAGTGCCGTCGTCCATCGCGCCCGCAAAGGCATTGACGTTCTGACCTAACAAGGTGATCTCGCCCACGCCTTGCGAGGCCAGCGAGCGCACCTCTTCCATCACCGATTCAAAAGTCCGCGACACTTCGTCGCCGCGCGTGTACGGCACCACGCAGAACGTGCAGTACTTGCTGCAGCCTTCCATGATCGAAACATAGGCGCTCGCGCCTTCGGCACGGGGCGGGGGCAGGTTGTCGAACTTCTCGATCTCGGGAAAGGACACATCGACGACGGCGCGCCCGGCGCGTCTGCGCTGTCCGATCATTTCGGGCAGGCGATGCAGAGTCTGCGGTCCAAACACGAGGTCGACGTACGGCGCGCGTTTGGTGATGCCCTCGCCTTCCTGGCTCGCCACGCAGCCTCCCACGCCGATGAGCACATGTGGCTTGAGCTTCTTGAGCGCGCGCCATTCACCCAGCAGCGAATACACCTTGTCCTCAGCCTTCTCACGCACCGAACAGGTGTTCATGAGCAGGACGTCGGCTTCGGCCGGGTCGTTGGTCGGGGTGAGTCCAGAGCCAGCTTCGAGCACGTCACCCATGCGGGTCGAGTCGTACTCGTTCATCTGGCAGCCGAAAGTCTTGATGTAGTAGCGGCCGGGCATCGAGAGAGGGTCAGGAAAAGCGGGCGCTAGGGTATCGCACTTACCCCGCTAGTCATTTTTCCGTTACAGAACAGTGGGTTATTCGGGGCCGCTCGCCACAACGCGACGTGAATCTCTTGCAGCAGATCTTGCTGTAGGTGCGCGTCCGCCTCGTGGGCGCGCGCGAGACGCGCGAGCGGCGTGGCGGCCATGCGTAGCGGCATATTCAGGTAGTCACCGGGTCGATGCTTTCCTTACAGCCGGCCGGCACCCGCGTGTGTCCCAGAACGAGAAAGGCCCGCGATATCGGGTATCGCAGGCCTTCTGTTCTCGAAAAAGTGTTGTTAGAACGGAATGTCGTCGTCGAACTCGCCGCCGCCCTTGTCTGAGCCGCCGCCAGGCGGCGGACCGCCCTGGTCGAAGTCATCGGGCGGAGGGGACTGCTGCTGCTTGCCGCGGCCACCGCCGCCGCCGCCTCCACCGAAGTCGCCACCACCACCGCCACCACCCATGCCGCCGCTCCCGCGGGAATCCAGCATCTGCATTTCGTTGGCGATGATTTCAGTGGTGTAGCGATCGTTGCCGGATTTGTCCTGCCATTTTCTCGTGCGCAGGCTGCCTTCTATGTAGACCTTGCTGCCCTTCTTGAGGTACTCGCCGGCGATTTCACCGAGGCGTCCGAACATGGCCACGTTGTGCCACTCCGTGCGCTCTTTGCTTTCGCCCGACTGCTTGTCTTTCCAGCTTTCGCTGGTGGCCACGCGGATGTTCGCCACCGTCATGCCCGAAGGCATGGCGCGGGTTTCCGGGTCTGCGCCCAGATTGCCGATCAGAATGACTTTGTTGATTCCCCGCGCCATGGCGAATGCCCTTCATCGAAAGTTATTGTGGGGCCGGATTGTACGGGCACAGGCAGCACAGATGTAGGTCGCGTTACTGGCGCGTTTCCAAATGTTCAAATCTTGACCAGTGGCGAGAAAGCTGACGATGTTTCTCAGCCGCAGCTTCTCAGCGTAACCTTGCGAAAAGCATGCGAAACGCCGTTCCGGATTCCAGGGAGAACACTCGATGAAGCAGCGAGCGCTGGCGATCACTATTCTGGTCTCGCTGATGTTCGCGTGTGGCGCGGCCCATGCGGCCGACTCACTTTGCCCCAGGCCGTCCACGGGCAACGGCCAGGTTCAGGCGGTCATGGCCGCGATCAAGGCTTTCCAGAAAACACTCAATGCGGAGCAGCGCTCAGCCCTCGAACGTCCCTTGGTGCGCGAGTCGGCGATCCGCTGGTCGAATCTTCCGGTCGGCGTCGTGCCGCGCACGGGCCTGCGCCTCGGCGATCTGGATGTGAAGCAGGAGTACGCGGCACGCCGTGTCGCGGCCGCGGCGCTCTCGGCCTGCGGACTCAAGATGCTCGACGAAATCCGCATTGCCGATAATTTTCTGAAGAACGTCGACGCGCGCAAGATCGGCTGGGACGGCGGCAATTACTTCATGAGCATCCTCGGCACACCCTCCGAGCGTAAATCGTGGATGCTGCAGATCGGCGGGCACCACGTCGCCTACAACTTCACATTCAACGGCGGCCGCGACGGCGCGACGCCGCTGTTCTTCGGCAGCGAGCCCATCTACTTCAGCATGGGCGATACGGATTACGAGCCGCTCGCCACGCAAAGCGGGGCCATGTCGAGTCTGGCGCGCGCGCTGGCGAGTCACCCCGAAGCGAAACTTTCGGGCACGTTCACCGATGTCGTGAAAGGTGTGGTCGTCGAGATGGTTCAGGGACAGCTGCCCAAAGGCGGCACGGACACGGGATTTCCGATGTCGTATCCCACGGGCACGACCGATCGCGGCATCCTCTACAGCGCGCTGTCCGCCGAGGAACAGGCGCTGGTGCGCGCGGCGCTCGAAAGCTACGCCTCACTACCCGGCGCTGCCATCACCCAGCCGCTGGTTGCGGCCTATGAATCTCCGGCGGCGCTCGACGAGACGTACGTCGGCTATTCGGGTAAGCCGGACTTGAGCGCGGAAGGCTCGTACGTGCGCATCGACGGGCCGCGTATCTGGATGGAGTTGGTCGTCCAGCGCGCCGTGGCCGATCGCACAAAGCTGCACTACCACGCCCTGTGGCGCGACAAACAGTCTGACTATGGCGGGGAGATCGGTACCAAATGAGGTCGCGCGCCGCATCGATGCTGACGTTGCTGTGCGCCGCAGGATGCGGCCTCGCGCTGGCGCACAACGCGTCCAATTCGCTGATCAAGCTCGACTTCGTGAAGGACACGGTGCGCGCCGAGATACTGGTGCCCGAATCCGAGCTCGCGTTCGCCACCGCCGCGGAACCCGTGTCGAAACCCTTCGCAGATTACCTGCTGCGACACCTCTCGGCGGAAACTCCGCAAGGCGCGGCGTGGAAGGTGGAGGTGCGCTCCGTGAGCAACGTCACCTACCTCGATCACGCCTATCTATCGGCGCAGGTGGAATTCACGCCGCCCCCGGGCGCGTCGCCACGTTCTTTCGTATTGGTCGACGACGCCGTCACGCATGAAGTTCGCAACCACGTCGTGCTCGTGCTGGCTCGCGGCACCGCGAATCCGCAAGTTCTGGGCGCGCTGCAATACCCTGCGCGGCGTCTCGTCGTTCAACGCCCCTCCGCGACCGCACAGAAGTAGTCGCGCGGAATGGCTGCCTCCACACAGACAGTTCTCGTGCTCGGCGCGTATGGATTTTTCGGCAGCCGGATCTGCGCGGCGCTGGTGAAAAACCCGCGCATCCGGCTCATTCTCGCGGGCCGTAATCTCACCAAGGCGACCGCCGCCGCGTATCAAATCGGCCTGAGTGCCAACCACGCGCGCGCGCTGGACGCCACCAGCACGGACCTCGCGCCGCAATTACGCAAGCTCGGCGTCAACACCGTGATCCACACCGCGGGCCCGTTCCAGGGTCAAGGCTACGCGGTGGCGCGCGCGTCGATCAAAGCCGGCTGCAACTACTTCGATCTCGCCGATGGCCGCGCTTTCGTCGCTGGCATCACGAAGCTGGATGCGGAGGCGCGCGCGGCGGGAGTTTCGATCATCAGTGGCGTGAGCTCTTTGCCGGCGCTCACCTCCGCGGTCGTCGACAAGTACCGCGGAGAGTTCAAACGCCTCGACTCGATTCGCATCGGAATCACTTCCGGGGCGGTCATTCCGGGACTCGCGACGATTCGTTCGGTCCTGGGCTATTGCGGCAAGCCTTTCCGTACGCTGGAGAATGGCGCATGGATCGACGTGCACGGCTGGCTCGACACGCGGGAATACGAATTCTCGAAGTCCGTGGGCGTACGGCGGATCGGCCGTTGCGATGTGCCCGATCTCGATTTGCTGCCGCAGCGTTATCCGGGCGTGAAAACCGTCAGCTTTCACGCCGGATTCGCCAGCAATACGGCTCACAAGCTCGTCGAGGGGTTGGCGACGCTCGTGAAA
>Ga0307513_10007883_pt1 | contig 13724 bp, 8 predicted proteins | sample 15_EM_MG_FD_202174 | JGI IMG/M metagenome (GOLD analysis project Ga0307513, IMG submission 202174) | Populus trichocarpa ectomycorrhiza microbial communities from riparian zone in the Pacific Northwest, United States - 15_EM | ecosystem: Host-associated > Plants > Roots > Unclassified | place... | reverse complement strand
TGGTAGAGCATATATATATATATATGTAACGTAACGTAATAAATTGGACGATGGTGACAACAGAGATGAATCGAAGACACGTAACGTAATAAATCAGCTTTCTAGAATTGTTGTGGAAAATGACCAGATGCTTGATAGAGTTTCAGAATATCATATAATGTTTATTATTATTATTATTATTATTATATGTTTGGGATCGGGCATCGGTGAGGTTACGGCTGCATCCACGTTTCTAAATAAAAAAATATTATTTTATATTTTGGTTTGGAAACGCGAGTACAACCACCACCATAATTAGTTGCGTTAGAACCTTAATCGATTAAGTTAATGGAAGGAAAGAAAGGGACATTAGTGATATAAATTAATTTTTGATAACCATAAGATAGACAGTGATTGTTAACTAGGTGGCATGGCCATGAGAAATGAAGAAAAGTCACATGGAGCAGTGCACCACCACGTTTTCATGGCAGATACATAGGGAGGGGAGGGTACCTTCTAGAAGGTAAGAGGCAGGCAGATCAGTTCTGTCAATATATTTTTCAAACACTAGCTAGCTGGTGGCGCTTTGGTCTTTTTTCTTTTTCTTTGTTTTTTATTTTCTCTCTACGGACTTACCAAAGCTTGTGTCATGGAGATGAGGTCATGTGCTTGCCTCCATGATGATGCAATAAATCTTTGATCACATGCTTGGCTTTAATTTAACCACAATTAATGGGGTGGTTTGAAGATGTATAGTTTAACAAGTCAAATCTCGAGTGTGTTTTTTAGAGATCACCAGTTCGGGTTTTGCAAACCTTAAGGCAACTGGAGAATTACATGGTCGTTAATTTTAAAATTCAAAAAATTAATCGAGATACGCGCAAGCTAACTCAGGACACCATACTAATCTTAAAAAAAAAAAAACATTAATTGTACATTGATTCATGGAATTTCTTAATAATTAATTGAGTTGTCGCTTCCAAGAAACATTACAAGGCAACCAAGATGGTGGGGTGATTCCGTGTTTAAGTCAATTAATGCTTCAATCATATTCAAGTAAAGAAAGACTTGATGCATTCTTCGTTGATTTTATATATACTCGTATTTAGACTAATAAATTTACAAGAAAATTATTTTCTTGGGATTAAACTCAAAACAATAATTTAAAGAACAAACTCTTCTATATATCACCAAAACCATCCTTAAAGATTACTTTAACTTAATGGAATTTGTGATATATATATATATATATATATATAACATTGGTTTCAGGACTCAAAAAAAAAAAAAAAAAGAGAGGATAAATTCCAAGTCCATAAGAGACCACCTATGAACCATGAAAGGGCAATTCAATAAAAAAAAAAAAAATGAAAGGTGCAAATTCCGAGTTGAAGGACCACTCTGAAGCTTTGGATGGTCTCCACTCTATAGAGAGAGATGTTAATTAGAGGCGGCTTGAACTTGGGGGTGAAGTTTTTGGACAACGTACGGTAATTTGCAATAGAGTTAGATTCCATGTAGATTATTCCTTCAAAATCTTGGATTTTCACGTGTTTTAGCATATGTGAGCACATTCACCAATGAAGCATGAACATGGGTGCAAGATATGAACACGATACGATGCACTATAATGATATAATTAAAGGCTTATAAATTCTTAGTATATGAGGATACCTTGTTCTTTTTCCAAGTATACTATATATTATACATTGTCTGTCTTAAAATAACTACAAATAACACTTCAACGATTAATATAACTAATGATAATATATGATCGATTGAATATGAAGGAAAGGAATAAATTGTTAAAATAATTCAAATCAAATAGAAAAAAAAAATTAGAATTCTCAACAATCTATTTATTATGAGTGGTTAGAATTAACTTAAATATAAAGAAATTATATACAGGTTAAACTGAAAATATTATTCTACATTTAATAAAAAAACTAAATAAATAAATATTATTTAACATAAACATCATGATATATATATATATATGCTTAACAATTAAATAAATTAATTTGGATTTGTAATTAAAAACCAAATCATCTCAATAATTATTATGATTATATATCATCACTCGATCGATGATATTTATTTTCTTCCCTTTTAAATCAAGTTATTAATTATTACTTATCTCCCTTTTTATTTTTTTTAAATTTATGATAAAATTATATAGCTTTTTTAATTTATAAATAACAATATCATATTTTTGTAATGAAAATTAAAAAAAATTCAAAACACTTCATTTTCATTTCTTAAATATCTCTCGTCTAATAAAAACATTATTATTTATCATAACTGTACTGATAAACATTATATATATCCATGCCCGTAACACATTCGAACCGTGTCCTTAAAAAATGGAAGAAAAGGCGTAAGAAATAAAAGTTCAACCGAAGATAATTAGATGCCGGGTAATGAAAAAGATGGGATGGAATGGATGCCATGAGTGAAGGAACGACCGCCGCAGTGCCGCCATGTCTCTTTATTAATGGAAGGGTGAACTGAAAGAGAAAAGGTTTCACAATTGGCGGCGCTTCCCTCACCACCGTCAACAAATATTTGATTAACCAACAGTCATAACCACTAATAAATAGAATGAGAGGCAACATTCCATTAACCAACATTTTGAACCTAACTACTCAAGTAGAAAGGGACTTGGCCTTGTTTCGCCTTTTTGAATCTTTTAAATATATACTTTTTTTTTTCTTAATATGCATTTGAGATTATTAATTGTGGCTGTATAGGTTATAGCGGTTTAATTAAGGGTGTGTTTAATAATGTGGTTCAACTTGTTTATTTAAAATGCTTTTTACATGTGTTTTTTGTGATGTTTTTGAGGTAAAGAATTAAGAGAAAAGAAAATAAATTATTTTAATGTATTTTTAATTAAAAAATACTTTTAAAAAAATACCATATCACTCAACACACACTAAACATTAAATAAATAAATAAATAAATAAAAGCATTATAGACATCAACAATAGATATAGTAATGTTATAAAATTTATAATTATATATTAAAATTTCTTAGACTTCATGACTCTTGGTTTTAATCTCTTGATTTTCCATGACAATTAGATTTCTAGTGTCCTTTAATGTTCTCATTTCTTTTCCTATAAATAAACTACTTCTCTTGTATTCTAATAATTGAAACATATATATAAGAAAATGTATGAAATTCTCTTTTAAGTTTTATTTTGAATATGCATGTACTTACTTGTTTTTTTATTTTTTTAACACATTATCAGCACGGACACTGTACTTAATTTATATTGAAATCTTGGCATGCATGAACTCTTATGTTACGTGGCTTGCATCAATTCAATGTTTTTTTTCCTTCTATATTGTTCATACTTTATGGAATATATTTGGTTCTATAACTTATTTTGATAACTTTTCTTTCCTTTTTATTCATCAAAATTTAAAGTTCCTGAAGAACTAGTATTGTAAGTTCATGAAGAATTAAATAAAACAAATATAGTTCTTAAAGAACTAGTAGTTTTAAAGAACTAAATAAATAGCAGTCATAAAATTCCTTTTTCTTTTATATTCATGATTTTATTCAATAAGTTGTTTTTTTTTTAAGATAATATCGAATCTAACAAAACTTGAATTTACCGCTTTTGATATCTCTAAGAATAATTTCTTTTTTTTTTTGTCATGGATCTTTGATGCTGAGATTCATTTGGAAGCTATGAATTTTGGAGAGACCATCAAAGAAGAAAATAACGCTTTCTTGCAGGATCGTGCCAAAACAATGATTTTTATTCGCCACCATCTCCATAAAGGATTAAAAGTTGAATAACTCACAATAAAAGATCATCTTGTTCTGTGGCAAAATCTAAAGGAAAGATATGACCACCAAAAGTTTACCATACTTCCTCAAGTTCATTATGATTGGTTGCACTTAAGGTTGCAAAATTTTAAATTGGTTAGTGAATATAATTAGACTCCTTTTAAAATTACCTCATAACTAAAATTGTGTGGTGAAAATATCACAAAATAACAAATGCTAGAGGAAACATTTTCTACTTTTCATGCCTCAAATATTATCATGCAGCAACAATATCGAGAGTGTAATTTCAAGAGGTATTCAAAACTAATTTCATGTCTTCTTGTGGCTGAATAAAATAATGAGCTTTTGATGAAAAAACATCAATCTCATCCCACATGTTCTAAACCATTCCCTGAAGTGAATGGAACCTTTGTTCAAAAGACAAGAGAGAACCAATGGTATAGATATGAAAAAAAAATGGAAAAGAAATGAGACAATCCTTCAACAAGCAACATAACATACCACCAGAAGTGGAGACACAATAAACCCAAACAAGAAAAAGGTAGGAATTTGAATAAACATTAAGATAAGTGTCATAGGTGTGGTATGCATGGTCATTCATCTCGCATTTGTCGCATACCAAAACATCTTACATATTTATATCAAACCTTTTTGAAACAAAATGCAATTGAGACTAATTTTATTCATAAAGAAGATCTTGAAGGTCATAATGCTTATCTTGATGTTAATACTTATCTCGATGTTTATGATTTCTTTGAAAACCCAGATAAAACAGATAATATGCTTAGTGGTGGAATCTTTGGGGATGATTAGTATTTTTTTAATTTGTATTAGGATATTTATCTTATTATATTTTCAATAAATAATGTCAATTTTATTTCAATTAAATAATAAAATTTAATTATATTTTGAATAGAGGCATGACTTTTTATGATGGAGATTTATGTCTGGCAGACAATGCAACAACGCACACAATTCTCAAGGAAAAGAAATACTTTGAATATTTGACATTAACCAAAGCTAATGTCACTATAATATGAGATCTAACAGACATGATTAAAGGCTCCAGAAGAGCTAATATTTTGTTACCAAATAATACATAACTTAGCATCAAAGATGTATTATATTCATTTGAGTCCAGAAGAAATTTATTTAGTTTTAAAGATATATGTGCTAATGGTTATTATATTGAAACAATAGATGAAGACAAAAAAGAATATATTTATATTATTTCATGTATTTCAGGCTAGAAGCTTGTACTTGAAAAATTACCTGTTTTCTCTTCTGAAATTTATTATACGATCATGAAACCTATTGAAACAAATGTTACGATACACTAGAAGTGTTGCGACCAAGAAATATTTATGCTTTAGCATGATCGACTTGGATATCTGGGATCAATAATGATGCGATAAGTTATTGAAAACTCACATGGTCATCCTTTAAAGAACTTGAAGATTCTTTTACCAAGTGAAAATCTATGCGCTGCTTGTTCTCAAGGTAAATTAATTACCAAACCATCTCTTTTAAAGGTTGTTATAGAAACACCATCTTTTTTCGAAAGAATTCAATGAGATATATATGGATCTATTTATCCACCATGCAGACCTTTTAGATATTTTATGGTATTGATTGATGCATCAAGTAAATGGTCACATGTTTGTTTTCTTTCTAGTCGAAATGATGCATTTGATATATTAATAACACTGATTATCAGACTACGGATGCAATTTCCTGATTATCCAATCAAGAAAATTCGATTGGACAATGTTGGTGAGTTTACTTCTCAAGCATTTGATACCTTTCGCACTTCTATTGGAATTAATGTTAAACATCCTGTCATCCATTTACATACTCAAAATGGTCTAGCAAAATTGCTAGACCATTACTTATGAAATCAAAATTGCCTACACATGTTTGGGGACATGTTATATTACATGTTGCATCATTGGTTAGAATTAGACTAAATGCTTACCATAAATATTCTCCTTTGCAACTTGTTTTTGGTATACCACCAAATATATTTCATTTATGAACTTTTGGTTGTGTTGTTGTTGTGCCTATAACACCTCCACAAAGGACTAAAATGGTTCCACAACATAGAATAAGAATTTATGATGATTTTGATTCTCTATCTATTATTAGATTTCTTGAACCTTTAACTGGTGATGTTTTTAAGGCACGTTTTGAAGATTGTCATTTTGATGAGAACATTTTCCCATCATTAGGGAAAGAAAAGTTAGTGTTTGAAGCACGACAAAAAAGTATTTGGAATAACTCGAAGTTATCTCATTTTGATCCGAGGACAAATCAATGTGAATTTGAAGTTCAAAAGATAATTCATTTACAAAATATTACAAATCAATTGCAGGATGTTTTCAATAACAGTGAAAAGATGATTAAATCTCATATTCTAGCTGCAAATGCTCCATCTAGAATTGAAATTTCTAAAGGAAAAAGGGGCAACATAGTAGCAAATGAATCTATACCATGCCTAAAGCGCGAAAGACCCTTTGGTGCCAAAGAGAAAAATCCTAGAAAATAAAAATTACAACAAATAGATGATGATACTTTTGAAGATTCTTATCCATAAAACAGGCGATAAATATTATATCCAAATCATCTCCTAATATTGATCCTCCTGAAGAGGCATCTTTTGAAGAGATACAGGTACCTGGAAATAATGAGATCTTCATAAGCTATGTTTACACATAAAAGATTTTAAATCGAAATAAAATTATCATAAATGTTGTATTTGCATTTAAGGTTGCTTTTGGCATCACCAAAAATGATGATGAAATTAAACCATAAACTGTTGAAGAATGTCAACATAGAAATGATTGGCTAATGTGGAAAGAAGCAATCCAAACAGAGTTACATTCACTTGAAAAACATGAAGTATTTGGAACTATAGTTCATACACCTAAAGGTGTTATGCTCGTTGAATAGAAGTGGGTTTTCATTAGAAAATGAAATGAGAACAATGAAATTTTTTGATATAAGACACAACTTATTGCGCAAGGTTTCTTACAAAGACCTGACATTGATTATAAAAAAACTTATTCTCCGGTTATGGTTGCAATCACTTTTAGATTTTTTATTGGTTTAGTAGTCTCAAAAACTCTAGATAAGCTTTTAATGAATGCAGTTACAACATATCTATAACGATCATTAGATAAAGATATTCGTATAAAAATCCCTGAAGGATTCAAAATGCCTGAAGCCTTTTATGATAAACTTAAAAGTGTTTATTCTATTAAACTACAAAAATCTTTTTATGGGTTGAAGTAATTTGGTCGAATATGGTATAATCGTCTTAATAAATACCTTCTAGAAAAATGGTTTGAAAATAATGAGATTTACCCATGTATTTTTATTAAGAAAACTACATTCGAATTTGCTATTGTTGCATTATATGTTGATGATTTAAATCTTATGGGCACTCTTGAAGAGCTCATAAAAATTGCAACCTATTTGAAAGATGAATTTGAGATGAAAGATCCTGTAATTTGTTTTTCTTGGTTTATAGATTGAACATCTTTGAAATACAATATTTGTCCATCAATCGATGTGTACATAAAAAGTCTTGAAGCACTTTTACATGGATAATGTTCATCCTTTGAGTACACGTATGGTTGTTCGATCACTTGATGTGAAGAAAGATCCTTTTTGACCGTTTGAAGAGGATGAGGAAATTCTTGGTCCAAAAGTACCATATCTTAGTACTATTGAAGCACTTATATATCTTGCAAATTATACAAGACCAGATATAGTTTCTGCAGTCAATTTATTGGCAAGATACAATTTCACTCCCATAAAAAGACATTGGAATAACTAAAATGAGGTTATTTTATAGTGGATCAAATTCATAATTGATTGGATATGTAAATGCATGTTATATCACAAAACAAGTTATCTATTTACCTATGGAAGCACTACAATTTCTTGGAGATCTGTCAAACAAACATTAATGGCTACTTCATCAAATCATTCAAAAATTATTGCAATCCATGAAGCAAGTCGAGAATGTATATAGCTAAGGTCAATTATCTAGCACATAAAGAAAAATATGGATTGTCAACCATTGAAGATAGTCCCTCAATATTGTTTGAAGATAATGTTGTCTGCATCATTCAACTTAGAGGAGGCTACATTAAATGAGATAAAACAAAGCATATCTCACCAAAGTTCTTTTATACTCACGAGCTTCAACAAAAGAAAAAAATTAATATCAAGCAAATCATGTCAAATGATAATTTAGCAGACTTATTTACAAAGTCTTTATTAGCCTCAACTTTCAAGAAGCTTGTCTACAATATTGGAATGCATCATCTTAAAGATTTATCATAAGACATGTATTTTTGAGGTGAAGTTAATACAAATTGTACTCTTTTTTCTATTGTTTAGGTTTTTCCCATTAGGTTTTAATGAGGCAAATTGGTATTTTTGTGAATCTTAAAGTATTCAAATATGAATCTTGAAGTATCTATATTAAATCTATCTTCTATTGAATTTTGAAGTATTCAGAAATCACATAAAAATGTTGTACTCTTTTTCCTTCGCTTAGGTTTTTTCCAATTAGGTATTTCTTTACAAGGTTTTAACGAGACATATTTTGAGTACATGGTCATTCAAGGAGAAGTGTTATAAAATTTATAATTATATATATTGAATGCTCATTAAAATCTCTTAGACTTCATGAATTTTGGGTTTAGTCTTTTTGGTTTTTCATGATACTTGAATTTTCTAGTGTCCTTTAATGTTCTCATTTCTTCTCTTATAAACAAGCTACTTGTTTTGTATTCTAGGGATTGAAAAATATATATAAGAAAAGGTATGAATTTCTCTTTTTAAGTTTTATTATTCTGAGTATATATTCTTATTTATTCTTCGCTTTTTTAACAAATACATTTTTTTTTTATTTGATGAAAAGAGATTTCTTGAACCATTTTGTGCGACGTCTACAATTGAAGAATTAAGATTCTGTCCCTGAAATACGCAAGTATATATGAAAGAGAAGTGGTCTGGATCCTAGAAGGCAAGTCTTAGTCGCAAGGAGAAATTAAGATCAAATCCAGCAGTGAAGAGGAGCCATATGCATGCACGCACACTAGTGGTGCCGAGACGAACATCATCAAGGACATGGGAATCAAATCCATACACTCACCAACTCCATGGTGAACCACAGCCAAACATGCCACCGTTGTCGCTGCAACCCCACGTTAGGGCCGGCCCCGTCAAGTCTTCGCACGTCATCTCTCTTCCTGTTTGAGGTGCTTGTGCTCTTGGCAGCCGGCCCTTTTTCTCTTTTTCATTATCACACATGATATGGATATCCTCCTTTTCATTTTCCACACAAGTGAACAAAAATTAGCTAGTGTTGTCAGGAATAGATAACGACACCAGTGGCTCAAACTTAGGGTGATATGCGTTCAATGGCAATAGAGGATCCTCCTAGAGACAGCGGAGGGGCATGCAAATTGCAGCAGCTACTACGATATCTTTCTTCTTTTTTTAATAAAAAATAAAAATGAGACAAATGTGGGCGGAGACTGGAGAGGGACATGCCATATGGGCGGTTCAAGGAGGAGTAGTGGCTTCCATTAATTGCTTGGGTTGTCCCTTTTTAACTATTTCCAAAGATAATCATTGAGCTTGACTATGAATATATAGTTGCTCACACACAGCTGGCTTAAAGTGAATTGTCACTTTGGATGAACTTATTAATGTCTATATATGACAAATGAGGTTTAAGTTTACATAATTTTTATGTTATAAAGTATGATTGATAAATATATTTTATTTATTTTTGATTTTTTTTTGTTAGGGGGAGGTCTTGAATTATTGTTCAAGTTATCTATATGTTCTGGCTGACTTTGTAGGTTACAAGAATAAAAAGAATTTATTTACTGTGAGCCCATGCCATTATACAAGGGTTTATTTTTCATGGCTTGGTAATAGCATAGCAATGCATGTTTAGTGATAGAAATTAATCGAAGGTGATGAGGTTTACTGAGAACCCAGAAGGATGATGTTATTGTTGGAAATTTATTTTAATTAAATAAATTATAGGTGAATAAAAAATTAATTTTAAAGAATCTTTGGTTTTCATACTTAAATAACTATTGGTTTTCTAGATTTAATTCTTGATTTATAGTGGCTAATTAAAGGTTGATAATAGTGAGAATTAATAAAAATTAATTATTTGACCTTTTAACTTTCAAATTTCACTTTAAAGGGGAGGGGGGGGGGAGTTTCTTGTGTTTAAAAAATTGAAGAAATGCCAAAATTCACAAAAAAAATATATGTTTTTGACATGATTTGACCAATTTCTAACCATTTTGCATATTGTTTTTGTATTGAATTTTTTTTCAAAAATAAATAAAATAATTAAAAAGAAAAGAGAAGAGAAGAAAAAAATCAATCAAATAAATTTTTTTAGTAATTAAAACGTAATTTAAAAAAAAACACAAGGACTGATTCATTTTTTAAATAATAATTACAAAAGAAAAGAGAGAAAAATAAAATTAGCTTATAAGGAAGGACACTCTAAAAAGATCTAGAAGGTAAGAAAACATTCTACATAAATCTAGAAAGTAAAGGGAATCTTTAGAAAAGGCTAGAAAGTGGAAGGGTTGAGAATACTATAAATAGTCACTACACTCCAAAAACAGAAGGAGATAGAAAGATCCCCACAACAACAACAACAAAAAAGCACAAAAAACATTCTCTCTTATCCCTCCCCACACCCTATACACCCAAAAAAACTTTTTTAAAAAAATAAAAAATAAAAACAAACACACAAGCCCCGTGACCTTCCTAGGAGAAAGAAGACCAAAATAATCACCCTCATTCAAAGTCTAACCACCATCTCCCACCGTACTAGCCTCCTCACCAAGAATCTTTACTAGCAACTAGCAATAAACTTTATCAGTGTCTCTCTCACAACAACACCAACAACTAACAACCATAATTTTTTTCTCTAAACAATGGTCACAACCTCTTCCCATTCACAATTGAGAGCCACCTCAGTAGCAGCAAAGTCTCTAAATCGTGAACTTTGTCCACAACACAACACCAGATCAATTAATGTTTTGTTCTTCCATAAGCTAACGCCGACAACCATACCTAAAGCCAACAATAATAGTGAAAGAAGACAGTGAAAACCACTAGAGAGAGAGATCGAGAAGAAAATGATAGAGAGGACCAAATCATCAACTAAGCATATTTTATTTCTCATATGTTTATTTACCTCACTACTAATCCAAGAGTGAAGATGAGACAAAGGAGCTTTGGATCAACTAACTCACAAACCTCCAGCAACGGCGACGCGTGAATCTATGCGTTGGTAGTTGCATGGTTACACGTTCCACCACCATTCCAGCAAACCTCCAGCCTTGATCTTAATAGATCCTGGACACGCCAAACACCTTGAAAGATCGATTCGTAAACTCAAATATTTTTTTTAAAAAAAAAGTTGCTAAAATTTTGTGAAATTTGAGACAAAATACTCATTGTTGTGCATAATGTTTGGATTGTTTGGACATTATTGACTTGGATTGATGTGTGTTTGTGATTTGAGATTATTTTCATGAATATTGGATTAGGCATGAATATTATGAGATTTTATTTTGAATGAATGGAATTTTTGTGTTATGGGCTTGTTAAATTTGTTGAGTATTTGATTTGATTTGATTTGATTTAATATGATTGAATATGGACTGATTAATTTTGATTTTGTCTGTTGGTTGGGTGGATAAGATAAGATGATTGAATATAGCCATAAACTTTGAATTTGAGAATTTTTAGATCATCGTGAAAAATAATCTTGAGATGAATATTATATGGAGCAATTATTTTTCTAAAATGTTTTTGTTAACAATAATAATTGATTAATCTACCCAATATGGTATGGTCTAACCTTAGGCTCTGTTTTTCAAATTTTGATTTTTTTAAAAAATTAAATAAATAAAATATGGTTTTAAAGGTAATGAAAAAAATAAAAGACAATGATGAAAAAAATAATAGTAATAAAATCATCCTTGTATTAATTGTTTCTATTAGTTGTTAACTGACCGAAGATGAAATAATCTTATTTTAGATCCTGCCTTTTAGATGTTGGTTATCGAATAACAATATTAATTAATTCTTGATCGGTGAATTAATTGTTTCTATTAATTATTGATTGACCCAAGATGGTAGGGCGCAATATTGGATCATGTTCTTTGGATGTCAATAATTGAATAATAATACCAATTAATATATGATCTATAGGATATTAATCAATAAAATTTTCAGTCACCCTATAACCATTTTAATCTTTACAAATTCAATTTATTGTTCTTATCATTTATCAAGTAGCCCAAAATGGTATGGTCCAATAGTGAGCCCTATTCTTTGGACACTAATTAATAGATAATATTTATTTTTCAACTTGCAATAAACCTTATATACAGGTATCCTTATCATTTCCAAATAACCCTGGATGATGAGGTCTAATAGCGGGCCTTGTTTTTTGGACGTTGTTTTGTGAAAGACAATAATACCTTGAATAATATACATTCCAATTTAGGCAAACAACCAACAATGTACCTTAATTTAAGTAAGATGTAAATGGTAATGTCTATCTTTTTTATTACATAACCAACCTCTTATCCAAAACCTTTAAATACTAGTTATGGTTTTTAGTTACCATAAAACTAGGTGTCGACTTATTTTTTCTATTTTACCCCTTTTACATGTTACCTCGCCTTGATGTCCACATATAGCATTTCTAACTAGAATTTCATAGATTTTTCCACTCTTTCTCACTTCATTTTTAGTGTTTACATTCTTTTTTATGTTTTGGTTTTCCTTCCAAATCTAGAGTTTATGTTCATCTTGTTAAAAGATATTTGAGTTTCATATTTTTTTTTATGTGCATATAAACCAAGGTGTTGTTGTTGGAATCTTGTAAGTCATATTACAAGTATCCTTTTTTGTTTTAATTTAAGCATATATATTTTTATTATCAGTATGCAAGCTAGGAACTTAAATTAATATCATTTGTAAGTTTGGATATATGCTTAGCATGTATGGTAGTATTGTATTTGTGTTGAAAACATGTTCGCCATGAGTTATTATTTTGCATGTTTACCAATTTAAACTTGTATATAACTCCAGGCTTCCCTTATAAACTTTTTTATGTTTAACATGCCTTGTTAAGATAAACTAATCATTATTTCTCACTAGTCTAATATACACACACACACACACAAAAACTTTGGTACTACAATCTTAAGACTTTATCCTTATAGACTTTGTTTAGTTTATCTTGTGAAAAAAATAATATAAATAATAATTTAAATTAATTATGAAAGAGGTTATTAGCATCCTTAAAATATAGGTTACTATTTAACTTTCTTTTAAGTTGCTATATTTTCATATATGGATTTAATTTTATTTCTATATGCTTTAATCTATAAACTTTAGGTATGTTATGATTTATTTTTTTATATTTAATTTTAGAAGGTTGCTATTTATCAATGTTTTATAATTATATTTTGTCTTTTAAAATTGCTTTTCATGCTATTTGGATGGTTTAATGCATGTTATATATCTTATTGATTTATATTTTCTAATAAGTGAATACTTAATTTGTTTATGATAGTTTATGTTATCTTACTTATACTCTATAAGATTGATATCAAAGTTATCTAGTTGGTTTTGTTTGCATATATGTTCTTGTTCATATATATAGAAAGTTAGTGCGGTAAATAGATATGGTCTAAGAATTTTTGTCTAAGAAGATTGGATTTTAAGCGGAACCGTTTGTAACCCCTCCATTCTTTTTTAGGAACTTACTTAGTGAAAGTATTATTCACACGATATTATTTTTGTATACAATATAATTTGTAAGTGAAATAATGATAATTAAATAAATCTCAGTGAATAAAATAAGGCT
>Ga0307513_10007882_pt1 | contig 13724 bp, 13 predicted proteins | sample 15_EM_MG_FD_202174 | JGI IMG/M metagenome (GOLD analysis project Ga0307513, IMG submission 202174) | Populus trichocarpa ectomycorrhiza microbial communities from riparian zone in the Pacific Northwest, United States - 15_EM | ecosystem: Host-associated > Plants > Roots > Unclassified | place... | reverse complement strand
CTTTATAGACCGCATGAGGACGGTGGGTTCGCAGGATCGTGCCCTGTACAAACTTGAATATTGGGATCTTGAAAAGTCACGTGATACACACACAAAGGGGGGGTAAGCTCAAGATAAGCTTTTAAGCGGCAATGGGGCCGCACAGGAGCCGCAACCCTGAGCCAAGAGCTTCCTAAACATCTACCTTCCATATTGAGAAGACGACCAGACTATCAGTCAACAGCAGCGCGTCAACCTCGAAGTTCAATTTTACAAGTTGATCGTCTGAGTGAATAGTAGCCAATGTCAGTTTAAATCTCCGGACCTGTTCGCCTTCCTATCAAACAAGCTTGATGTTACCCCCTGCCTTTTGAAAGAAGTCTGCTTTTGTTCTTGAAAGACTAAATCAGCCGCAGGCCGTCTCACCTCATCAGCACATGTCCACTCCGTCAGACCACTTGAAAGAAAAACACCACACTTGAACACGATAACCTCAAACTCAACCAAGTGTCCTTATTGCAGGCGACGCTATCAACAGGCAGCTGCATATGAAAAGCACCTTCAAACAATGCATCTTGATATTGTTCTATCCCTCCGAGTCCGTGCAACAGCAGACCAGGGCTCACCGCAGCCGACCGCTTTCAGACGGCATGAAAACGTCGATCCGGACGACTCAGACTATGAATCTGATTCTGAGCTGGAGATTGAAGACCAGGGGGCATATAAAGAGATAGAAAATGATAGGCAAGATGATTCAGATGTGGAGGACACTTCCGAACCACCGGCTCGTGGGCGCCGATCCAGCCAAGAGATTATTCCAGGTGCTGGAAGACCACTCGGCGATCTTGTTAACTATACAGAGCTCAATTTGGCCACAACAAATGACCCCTGGAGCCCTTTCTTGTCGGAAGCGGACTTCAATTTAGCGAGTTGGTTTGTCCGGAACAAGGTAGCCAAGTCCCAGATTGAGGCGTACATTGCCCACGGATTGGGTGGTACGGATGCCAGATCGTTCCGGTCAGCGTATACTATACGACAATATCTTGACGAACTGGACCAGTTTGGTGATTACGTGGTGTGGACTGAAGCCGCAATTGACGATGGTCAGCATGCGACAACTTTGTATTATCGGAATGTGATTGACTGCGTTCGTTTCCTGATCCGCCAGGTTGCGTAAAGATCGCAGATGGTCTACGCGCCTGTGCAGGAATACAATTCAAGTGGGGAGCGATTATACTCGGAGATGCATACAGCGGACTGGTGGTGAGATACGCAGGTATGAAATATGTCCTGACATCTGCAAGTGCTCTCTGTTACCAGTCCTGACCGTTTATTGGATTTCCTGGTAGAATACTCTGCCTGCCGGGTCAACTGTGGTACCTATTATCCGTTTGTCGGACCAGACTCACCTAACCAATTTTTCGCCGGACAAGAAAGCCTGGCCGGTCTACATGACGATCGGCAATATCCTTTCCCAGACGAGAAACAGGCCTGCCAAAATGTCAGTCCTACTTGTGGCATTGCTACCTGTACCGCCAAAGCTCACTGGAGAATCAAGCCGGGCCGATGAAACCCAACGGCAAATCAATGCGAATTCTCTGCGGGCTGTCTTTGATCTTGTTCTCGCATCTTTGCACTATGTTTCCCATGAAGGCATGGTTATGGATTGTGCGGATGGTAAAACACGCCTTTGTTTTCCCATCCTGTCGGCCTGGATTGCGGACTATGCTGAACATACGACCTTGCATGGGATAGGCAGCAAGTGATGCCCAAAGTGTGAGGTTCCTTGCAACGAGCTTGGTGGAAATCCGCGGGAGGTCTATGAGGTCCGCGACTACGCCATATATGAAGGGAAAGCTGGGCAGCTTGAGTCGGGAGAGGCTGGTAGCACCCAGGAGTATTTTCGGCAGGTGGGCGTGAAAATAGGGCGGAATGTATTGACTGGACTGCACGGAGTGAACCCGTCCGACCAACACAAGCCGGACCTCTTGCACAACATTTACCTCAGCCGATTCAAACATATGATGCAATGGGTAGAAGGGTTCCTGAAACAGCATAAACGGCACCAGGCATTCGACGATGCCTGGAATGAAATTCCGCCTTATCCGGGATTCAGTGTACCAAAAAAGGCCTATCGAGAAGTCACACAATAGCAGGGAAAGGAAATGCGCAACCTTAGCCGGTGTATTTCAGCCATACTGGCGTCCGCATTGCGAAACCCGCACAGTTGTCCCCATCATGATTTTCAGATTCCCTTGAAGTGTGTTCAAGTTAGTGCTCTGGTTGATTTCTCCCTCATGGCCCAATATCGCAGCCATACACCAGATACACTTTCCTACCTGGAAAGGGATCTGCTGACATTTGACCAGACGAAAGACATTTTCCTTGAATTCCGTACCTTGAAAGCTACCCGCGCGGAAGCCAACCGCCAGGATCGGGAGTCACGGGAACTAATCGCCAATGAATGTGCTCATGAGATTCGCCGTACCTCTGCGGCCAAACGGCGTTGGCAGGCGGATCAAGAGAGACTTCAGAGGGTTAATCAGCGGGCGGATTTGATCCGCCGGGAAAACTACTTCAACTTCATCAAAATGCACTATCTTAGTCACTTTTCCTCCCACGTACGACGTTTTGGATCCATATCAATGTATTCCACAGAGATCGGTAAGCTAGCACATAAGGGTCAAATCAAAGAGGGCTACCGCAGGTCAAACAAAAATGAAGCTGCCCGCCAGATCTTGTCACACTATGGCCGCCAGCATGCACTAGGAACGAGGCTACAGACACTAGACCTTCTTTTGAAGGCAGAAAATTTTGTCGCAATAGAAGGCCCCGGGAGGGAGACAGCGGCTGCACCTCGGAGAATTGTCCAAGGCCAGATGAAGAAGGTCAGCACGCTGACCGAGCTCTGCAGAACCTGCAACATCGATTATGGGGACATAATGGAGGAGATGTTACGTTTTACCAAGCAGCCTGTAGCGGATGACCATCCGCTGTCTTCTGACCCTACCGAACTGGGGTTACTTCCTGTAGAGCAATTTACGCACCTTGAAAGTCCGGTCGCTAACTTTCAGGAAACGGAGGTTTTCCAGATTCACCGAGCCCGCAGCACCGGAACAATGGCTTTCCGTAGCTGTGGTCCCAGAAATGATTGGGTATGGATCCAGGCGGGCGGAGAGGACAGTTATGGCGATCTTCAGGGGCAGGGGGTGGCGCAACTGTTAGCCCTTTTCAAAATAAGAAACGTCTTCGGCGAGGCCACTGGTGTCCGGCGCCTAGCACTACTTCGTGTACTCGATCCGATCAATTCTGGTAGATTCCATCTCGCAAGCGGACATATACGAGTCGGAAAGCGGCGTAGTGGTCGAGAGATGCGAATAGTTGATATAGGGACAGTGATTGGACAGGCGCATGTAATTCCCACGGGGGAGGGCCAATGGATAGTAAATCACAGGATTGATCTGTGGACGTTTAATGAAATATATTAGATTATTCTATACTACTGGATTGTGTATAATATGCACACAGCCGAGTTCAAGCCGGAGGCTTAAGATCGCAATTGCCACCCGGGTGCCCGGATTCAACTCGGCCGTGAGAGTCGGGCGGATGTGTGAAAGCGGACGAAGGTAGGCGTCTGCGTAGTGGGACCGGCAGGGTGCGGACAAGGGTAAGAGACCGCGAAGGGCGCCGGCAGGGTGCCGACGAGGGGAGGAGTCTGCGTAGAGTGTCGGTAGGGTGTTGCAAGCATTATGGGGTGTCCCCGGACGAATCTAGGCCGTCGGGCTCCCAGAATCTGGCAGGTCTACTGGAGAAACCCCCAGGCGAGAGCAGACTGAAGGTGGGTGTTCTGACGGAATCAGGCCGTGACTAGTGTTCGTTACAGGGCGGGGCGGGGCGGGTTTTCACTCGCCAGGCCCCGCCCTTACAGAGGGCCGGGGGGGGTATTTTTAGTGTAATCCCCGCCCCGCCCCCGCCCGGGGCCCACCCGCACTCATTCCCTGGACGGGGCCCTGTTTGTTACCACCCATGGATAGCGGGGACCCGTCCGGGGTATGGGTGGGGCGGGGGCCTGGGCGGGGACAGGGGCAGGGAATGCCGAAAAAGACACCCCGCTCCAAGCCGTTGAGCGGGGCAGGGTGGGGAAAAGGGCCGGGGGCCCGCGTTTTCCGGTGCCCCGTCCGCCCCGTAACGAACTCTAGCCGTGACAAGTGCGCCGGGTGGTGAGGACGGGAACAAGGGTGTTGGGAGGCAGCAGGCGCAGGATGTGCAATCGTAGGACGCCCGGACGTTCCGGACGTGCAGGACGCACAGGACGCAAAGGCGGACGTTTAGGCCGTACGGAACGAATGGGGCGGACCCACGCCGTCCGGACGCGGGCCCTATCCGTCTGGAATAAATGTTTTTTTTGCTGATGTGGCTACAAACAAATATCATAGCAGTTCATACATCAAATACACAATCTAGGTAATCATCTTATTTGCTTAAACTATAATTTTTGTGGTTGGTTTCAACTTTCTTTACTATTATTGTAGGTAAGATGCTATTTGAACCAGTTTGGAATAAAGTGAGTATACAAGAAACATTATTTTTTATTATTAAATATAGATTTCTGATTCTGATTCTCCATCTCGAAAAGTACTTTCTATCATATTTTCAATATAGTATCATTACTAGTTGTGCAGATAATAAAATAGACATTGGTGTTCTAGTGGTTGCCATGGTGAGCCATGTCAGGTTACAGAGCCGGAACCCCGTAAAATACGTTAACCTCACACTTTTCGCAAATATCTACAAATGACCTGGGTGCTGTAGCGGGTGAAATTTGGCTTTACTAACTTTTCAGTTTTTCGCTTGTTTACAAATAGCTTGGATAGTATAGATAGCCTTTCATGATCTTTGCTTGGGCAGGCATCACGTTTCTGTAGGGCTGTTGACTAGTCTTGCGAGACAGGGGGGCCCTATGTACTTCTATTCTCATCGTGTATTCGGAACTTGAATGCGGTGACTATTAAAGTTCTGGTAGGTATGTCAGGATTATGAGAAATATTGGAGATATGACAGGTGGAACATAAAGAGGAGAATGTAGCCGATGCTAAGTCATGGTGATGATGAAGAATATAAGAGTTACAAGAGCTGTGACGATAATATGAGGGAGATGGCTACTATTTGTAAAGAATTGCCTTCAACATAATATAAAGGCCGGACTAAAGAGCCCAAGTCTCTCATAGCTTGAGCATTTAAGTTTCGTCTACTAACTAGATTGTCTGCCAGAAACTGCCATCCAAACAGCGTGGGCCTATGACTTCAAGTTCCCTTGCAAAGTGCGGTCAAATGGTTGGACTGGAACCTTGCTCTACAGGAGATTGCGACAATCACCAAGATTCCACTTTCCACCTACCCTAATATCATCCACTTCTCAGTTCTCCGTATGACACAAACTGGTGTTCATGATTCCCGCTCAGAGGAGAATCTCAGTCCTAGGCCAACTGTGGTAAAGGGTCAAAACTAGGCACTATGACCAGAGGAGAGAAATAATCTAGGTAATAGTAGCGCTTACTAGTCATATTTGGTTGTACTACTAAGGTCTAAATCTTTAAGAATACCTGATTCCGAATGCGTAATGAAAATGGAAGTATGGTGGTGAATCTTTACTCGGGAGTATTCCCATCGCGTATTCGGAATCCGGTTGCTACAAAAGTGCCGACCAGTGTGTTGGTATTATGAGAAATATCAAATGTATGATGCGATTAATATACAGGGGGGAAAGCAGCCGATCGTAACAGGTTAGCCGATCGGACTAGGGGACGGAATACTGGGGTTATATGTTTTTAGTTGTGATAATTGTGGTGCGGGTGACCACAATTGTGACGATAATATGAGAGGAGGGAGTTGTGAGTTCTAAAAGGTTACTTTGGGCATAATATAAAGCTGAGGTGAAAGAGCCCCAAAAACCTTCAGAGTTTTTATTACAATTATCTTGAGCCGATACCCGGGTAAAAGCTGTGAGGAAAAACTGTAGGAGCACATGGTAGGGGCCCCGTCAAATGTAGGGAACTGAGCAGAAGCTTGACCCGGATGAGACTAAATAATACATGTAATAGTGGCTCCTCCTAGCCATATTTGGACATAGCACTAAGCTATAAATGTTTATTAATACCAGATTCCGAATACGAAATGAAATTACAAGTACATCTCTCGCAGTTTTGTCCCCACCACGACGACGACAACGAGGAACACACCACAGAGCAACGGCGGAAGCGTTTGCGCTGTGGACTGAGGAAGGAAAATTAGTGATAGCGGATCGCAAGAGAAGGATCTCCTGTATCTATATAGTCGGACAACCTATGAGGTTGGGCTCCACTTGGTCAGATCCTTTTTTCTTTTGTGCGGTCCCTGGCTTAGCGGTGGATAAAAGGGTTGCGAAGTAGCTTAGTGGATTTGAATTGATCGTGACTTGTGTGGTTTTTCTTTCTAGTTAAGATTTCTTGATATGATAGTTGTTTGTACTACCTCTTTCGTTTCGCAGAGTAGATATACTATCCCCAGGTTCTTCGTTTCAGTATCTGTCGGTTAATTTATGTAGTTAAATTTAAAATATGTCTATGCGAAAAGATTAGCCAACCAGTGTTGAATTTTGCGCAAGCAGCACTGGCTGCCATAGTATCTGGCGTCTTTACCTGGGTACCAGGCGGCTTTGACCTGGGTTGCCTATCCTCTCAACCTGGCGATTGCCTGGGCGCCTGCAGGCTTCGGCTTTTGATAATTTAAGCCCCTGTTCGGTCGGGATGGGACCGGTCCATTAGGCGACCGTTTCAGCTGTTAAAAGAGCTTTGGCTCCGTTTTGAAACGGTCGTTTGTATGGAACAACGGAACTGTCCCATCACAACCGAACAGGCCTAACTGGACTACCCAGGGTTTTCAAAACCATGGCCGGACTGCACGCTTGGCGGCACTGGTTCCTGCTGCCAGGGCATGCTCCGCTAGTCCCTATCATACTTATTTGACTGGTTTGGCACTAGATCCTCTGTTGGCTAGGAGGCCTGCCGATCTGCGCAGCTCCGAATCCCGGGCACAACGGGTGATAAAGCTACTGCGATGGCTGCGGAAAGGCCCATAAACTGGGGCAGATGAGCTTTAAAGATTCTGGAGAAAATAGTTGATGATTGGGAAAAAGCATCTTGAACGACCAGGCTATGGAAAATCGAAGGATACAAGGAGGAACTAAATACACCAAGCGGTATGATGGGGAGATGGAGAGGCGGTGGCGGGAAAAAAAACCCCGTGAAACAAGAGGAGCGATTAAAAGATACTCCCGGCTTCTGAGCAATAAATACTCGCATATCTGGGCTAAAGGTAGAAATTCCCATCAGAGTCCCTGCTATTTTTGCTTACCAAGTCATTAAAGAACCCCCCCCTTCAATCCCCATTTTCAGAAGCCCCATTTCAAACCCCCCCTTCTAACCCCCCGGGTTCGATCATCAAAGGCCTTCTTTGCAACACTGCCCTTAATGGTTGGCAAAGTCCCAAAGTCCTAGGAATCGACCCTAGGTTTTGTGGTCTTGTCGTCCATACCTAGGTTCCTAGTCACCTTAGCACAGAGATGATACCGACCCAATTTTTGGTGGCAACCCAGAACAGTCGCTTATTGAATCCAGGGGCCAGGGTTATTCGTGACATGGAAGCAGAGGAAACACTTGTCCTGTCATGTAATTAGCGGTTTCATTAAACTCGCACAACACGGGTCGCCCATCTTCCTCTCTCCCATCCCTGAAGAAACTACAGCGGTACACAACATTCCACCACACCATCACTGTCTCTACAATGAATCGCTTTTTAAAGTCTCCCTTGGCAGCACGCTTGACGGCGGCAGCTCGTACGGGCACATTTCACCCTCCCACCCTCAGTGTTCCTACCGCCTTCGATCATCATCTCAAGTTGGTAATTAACAATGGGCAGTGGTGTCGCAGAGCCCCTGCCACTACGCTTGTGTCCAGTGCGGCCGCTAAGAAACTTGAAGCCAAGTGGACTAGATACACCAAAAAGGAGTGTGCAAAGAGGCTCAAGGAATGGAACGAGATAGAGGCTATGTCGCTCAAAATCTACGAGAGATCCGAGGCCTGCCAGCGCCATTCCAATCAGAGCTTCTGTGATTCTCTTAACAAACATTCCTACTGGCTTGAGTTCTTCAAGGAAAGGCAACGACGGTATGACGCAACACAGAAAAAATTAATTCTGCGGAATACTAAATTTCTTGTAGGATTACCCGTATTCCTCCCACTTTACAGGCTTCTAATTCTTCAACAGGAGCAAGCTTTAGAAGACAGAACAAAGGTGATGAAGTTGAAGAAGGAGTTTAATCTCTGGGGGACTCTAGGTATGAAAGATCAACTTGAGACTATTTATTTACTAACGCACAATTGCAGAACGTATTGTCTACCTTGCTAAATTGGAAGAAAAGGTCCCAGCAACAGCCAACATCCAAAAGGGACTGGACATGGTGGCACAGAGGCCCGAATTCACTACAGTTCTGAACGAGGAAGTACTAGCCCGCAAACTCAATGCCAAGGATGTCATTGCTTGTATTGGCCACCTCTACGCCAAGGCATACAACCCTAGAGATGGTAATGATGACGCTCATACAAATGTCATTATTCTCAGAACTGCTAAATTTGAAGAGAATGAACGTGCTGCACTGGTGACCTTCCTAAAGGTCCAAAGTAAGTGGGCATGTCCACATGACTGGAGAGAGGATGCAGCATGTAAGGCAGGAGAGTAGCGGATTCAACTGGTTGTATTTAAATTCTGCTCTACTTATGCAGATAGTACATGATTGAGATACTGGTATCGGGGGTGGCTGAAGCAATTGTGATGGAACCCCTGCGTCCAGTCCGTTCTTTCATCTTCGGGGGGGCTGGTCCAGGCTGGACGGACAGCAGTGCCCGACAAAATGTCCAAGTTATCCTGGGGGACGCCAGTGTCTCAGACAATGGAATTTGCCCTGACGGGTGTGCTCTACAGCTAGTTGGCAAGAGCTGCAGATAACAGGCAAGGAGAGCAGGCCAGGTCTGGGAGTTGCTATTCCATAGAGGGTAGCAGGGACCCACATAGTGATGGCCACGATCATGATCGAGGGGACCCCATGATCGGATGATTGATCAAATGTGTTGGAGCGTCCTTCCACATCTGGTATGGTTGACTGCGGGGTGTTATGTAAGCCGGGGATGTGGCGGCAGCAATGCGGCAGCGAGTGAGGCTCTGTGAACTAGGGAAATCGTGACTACGTCTTTTCTTGTTACATAGCCGGGGTCACCCCCCACCTTTTCTCTCTCTATCAATACAACAGTCGTTTCAACAAAATGGGTAGGTCCTGATCGAGTGATCGATCATGGCCACTGCTCGAGCATCATCGAGTATAGTCGATTATCGTCGACTATGCTCGAGCATGATCGATTTTGTATCTATTAAGTAGGAAATATTCACTGAATATGGATTACCAGTATTTACATCCGTGTTATAACAAGAGCAGAAGATCCCTACCCTATCGTTCACTTAAGTATCATGGTAATTTGTGGCTGATCTAGAGGGTGTCGGTAAGCCCGGACGGGTGTCATGCCTTACTTATATAAGTTGAACAAAAGTTATTGAAAGTTATTGGCAGTATTCCCTCATTGCGACAGACCTGAAGCGATGTGAGCGGTGGCATTATGACAAAGTCAGTAGTCAGGATGGCAACTTGTTGAAGAACTAATAAAGTAAAGTCTGGCCTGAAGAATTGGTACCTAGTGTGCGGGCAGATTCCTAGTATATAAGTTCATCGCATCCCCAATTAATAAGGTTATGTTGGAAAAGTGATTACGTATTGGCCACAAACTCACCGCAGTTGTTATATTCTACCTTTACCAAGGTTAAGTTAGCCAGTAATGTTTGCTTCTCTTTTCCGTCACCATAGTTTTCTCTCTTTCCTATCTTTCTTTTGCCGTTCTTTACACTTAATTGCAATACGAATCTCTTCTTGTGTTCGCGATATTTCCAACAGGTTACAAGAGTGATTGGTCATGATTCAATATGCTCGAGTATACTCGATGATGGTCGAGCAAAACTCGATCATGGCCATCACCAGTTGACGTCCTCTTGTCCCAAAAGGATCCTTACTACCTTCTCCCACACCTCTCCGCTGCCCACGCGACTCGCGTTCGGCCATATTGGGGGTCCACATGCCGGGACTAAGGCCCTTTCCTTCCATAATCGCATCCAGTGTTCCCAACGGGCTAGGCCGTAGGCCGGGCCAAGGCAGGCCGCTCTGGGAGATAGCCTAGGCCGATCTAGGCCGAATTCGAGCGGCCTGCGAAAGCCTACCAGGCCTGATAGGCGCCTATAGGCCCGGTGATTAACGTTGGGAAGAGATCGCTTTAAGGATATCATGATTCCCCCACCTCTTTCAACCTCTGTCCTCGATTTTTTTCTACAATTAATTTAATTAATTAATTAACTACTGTATCTGTAGTATTTCTGCTAATAAAACGAAACTATTCTTATATTTTCAATGCTATTTAGTAATCGGAGAACATTGATTGTGAATTTTTGCCGCGGACGCTGCATAGTTGCTCACTAAGAGTAGGCTCGCCTAGGCCGTGCAGGCCGGCCTAGGCTATATAGGCCAGGCTGGTCTATTCGACAATCGGTACTAAGCCTATACGGCCTATAGGCGGGCCCGGCCAGGCCAGGCTCAACCCTTACCAAGCCTACAAGCTCGGGCCAGGCCAGGCCCTAGAGAATTCCCATAGGCCAGGCCAGGCTTTGCTGCGGCCTAGCCTACCTGGCCCGTTGGGAACACTGATCGCATCTGCCAGCTCCGCATTACCCTTCGCCGCTGCCCAGGGGACCGGTATTACGCCATATAAACAGAATATCTGGTTGGGGTCGACGTCCTTTCGTTCCAAAAGCATCTTTACTATGCCCACGTGGCCGCTTCCAGCCGCCCACGAGAGCAGCGTTCGGCCATATTCAGAGTCTACCTGGTTGGGACTGACGTCCTCTCGTTCCAAAAGCGCCTTTACGATCCGTTCCTGACCGTTCTCTGCTGCCCAAGAGAGCAGTGTTCGGCCATCTTCAGTTACTAACTGGTTGTGATTGACATCCTCTCGGTCGGAAAGCATTCCGACTACCCTCAAATGCCCATTCTCGGCCGCCCACAGGAGTAGCATTCGACCATACTTAGTGTCTCCACGGTCGGGAATGACGTCCTCTCGTTCCAAAAACATCTTTGCTACTCCTAAATGTCCTGACCCCGCAGCCAACAAGAGTGGCGTTCGCCCATATTCGGTGTCTACGTGATCGGGATCGACGCCGTCTAGTTCCAAAACCATCTTTACAACCTCCTTATGCCCGTTCCCAGCCGCCAACGAGAGAGGCGTTCGACCATATTTGGTGTCTACATGGTCAGGATCGACGTCTTATCGCTCAAAAAGCATCTTGACTACCCCCATATGTCCGTTCCTTGCCGCCCACGAGAGAGGCGTTGGGCCATAACGTCGTTGACCGGGAAACGGATCGGCACCGGGATCCGGCTCGGCGCCAAGCTGGTCTCAACACTTACCCCGCCCACAATAAAAACAATCACCCCAGTCGCATATATTACCGAATCAATACAAAATCACAATAGATGCCACCCATCAAGAAGCTGCCAAAGGATGAAAAGGAAGCTTTGCTTCAAGCGGCGGTCAAGTTCTACCAGGAGACCTCGGAAGCGTCGATTAAAGGTACAGCGGAGAAGTATGGGATCGCCTATTCAACATTGCGGGGTAGGCTGAAGGGGGCAGTATCCCGGGTGAGCGGGCATGCGAGGATGCAGGTTTTGACACCATATGAGGAGAACTCGGTAGTCCGATGGTGCGAGCGTTTGGATGAGTGGGGACATCCAGCAAAGATGTCCCTAGTAAAGGAGATGGCGCAAGCAATTGTATCGCGAAGGTTAAATCATCATATATTAGGAAAGCATTGGATGTCACGGTTTCTCAGCCGCCACCCCCAGCTCTCAGCAAAATTAAGTACTCGTATAGATCGTCAGAGGGCCCTTGCCAGTGATCCGCGCGTGCTAAAGGATTACTTCAATAAGGTTAGACCCCCGACTATCCTACCCTTATTATTGTATTAATTGAGAATCTAGTTGCAATATTTAATGAAGTTTTATGATATTTTACCGTCCAATATGTACAATATGGACGAGAAGGGATTCATGATGGGGGTAGCATCACGGTGTAAGGTAATTTGTAAAAAGGGGCGGCGGACAACAAATTTGGTACAGGACGGCTCACGCGAGTGGGTCACGGTTATTGAGTGTGTCTCCGGTGATGGTTCCTCTCTTCGACCTATGATCATCAATAAAGGCCAAGCCCATTACATGGGCTGGTATTCGAAGCTAAAAAAAAAAGATCTAGCGATATTTGGGGTTTCGGAGAAGGGTTGGAGCAACGAGGAGTTGGGATTGCGTTGGCTAAAGGAGGCTTTTGACTGTGAAACACGGGAGAGGTAAGTATTAACACAAAACTCCCTATATTCGATTAAACTGACCAAATGTTCTTTAAACTATATAGTGCTGGAAATGCATACCGGCTGCTAATCTTAGATGGGCATACTTCACATTTCAATTGGCGATTTTTTGATTACTGTCTTAATGTCAAAATCATTCCCTTTTGCCTTCCAGCACACTCGACCCACCTGCTGCAACCCTTAGATGTCGGACTTTTCAGTCCTCTGCAAAAGCACTATGGGAATGGGCTTGATGAATTTGTACGGAAAGGCCATGCTGGTATGAATAAGGGAGAATTCCTACCGTTTGTATTGCCAGTTTATTTAAAGTTTTCTATCTTCTACCTATACAAACTAATTCCTATTTGATAGAATATTAATGCCAGCGAGACGATTAGCTTTTACATCCAGTAATATTCAGAGTGCTTGGGAGGCAGTAGGCATAATTCCATTCAATCCACGTCGGGTGCTCGGTGCTGTGAAGCGAAAGGAGCCGCCTGCCAGCAAGGTCCACACTCTTTCGGTTGGCGGTAACCCCCACTCTCATATTCCGAAAACACCACGCGCGGTTAGTCGAGCAACGCGAACTGCTTATTCCCTTGTGACACGCAATACCCCATCCTCCCAGAGGCTGAAATCTATCCTTTCTGGCCTGTCGGAAGGGTTTCAGCAAACCATTGCGGATAAGGTACTGGAGGAGGAGGCCCACAAACAGTACCGACTCCTGGTCGGAAAGGAAAAAAAGGGCAAGACTTCCGACCGCCGCAAGTTGACAGAAGCCACAGTTGTCACATCGGAAACAATCCTCATGTTACGTGAAGAGCGCGAGCGGGTCGATGCGGCAAAGGCAGCCAAGCAAGCCAAAAAGAGTACACGATCACAGCCTGCATCCGTTAACACCAAATTCCTCCCAAAATCCAGGATGTCCGACAACAATCTGGTAGAGATATCTCCGATAACTATTCCTCAAACTACACCAACCAGCAGTGCGGAAGAACTCTGGGAGGAAATGGAGGCCTTGGAGCTTGATATTGGTACTGATATGGGCTGCAGTGGGGGGGGAGTGGTGGATACCATTACTCTACAACGGAATTAATATTTGGCCATTTGCAAGGCGGGTTTCAGTTTCTTTGTAGTTCAATTCACTTTCTTTATAATTGGTAATAGCTTGGAGCTTGGGAAAATACTTCCATCTTTAAATTTAATAGTTTCGTTCA
>Ga0307513_10007881_pt1 | contig 13726 bp, 8 predicted proteins | sample 15_EM_MG_FD_202174 | JGI IMG/M metagenome (GOLD analysis project Ga0307513, IMG submission 202174) | Populus trichocarpa ectomycorrhiza microbial communities from riparian zone in the Pacific Northwest, United States - 15_EM | ecosystem: Host-associated > Plants > Roots > Unclassified | place... | reverse complement strand
AACTTGGATTTCATAGGCGCAGTTTGTATGCGTATGAACCGTTGCCAGGCCACACAATTGGTGGCTTTCGTCAAAATTTGGTGAAGGAAAAAAGTCTGTCGAACTCTTGGCGCCAGGACTCGAGCAAACTCCGTTCGCTGAGTGGCCCAGAAGGCCTGGAGCCAATGAGGAGGGGTTCGACAGACTTTTTTTTTTTTTTTTTTTTTTTAAACACTTTTTCCATTTCGCGGCCTATATGCTACTCTAAAGCGTTGCCACTATCCTATCAACCAAATCCGCCAAACAACCAAAATAACTCATCCGCCCACCATCCAAACAAACTCCATCCTCCCGAGCGGTGCAATAGCAGGAGACATACATCAACCCGCACACCCAGCCGTCGACCCTAACCCATCTTTCCCCGCAATCAAATACCCTATCAGTACGCCTAACGGGTGAGGTGGACCTGTACCTTCTGCTCGCCCTTTCCCCTTCATCACGTTGTCAAACACCAACAACCACCAAAAACAAAAAATAAAAAACTTAAAAAAAAAAAACATCAACCACAATCTCCAAACCTATCAACCACCCACCACCTATCGCCAAACCATCAACCTACACGCAAGCCCCGAGCCTAATCATGTGAGTCTTTAGCGCCCACGGTCTCCGCCCGCTGCGAATCATAAGCCCCTCTTGACCCCGGTCAACAATCAACGGTAAGGCCTACTACCCCTCGCCACATATCGTCCCCCAAATACCCCTCTCACCGGCGCACGGGCACTCACCCCTCTGGTACGGTAGGTATCCCCCACCATCCCATTGCGCACACCAATTAAACTCCGGTCTACAAACCGGTACTCCCGCCTTACCACATTCCACCCCCTGACCCTAGGCCCATCCACCAACCTAGGCCCCAAGGGGCCCGCCTCCCATCTCGGTCCAGTCGGAACCAAATCCGCCCTCGGTCCCAACGGCGCCACCATCACCGCCCTCTCTTCCTCAACCGGAATCACCGTCATCACCTCGGTTTCATCCCCACTCTCACCCCCATCACCCCCCACGGTCAACCTCCTCTTCTTACCCTTCGGCAGCCTCACCACCGCCACCTCCAGGCCTCCCATCTCCAACTCCACCCTCGACTCAGCCTCCGCCGGCTTCGCCTCAGGCAACACCACACTCGCCACACTCGCCATATCATCCGACGCCACACTAGGCGCCACCTCAGCAACCACAACCGGCTCGGGGGGCTCAGCCACCACTTGCGGCTCAGGCTCCTTATTCGAAGCCACCCCCTCACCCACAATCCGTAGCCCGTCCAACTCTTTCTGAAGACCATGATTCCTCCTCGAAAGAACAGAAACATGGTGCCTCAACCTCGAAACCACCTTCTCCAGGTCCGCCATCTTTAACAACGCTGTCGAAACAGCCAACCCTTGTTTAGCAACCTGAGTTGCCGAAAACGTCGTAACACCTCGCTTAGCCATCTTAATCGATACCGGACAGTCATGGATAGATAGAGGTAAAATAAAAGTAGATAAAAGAGATAAACTTATCTCTCTAAAACCAAATAAAATCAAAGGAAAATCCCTTGAAGTTAAAGACTTGAAGCCGTCGGGAAGAGGGGTCCAAGGATCTCGATTGGTCAGAAGCCAAATGTGACGAGTTGAAATTTCAATCGCTGTGGTTGTAACCGACGTGGTGGATGTTCGACAGACTTACCCACAACCCCCTGTACTCATAATTTTCTGATGGTTGTGGACACAACCGCTGTTGCATACGGGAAGAGGATTGACCAGAGCCTCAGGATTTTTGTGGCATGCAATAGCAGTCGTGTTCACAAAAGTCAGAAAATTACGAGCCGTAGCGGTGGAGCAAATCCTACGTGTGACCCAGGGGCTGCTAGGTGGGGCTCGCTACCGAGTAACAGATTCTCACTACCAACAGTATCCATGGCAACAACAGCCCCAACTACAACAGGCCTCCTCACAGCCTGGTTGGATTTCCTTCAACCGAAGAACCATTGACAAGAACGATCGGTTAATAGGGTCGGGGGTTCCAAAAAAAAGGTTTTTGGATGGTCGGTTGAAGATAAGGAATTCCAGGACCAATCAAAATATTGAACACTAGCCAATTCAAGTACCGCATTTTCTGGTTAAGCTCGTTTTCACGCTAAGACGTCAAAAGAAAGTGTGGCAAAATACGAGGGCTTCTTTAGGCAGAGAGTTGCCTTTAGGGGAAAGATTTTCATAGATATTCACCATGGAGTGTTAATTTTGAGACTTTTGCTATCAATTTAGGGGAAACAACTAACCTAGAAGGGCTACTTTGTGAAAAATTCTGACTCACACCTTATTCTGACCTCTTAGCGCGAAAACGAGTTTAACCAGAAAATGCGGTAGTTGTGATGAGAAAAGCTTCGGGATCCGTTCATCACGGCCATGATACAAACACGAGATTTATTCCCGATTGCTAAAATGGGCCAGTGTTTAACATTTCAATTCGCGGAGCAATCCCTTACCTACTGCTAGGATACTCCTGCCCGAAATATATCATGCGCTCCCAAGGGCGTGCTAGCAACACATATTCCAAGCCAATCGTTCTCTCACGCCAGCGTACGACCCTACCCATCACAATTCTCAATAGCGCGAGGCCTCCTAGGCCCCAACCCCCGTTGCCTTATCCCCACTCTCCCCTTCGCTTCCTCCTGCAACCGCTAGTGTCGCTATTGGCATGATTTTGGTTGTACTCGTAATTTTCTGACATTTGTAAACACAACTACTGTTGCATATGGGCAAAGAATCAACCAGAGCCTCAGGATTTCGGCGGTATGCAATAGCAGTTGTGTTTACAAACTTCAGAAAATTACGAGGAGAATGGGATGAAGTTCCCTGGTACTTGCCAAACTCAAAAGTATTCGGAAAAGGCGCCAATCCTAGCCCTTGATTTCTTAAGATTTTAGGCGTTGCATTCTTGCAGTGGGAGAGCAGGTCCGTGCACAAACGGCTGAAAATCTGTGAAGGTATTTCCTTCGAAGGCCACCAGACCCAAATGATACGGCCCCCACCATCACAGCAGCGGGCTTTCGCCCAGGAAGTAAGGGTAAGGGTATTTTATTTTTTGTTGTCAAGGTTGCCCAAATGATGATTGCTGGTATCAAGCTGAGGTAATTGGTTGCAAGGTATTTTTCAAGCGGTAGCGTTAATTTGGCACCTCACGGTATGGGTGGTCAAGCCCGACCGGGTGGTGCACCATAACTTATTCTCCGCCGGAGTACTCGTAGAAAGTGTGTAAACTAATGAGTCTTGGTGGTGATCTTCGTTCCTGTCCACACCATCAAATGCTTTTCCACCTTTTGCTGGAATGGGGCGGATGCGAGTGGGCCGATTCAAGACCGGATTTTCGGCCAATCATCTTTGATTACAAATTTTCATCCTGAACCCATCCAACGCCCATCCAAACCCCTCCGGGGGTTTGAGGTACCTTACTCGAGTATTAACATCAACAACAGCAACAGCTCTACTTCCTCCGACCGCGCGGGCGTTGATGGCCTCCACAATTGACGCCGCTCTCGGCTCCCTAACCATAGTACAATTACCTCTAGCATCTCCCGAAGCGTAAGGCCAACCTCGGCGCCCACAGTCGATACCCACCGAGACCCTCCAGTGCGAGCACGTATTCTTCTAGGCGGAGCGGATCGAGAGCCACGACAGCTAAACGAAACCCTAAGGGTCCATAAAATAAAAATACGACTACTACCGTACGAATTGGGTGGGGGAAGTCCACTCGTTCTCTTCTCCTCAATTTATCGCTCACATTCTAATTAACGGTAAAGACGGGAGTATATAGAAACTACAACGAAGTTGTCCCATTCTTCCGTGGGCCGCCGCACGTGTCCATTCCCCTTCGCCGTATATCCCTCTTTCCCTTCTACATATCATACTCCCGCACAGTAAAAGACAAAAACTCCCATTATTGCTAACTTTCGGGCATCAAGTTCTTGTACGCTCCTTTCCAGCTCTCCCGCTTTCCTTCCGGCGGATGCATCGATCCAAAACCTAAGCGCATTCCCAAAGCCTCACCTCATTTCCTGAAGCCTCGCCGGATTTCTGGAAACTATGCCAATAATGGAGCTTGGGCATGCCAATCAGAATCGCACAGCCTCCAACGTATTCCCATCTTCTCGGCTGCCTCCCCGTCAGCGGTGTACACCGCCTCTGCATTCCTGGGTGTATGCTGATGGTGTATTGACCTCAGCAGGCTGGCGCTGTATTACGAGCAGAAAGGAGCGCTGGCAACAGGAAGCCCCTATGGTATGGAGCAATACTGAAGTGTGGACGAGTGAATGTTCTAGGGCATGAACAGATGTATAGGGCCGCACATGTAGAAACTAAACTACTTAAGTGAACTTTGGCTAGCACCCTCTGTAGAAAATAAGCGCCACGCTATCCTGCTCCTATCACCACGCCTACACGACCGTGCTACCACCTCCGCCGTATGCTGCCCCCCTCTTCCAATCCATCTTGCGCTTATCCAGAACCTCGCAAAGCACACCCGAATCATCCCAAAAACCCATAATGAAATATAACCCACCTTAGAGCATTTCCGCATCCTCCCTATCCCCCGGCGATCGAGGACTGGCTGTTCGTAAGGCAAGTGATAGCTGATGATCCGACAAACCACACACCCCTCCCCGGGCAGTGGCGTGAGACAAGGCCAATGAAATAAATGAATGGGATGAAATTCCTTGCGAAGTCAGAGGGCGCTTGTCTCTTTGGCGATGTATAATATCACACTCATGGAGAGAGTTGGGGGTGTCTTAGAGTATACTCCGAGTATCTCTTAGGGTAAAGGCAATTCAAGGCTGTTTAGAAAAGTTGGTATAATATTATAGGTTTCTATCTGGGGCAGGCTAGGGATGTCCCGGAACAACTTATTGTGTAAGCGCACAGATATATAGGATCTTAAGAGTTAAAGAGTGTGGGTGTGGGGGGTGCTCCTAGCATGGCAATCCACGTGCGAACGCAATATATCCAATCTTGATTTACCAGTGGTGCACCAATATCACAATTAAAGTAGCCAAGAACTCAAAGCGCAGTCAGAGAAACAACACATATAGGTGACTTGAACAAGAAAAAGGAAAGAAACAAAGTGTGTGGAATCCGTATCTCCAGAGTTCCGAATAGTCCGACCGGTCAAGTCTTGGAGGCGGGACCAGACTGGCCCGTCCTAGTTGATGTCGATGACTGGACCCGACTAACTTGGGTGGTCCGGTCCGGTTTGGACTGGTCCCAGACCAGTCTTTATCAAAGATTGTATGAGAGTCAGAATGGCACCCAGGCCAACACTCTCTAAGAATAAATGTATAGCTATAGTAGGATTTTAAAGCCGCTTGCCACGGTATAAATCAACAGGCCCTCAATACAGGTTGACAGAACATCCTGGAGATAATAGCATGTGGTGGAAATGCAATTACCCGATGGATAAGTCGCATCGAATACATACCCGTATTGTGGCTGTTGGTCATGTAATATCACTCACTTAATGCACAAAAAATAGTTCGATACTTGAGAACCTATTTTTGTTGGGAACCACGATTGTTTGTAAACTTGTTTTGCACGTGGCCGCATCACCTGCACTTTCCTTCAGTTTTCTCGATACTTGTTCTACTTTCCTTCCAGATAGAACAACACAGAATACAGCATCGATCTCCACATCTGACAATTTTCGCCCCCCCTAATCAAAGCGAGGCACTATCTCCACTGTAAAATCCATGGAAAAAATAAGTTTTATTAAGAAAAGCTTTATTTGAACATAATATATTGTGATAAAAATAGCATATCCGATTGCTTGGCGGGCCTGGTCGAATCGGTTTCAATAATTCCGACTCTCCAGTCGGTCTAATTTACACCATTAGACTAGACTTGACTTTCGACCGGACTAGCTAGTCCAGTCCAGTCTTCCGCGGACCATTCGCAACCCTGCGTATCTCCCTCCACCGTCTACCAGATCGCACTAAATTTCCCCTTACCCCACCTCCTTCCTCCCATCCAGGATTCCGAATGGTCGGCGGAAGACTGCACTGGACTAGCTAGTCCGGCCGAAAGTCAAGTCTAGTCTAATGGTTGGAGTTAGACCGACTGGGCAGTCAGGATTATTGAAACTGACTCGACCAGGACTGGTCTGACCAGGCCTGCCAAGGAATAGGATATGCTATTTTTATCACATTATATTACGTTCAAATAAAGCTTTTCTTAATTAAACCTATTGTTTCCATGGATTATATATGGTGGAGATAGTGCCTCGCTTAGATTAGGGGAGGTGAAAATAGGTTTCCCCCGGTGGAACTATTTTTGGTGCACTAAGTGAGTGATATTACATGACCATCTGCCACAATACCTGTTTCGATCCTCTTATCCATCGGGTTATCGCATTTCCACCACATGCTATCCTCTCCGGGGTGTTCTATCAACTTGTATTGAGGAGTTGTTGATTTATAACGTGACAAAGGGTTTTAAGATCCTACTGTAGCTATAGTTCTATTCTTAGCGAGTGTTAGCCTGGGTGCCATTCCGACTCTCATGCGATCTTTTATAAAGACTGGTCTGGGACCAGTCCAAACCGGACCGGACCACCCGAGTTAGTCGGGTCCAGTCATCGACACCAACCAGGACTGGCCAGTCTGGTCCTGCCTCCAGGACTTGACCGGTCGGACTATTCGGAACCCTGCCCACTCTACTCGGGCGCAAATTAAATACTCGTACAGTATACAAGGTGTGTGACAACGACATGCCTCGATGACCATGCAACGGTGATACCTCAGCAGCATTATCTATCAACTATAAATAGTATCTAATACCTTTATAGAAAAAATAATAGAAATACCATGTTGAGAGCCCCATTAAGGAGGTTCTGCTAAGACTGTGAACTGTTCTTATCACTAAAGCAACAGCACTAACCTTTCCCAATATGCAGTAGTGCCCTGTGGCTCAACTTTAGTAAAGTCTTAAGAACAGTTCTTAAATAAGATGGTCGTAAAGGAGTTGTGTTTACCAAGAATTGGTGGAGTTTACACCAACACTAAGAGAAATCTTTTCAACCCACACCAAATTTTGTACTTTTCTTAGCAAAACTTCAGTGTTCTGGCAGTGCTGCAACCTATGATACGTAATTCGCCACAAAAATAAGAACACTTCGTATCACTGCCGTCTTAGCAGAACCTCCCTATTAAAGAAAGTATTAGGGAAATTATGCATGAAACAGATCGCAGTAGAAATTATGGTGAGGCAGGTAGTTGGTTGATAAGGGATCGTGGTTGATGAGGGATAACCGTTGTCACACGCCGTGTACCGGTATTTCATTCGCACCCGAGTATGGTTGCTGAGTTATTAAGTTAGGAAGGTTCTGCTAAGACGATCGTAATAAGAAGTGCTCTTATTTTTGTGGCGAATTACGTACCATAGGTTGCAGCCAGCACTGTCAGAACACTGGAGTTTTGCTAAGTACAAAATTTGGTGTGGGTTGAAAAGATTTCCTTCAGCGTTGGCATAAGCTCCACCAATTTTTGGTAAACAATCGGGTAAACACAACTCCTTTACCACCATTTTATCTAAGAACTGTGTTGTAATATTCAATCCGAACTCGAACAAAGAAGTGATAATAGCAAAACAGTCAGGATGGTGGATTGCCACCAACTTCTACTAGAATGACAGGAACGATATAGACAAGCTATATAGTGAGATGGCTTGGTTCCACTTCTAGTGATGGGCACGATCATGCTCGATCACAAACCTTTGGTGGGCTCGAGCACGATTTATGCTCGAGCATGGGCTAAATTTTCTGCTCGAGCATGATTGTGCCCATCACTATCCACTTCCACCAAGCCTCCGTAACAAAGAACAAAGGCATTCAAAGAAAACATATTGGAACAAAAGAAATAATAACCAAAGTGTCAAGAGGTCCGGACTTGTACCCGGCTTGAGAACAGATATAGAGAGTCAAATGAAGCATTTGAGAGGAGAAAGAAACCATATTCCAATAGACTGTTGTTAAGACTTTACCAAAGTTGAGCCCCAGGGCACTATTGCACATTGGGAAAGGTTAGTGCAGTTGCTTTAGTGATAAGAGCAGTTCAAGTTACGACTGTCTTAGCAAAACCTCCCTATTGTAAAATAACGTATCCTCTAAGAGACTACTCGAGTAAGGATTTCTCTAAACGACAAAATAGGCGGGGAAGGGGGAGAAACCACCGTTATGTTAGAGATTGATAAACTATCCTAGCTCAGGAGATTACGAATCTTGAATCTTTATAGAAATACAAGGTGGCACTTCAAGCATATAACCTGAGGGAATCAATCGGGAAGTGAAAGAGAGGAAGCAAGTTCTCGTTAGATTCACGAGGCAACATTTTTTTAACCCTCGTATTAAACTATATAATACTACTATTACGATCGACAACCCCTATGAAATTGTTAGAGTTGACGAGCAAGTATAGGTAATACCTTTAGTGAGTTCATTTGTTCTGGGTTAAGAAAGTTGAGAGAATGTCTCCCGGTCATGTCCTTCCTGTTTCTTATTATTACGGGAGTATGCAGGCAAATATAGTTATTTTATATGGAGAGAAATTGGCCCCGGTCGGAATCGAAGGAATGGTTAATGTGGCTTCATTATTATTGTAAATACTTATGTTTTTGGCTAGTTTTATGGCGAGGGGACGAAGTTTCCGATTATACCTGGCCCATAGCTAAGCCCTAGTCAAATTTGAGCGTCCGGCCATTGCGCAATTTGTTGGTTATCCCCTGGGGGAACTCAGGAGGTTAATTTCTAGTAATGATACCAGTATTTTGTACACGCGGTAACTCATTAAGAACACTAAGCTGACTACAGACATGACTTAGACAACAATAGGAATGTGAGAAAAGTTTTGTGATAGAGATTAAACATGAAGGTGCAAATTGAGAAAATCGACATAAAGAAGAAGCTAACTCCAACCACAGCTTGACAGGGAAACACCTCGGGAGAAGCCACCATAAAATGAGGGAAAATGGTAACGTCTCAATCAAGGCTAAAAAAAACCTTCTCTTCCCCACTCTACCTTAACTCTTGAGAATCACAAGCCAGTTAATCCCAAGGAAGCGACTCGCCAGATTCCTAAGCCTTAAGATTGCAAAGCCCGCACCCTCCGGGCTATTAGACGTTACCATTATTCGGTCTCTGGGTATTTGCTCCAGGGGGCCTTTCGTCTGAGCAAGTTTCGCCAATTGGCCCCTCAATCCCGGAGTGGTATACGAATGGAATGAGGGACTCGTTGTGTTTCCAGTTCCTTGAGCTTGTCCTCTGGTCCAGTCCACGATATAGTTGGGTGGCCAGCAACGCGACCGCATTCATTTTCTCCCCACGTAATATGGACTTTTTTCCGAACTCTGGACGCCCGAGTGCCAAACTCAAGGTCTTCTGGACGACAAAAAGGAACAGGAGAATGGACGGGACAGAAATAAGGATTCGGGCGGATAGGGTGACAACATCTCCACTTCGAAGGACGAATTGTACAACATCAGCTTCCACCGAGCCTCCCGGTCCTTTGACGAGATTCTGCATGTCGCGCTTATCGTATGTGGTTGTGTCGCGTAGGACATTCCGACTACTGACCCAAGCAGCCAACACCAAGCGTTCGAGGTCGCTTTCCATAGTGGATGCCTCCGCATCCAGAGTGTACAAAGGAGCCGTAACATATGAGGCCGATTTAAGTACAGATTGCCCCGCCCCACGACCTACCCTGACCACACGTGGCACCCGAAACTCGTACTTGAAAGCCTTGATCCAGAGATCGTGCAGTTTCAGGCCAGGTAACCTATCTAAGCGCCCGGTAGTCGCCTCTTCGCCATTCAGATGCCACTTACTCTCTTCCCAACAACTGAGAACTGGTCGCCCGCGGACCACCTGATATGCAATGCCTTTGTTTACCTTAGAATTTTCAGTAGCATACCATGGGTCTTGGCCAGGGGTATAGCTAGAGAGACCGCCAGTGTTAATTATCATGGCGTATGAAGTGTTGGATCCCAGAATCGTGTTCCAGTCCACCGTAAATTTCAACATCGGAGGATAATCCATCTCCGGTTGGTAATTGACACGAAGTGTGTTTTTCCCACCAAAGAGCCTGTAGGTATCTGCTTGTTTGGTTGAATTCATGAGCCACGTATAGTCTGTGTGGCATGAACCATTGACCCTGAGCTGCAACTTGGGATCACTCTGCAGCCCCATGTCGACCCCTGTGACGTTGTAGTTGTAAACCACGCGGGCATCGCGACCGCTCGTTTGGACATCTACATTGACTCGTTTGCGGACTGTAACCTCAGAGGCTTCGATAGATTCGATAGATCCGAGTGCACGGAGTGCTGAAGAGGCAAATAGTGAATTCAATTTGGAACGTCCAGCCTGGTTGTATTTGGCTGAAGTGTAGAGCTGGACGTCGGGGTAGAATATAGCTTCTTTTGCCGGAGGAGCGACGTTCCCCATCGACAGTTGTACCGGTATCAGAATACCCGCGACAACATTTCCAACAGTCATAGCCAAGGCAATAAATACAAACAGGAGACCCCACAAGAGATTGCTTATAGGTGAGGAACCTTCCGGAATCCCGCTCGGCTTCTCTCGGACAAGTGGTAGGCTCTCGACTGTGGAGCCTGTGTCGTTCGAGCCGGTCTCCGAATGCAGACCGGCAACCGCGTGATGGGATGGGTCACCCTCAGCTTCGGAGTCTGAGGAGGCCTCTTCCGGGTTGCCCCAAAGCATGTATAGTATCAGTCTCTTGCAGAAGGTTGCCATTAAGGTCGTCGCATTCATCGGTTCGCCAGAGTTCCAAAGGGCAACCAAGGCAGTCTGACGGTTCGGGTCACCACGGGTGGGCCAGAATGCCATTATAATGGCTAGGATCAGGTTCCATCCAATCATAAAAATCAGGATCACCAGGATGGTATACGCGGAGGTAATGTAAGCGAAATAAATTTTTCTAACGGCAACAGCTGGGATCCCGCCTGAGTCTGTCGGCATCCGGAAAAGCTTTGTGATGCCTGTGTCATAGGTATCCTTCTGGGGGTTGGTGTAAATGTCCATGATGGGGAGGGGGTGCGGTGTTGCTGTAAGGGGATCTTTGTTATTCCCATTAGTTCAACTCGGGCCCTCTAAGGGGGTTGTCAGACACGTACCAAGCTGTTCGCGGTATCGTTGAACGGGTCCCAGGGAGAAAAATAACCTTCGAGGAACAGTGGATAAGACCCTACAGCTTAGAGGATTGCAGGGGCTGGTTTTCCCGCTCTTGCGAATCGACGGGAGGGGTGAATTTATTCTCACATTCTCAGTCAGGGCTACCAGAGGAATCTACTCGCGCGGCCAATTTGAAGCCGGGCACTACTTCTTATGGTAGGCATCGGCGAGCCAATAAGAGGTAGTGTCTAGATGCAGGATTAGTAAAGGAATACGGTATAGCATATAGAAAAAGGTGGACACAGTACCAAAAGGTGTAGACAACCCATCGCTTTCTACGGTTTACCAAATTACATCACTCTTCTTGGCGGACTCATTCTGCCTCCTCATTCGCTCACCGATCACTACCATAAGAAGCTGTGTCCGGCTTCCAATCGGCCGCACGAGTAGCAAAAGCAATAGCTGGGTGGGATGCTCGGGGGTGTCGGCAAATGTTGAAGATAAACCTATCTCCCGACACTTTGAACCTTCAGGCAGCACTCCCGTTAAATTAAATTAGTACCGATGACGCAAATCTAGGCTTCACACAAGTTGATTGAAGATGGCCGGCATGATCTGGTGGCCGTGCAACGGCGTCCAACCTCGAGCACAGCATTTTGTTACACGGGGGGGCAGGGGGTGAAAAGCTATTGGAACGCTTTTGTTGGTGCTGTGTGCCCCGGGTCCCAATTGGCCAAACCTGCACTCGTCCTGCATAGCTCAAATTGAGCACCGTATTAATCCCGCAGGTGATCTGCACTATCCCATAACCTGTCGAAACATTGTAGGTGGGTTTAAAATCTGGAACACTAGCCTAATTGAGTAACCGTGATAGGAAAAACCACGCATAGAAAGAGAACCCACAGTGGGATCTTGGCAACAAAAGAAACGAGCCCCCCGTTTTACACCAAAAATGGCTGATTTTGGACTTTCATAACCCAACCCAAAGCTCTATATATTTAATGCAACCAGGCTATAGTGCACGCAGTTGTTGAAACTTTCTAGGAAATAATTATGGGAATTTTCCCATTCTCCCACAGAGCCTGAGGGCTTAGGATTGTCATTCGATGGAGGTGCAATGCACCTTTTGTATGGGACACTCATACAAAATTCGAGGTAACTTTCAGCCACAGCCATTATTTATTTCTGGTATTCCACTATGAACATTAACTAACAAAGCTTGTCACATATAGATGATAATATCTAGATGCGTCCAAAGACTCTGAAGAATTTTAATATTTTTTTGGAAAGCAACTGGTCGTGGTATTACGAGGTGAAACGGCCTATTTTTGGTGTAAAATAGGGGGGCTAGTTTCTTTTGCCGCCAAGGCCGTACAGTACTCGTACTCGAGTACTCGAGTACAGTACTGCCTAGAATACAGCAAAACCCGCACTGCCCAGTATAGCCACGATGGGAAAGAGAGGTCACGCGTAGGTTTACTCCTGATTGCCCAACCAATTAGTTGCACCAGATTTTAAAGAGGAACAAAATGTCATTCCAAGTTGTGGGAGACGATCTTCATCGTTGTGGCGAAACGGGAGTAGTGACGAACAGGGATCGATGACAGGTAGTCCTGTGCAACCCTAACGTTTCTTTTTTTGCCCGCCAAATACCCCTGTCCGTCCCGACCACAGTTTCGTCACCACTAGGGCGATGACCGCACCCGAGTACCGGTACTGTACTCGGTATTAGGGGTAAGTATGGCGCGGTAGCACGAAATCTCTGGGTTTATTTCCTATTCTGGGGGTGCGCCCGACTTTTGCTGCCCTTACAAAATGTGCCAAGAAAACGGGTTTGTATGGTGGAGAACCATAGTTACCGTATATGGGGCGCGCCCGACTTTTACCTACCCCCGAGTACTTGTCACAGGCAACAAGTACCCGAACATTTAGAAGGAAAACAGGGATAATACAGGGATAAACGGCGATATTTCAGGGATATTTCAGGGATATTTTAGAGGTAAGACATCCATTGGAGGCCTGTGTACACAGTTAACAGGGGCAATTTTGGTGAGAATTGCCCAAAAGGGCGTCTGATCACCTCAATGTTCGGGTACTTATTGCCTGTGACAAGTACCGTAAAAATTCGAAAACAAGGATTGTGGCCAATCGCAGGCCAGGGCTCATTGTGCCAGCCAATCAGAGTGCGATAATCCTTGCATCTGCATAACTAATTTTTCGAATTTTTACGGTACTGTTGCGGATAAATTTCGCCTTTGCTCAGTTACAATATCTTGTCCCCATCGATCAGCCGGGCTTGAATGATCATTGATGATATTTTTAGATCTTTGCTTGCGGGAAAAAATATATGGTGATTGTCTTTCATCCCTTCGTTCGTTTTCAAGCACTCGCGCTAAGTGTGGGTAGTGGAAGCGATCAATGGTGAAGTAACTAAAGTGGGTAAAGTAAGAAATAATGGTGGCAACCATGATGTAAGTATCAAATGAGCAACTTGAAGGGTGACATGCGAAGAGTATCTGCCACCAAAATCACTTTGAACCCTGAAGAT
>Ga0307513_10007880_pt1 | contig 13728 bp, 12 predicted proteins | sample 15_EM_MG_FD_202174 | JGI IMG/M metagenome (GOLD analysis project Ga0307513, IMG submission 202174) | Populus trichocarpa ectomycorrhiza microbial communities from riparian zone in the Pacific Northwest, United States - 15_EM | ecosystem: Host-associated > Plants > Roots > Unclassified | place... | reverse complement strand
GACATCGTGGCCGACAGGGGCAGATCGAAAGCGCGGTTGACGGTGCGCCACGCCTGTGAGTGTGCGGCGCCCATGAACGCGTAGCCGATCATGCCGACCCGCAGCTGCTGCGACATCAATCCCCCTAGAAGCCGAGTTTGGCGTACTTCGCAGCGTTCTCCTTGGTGATCGTCTCGGACGCGAGCGTGATCTCCTTGGGCACCTGCAGCTCGACCAGGTCGGACATGCCCTTGCCCTGCCCGATCAGGCGGGCCAGTGAGATGGCCGACGACGCCATCGACGGACTGTAGGTGACGGTCGCCTTGAGGACGGTCTTGTCCGCCGTGATGGCGTCGATCGCCGCCTTGGAACCGGCCCCGCCGACCATGAAGAATTCCTTGCGGCCGGCCTGGTCGATCGCGGCCAGCACACCGATGCCCTGGTCGTCGTCGTGGTTCCAGAGGGCGTCCATCTTGGGCAGGGCCTGCAGCAGGTCACTGGCGGCCTTCTGGCCGGAGTCCGCGGTGAACTCGGCGGGCCGCCGGTTCGCGACCTTGAAGCCGAAGGTCAGCAGGGCCGCGTTGAAGCCGGCCGTACGCTCCTGGGTCAGCTCGAGCGAGTCGATGCCGGGGATCTCGCCGATGATCGGATTGCTGACTCCCTTGGCCTTGAGCTGATCCCCGATGTACGTGCCGGCGGCCACGCCCATGCCGTAGTTGTCGCCCTTGATCTGCAGCCGGTACGCCTTCGCGTCGGGGAACGCCCGGTCCAGGTTGACCACCGGGATGCCGCCCTGCATCGCCTGCAGCCCGACCGCGTTCAGCTCCTTGCCGTCGTGCGGCAGCAGCACGATCACGTTCGGCTTCTGGCCGATCAGCGTGGAGATCGCGGCGCGCTGAGCCGCCGCGTCGGCGCCGGCCTCGACCGAGCGCAGTTCCACGTCGGAGTACGCCGCGGCCTGCGCCTTGGCGTTGTTGGTGATCGCCGCGATCCAGCCGTGGTCGGCGGCCGGTGCGGAGAAACCGATCACGACCTTGGTGCCGGCGGCCGCGTTCGCGCCGGTCTGGTCCGAGGAATTGGTTTGCGTGTTGTCCGAGCTGTTGTTGCTGGTGCATGCGGTGAGCAGGGCGCCGGCACTGATGGCCGCGCCACCGAACAGGACGCGCCGGCGGGGCAGGTTGGTCATATTTCCTCCCAGGGGATACCCGGCAGCCGTCCTCGACGGTCGCCTTGGTTGCGTAGAAATCAGCGTTTGAGGAACAGGGTGAGGGACTTGTAACGGAACTGCTGGACCAGTACGGCCGCGACGATGATGGCGCCCTTGACCATGTTCTGGACCTCGGTGGAGAGATTGTTGATCGCGAAGAGATTGGTGATTGTGGAAAACACCAGCACCCCGAAAAGGGCACCGACGATGGTGCCGCGGCCGCCGCTGAGCAGTGTGCCGCCGATGATCGCGGCGGCGATCGCGTCGAGTTCGTACAGGTTCGCCATGGCGGCCTGCGCGCTGGTCGCCTGTGCGGTGAGCATCAGCGCGGCGATGCCGCAACAGAGGCCGGAGAGGGCGTAGAGCAACACGGTGTGCCGCCGGACGTTGATGCCCGCCAGGCGGGCCGCTTCCGGGTTGCCGCCGACCGCGACGGTCCGCCGGCCGAACGTCGTACGGTTCAGCAGCACCCAGCCGGCCGCCACGACCAGGGCCAGGATGATCACCAGCAAGGGGATGCCGAGGATCTTCTTCGTGGCGATGGCGTTGATCGTGAAGTTACTCGAGACCTGGGTCTGCTTGCCGGAGATCTGGGCGGCCAGACCGCGCGCGGCGACCATCATGGCCAACGTCGCGATGAACGGCACGAGCCGGCCGTACGAGATCAGGATGCCGTTCACCAGGCCCACGCAGATGCCCACCACGAGCGCCGTGAAGATCATGCCGCCGGCGCCATAGCTCTGGGTGGCGAGCGTGGTGGCCCACACGCCGGCGACCGCGATGATCGCGCCGACCGAGAGGTCGATGCCGCCGCCGATGATCACGAACGTCATCCCGACCGTGACCACGCCGATCGCGGACGCCTGCTGAAGGATGGTGAAGACGTTGTTCTTCACCCAGGTGGCGTCGCCGTACAACTCGGGCCGGGTGACGATGCCGATGATGACCAGGACGACGAGGACGCCGACCAGGCCGAGGTTGCGCAGCATGCCTTCACCGCGCCACCACGGGTCCGGACGGTCGCCCGGCGGGGGCTGCGCCGGCGGGGGTTCGACCGGCGGTGACTGAGCGGGAAGGTCCGGCTTAATGGTCTGATCTGTCATGGCAGGGCCTCCTTAAGCATGCCGTCGCGGCCCTCGCTGCGCTCGGTGCATCCGGTCATGCGGGTTCACCATCCAACGGCGAGCCTGCCATCAGCGAGCCCGCCATGACCAGGTCGAGAACCGTGGCCTCGTCGAGTTCGGTGGCGGGCGCCTCATGGACGAGACGGCCCTCGCGCATGACCAGGACCCGATCCGCGAGGCCGAGCACTTCGGGGACCTCGCTGGACACCAGCAGGACGCCGACTCCGTCGGCGGCCAGGTCGTGGATAACCTGGTACAGCTCGGCACGGGCGCCGACGTCGACACCGCGGGTGGGCTCGTCGAGCAGCAGCAGGCGGGTCTTCCGCTTGCGTTCCGTGAGCAGCCAGCGACCGACGACGACCTTCTGCTGGTTGCCGCCGGACAATGTGCGTACCGGGCGGCTGACGTCCCGCGGTCGTAGCTCTAGCGAGTCGGCGGCCTTCTGGGCCGCGGCCTTCTCCGCGCCGGTGTCGGTGAAGCCGGCGCGGGCAAAGCCGGTGAACGACGACAGCGTCATGTTGCGGTAGATCGGTTCGTCGAGCAGGAGCGCCTGGCTCTTGCGCTCCTCGGGGGCCATGCCCATGCCGGCCCTGACGGCCCCGCCGACGGTACCGACGACCTTCTCGCCGGCGACGGTGATGGTGCCGCTGTCCGGCCGTCGCGCGCCGAAGATTGTCTCCAGCAACTCGGAGCGGCCCGAACCGACCAGGCCCGCGATGCCGACGATCTCTCCCGGTCGGACCGTCAGGGAAGCATCCACGAACTCGCCCGCACGGGTCAGGTTCTCGACCACGAGCAGCGGCTCCTGGGTGGTCCGCGACAGCCGCGGCGGGAAGACGTACTCGATGCTGCGGCCGGTCATCCGGTTGACCAGCTCACGCGTCGGCGTGGTGCGCGCGGGCAGGTTTGCCGCGGTGGTGCGCCCGTCCTTCAGGACGGTCACCCGATCGCCGATGTCGCGGATCTCGTCGAGCCGGTGCGAGATGTAGATGACCGCGATGCCGTGCGCGGTCAGCTCCCGGATGATCCGGAACAGGTTGCCGACCTCGTCGTGTGCCAGCACCGCGCTGGGCTCGTCCATGACGATGAGCTTGGCGTCGTGCGACAGGGCGCGGGCCATGCTGACGATCTGCTTGCCGGCCGCGGGCAGGGACCGCACCATGCGGCGCGGCGGGATTTCCGCATGTCCGAGCCGGGCCAAGATCTTTCTGGTTTCGTACGCCATGGCGCGCCGTTGGGTGAATCCGGCGCGGCGCTGCTCGTGACCGAGGAACGCGTTCTCCGCCACCGACAGGTCGTCGACGAGGTCGAGCTCCTGGTAGATGGTGGCGATGCCGGCGCGCATCGCGGCCTGCGGGGTGGCCGGAGCGAACGGCTCGCCCTGCCAGGTGATGGTGCCCTCGTCGGCGTGATGCACGCCGGCCAGCACCTTGATCAGGGTGGACTTGCCGGCGCCGTTCTGGCCGAGGAGGCAGTGCACCTCGCCGGCCCGGACCTCCAGCTGGACCCCGTCGAGGGCGCGTACGCCGGGGAAGGTCTTGACGACGTCGGTGAGGCGCAGCACGACACTGCCGCCGTCGGCACCCGGCTCGGCGGCGGGTGCGGCGGAAGCCGAGCCGGGCACGTCGTTCTCGGTCATGACTGTGCCACCTTTGTCATACCCTCGCGGCCCTCGCTGCCCTCGCTGCGCTCGGTGCACTCGGTGCACTCGGTCATGACTGTGCCACCTTTGTCATGCCCTCGCGGCCCTCGCTGCGCTCGGTGCGCTCGGTCATGACGCCTGCTCGAAGGCGGCGTCGCTGGCCAGGACCGCGGCCCCGGTGACGCCCGCGCGCGGGCCCAGCTCGGACAGCACGACCGGGAGGTTGCCGGTGGCCAGCGGCAGCGAACGGCGGTAGACGACGCTGCGGATCTCGGCGAGCAGGATGTGGCCGAGCTGGGCGAGCCCGCCCCCGATGACGATCATCGACGGGTTCGAGAAGCTGACCAGCGTGGCGAGGACCCCGCCCACCCGGCGGCCGCCGTCGCGGATGAGCCGGATGCAGGTGACGTCGCCCTCGGCGGCGCCGTCGGCCACGTCGCGGGCGGTGATCCGAAACCCGGCCGTGCCCTTGTCGGCCCGACCTTTTCCGCCGGCCCCCGTCGAGGTCAGACGCTCGGCGAGGGCCGGGGACTCGCCGGAGCGGGCGGCGGCAAGCGCGTCCCGGGCGAGTGCAGCGCCGCTGAACAACGCCTCCAGGCAGCCGGTGTTGCCGCATGAACAGACCGGCCCGTGCGCCTCGACCTGGATATGGCCGATGTCGCCGGCACAGCCGTCCACCCCCCGATATACACCGCCGGCCAGGTGGATGCCGCAGCCGATGCCCGTACCGATCTTGACGAACAAAAACTCGTCCACCGAGTGGGCGACTCCGCCGTGCCGCTCCCCGACCGCCATGATGTTGACATCGTTGTCCACGACCGCCGGACAGCCGTGTTCGCGGGCCAACATCTCGCGTACCGGGTAGCGGTCCCACCCCGGCATGATCGGCGGCGACACCGGCACGCCGTCGCGGAAACTCACCGGACCCGGCACGCCGATCCCCACCGCGTCCAGCCGGTCGTAGGCTCCGTCGGCACGGGCCTTGGCCAGCAGCTCATTGACCCGGTGCAGGATCGCCTTCGGCCCGGTACGGATATCCGCGACCTCCTGGTAGGCGGCCACCGGCTCGAGGCGGCCGTTGGTCACCTCGATGTCGATGGAGCTGGCGCCCAGGTCGACGGCGGCGAACCGCAGCCGTGGATGCAACTCGACCAGGGTGGACCGGCGCCCGCCGCGGGAGGCGGCCATGCCGGCCTCGGCGATCTGACCGGCGCAGACGAGCCGCTCGATCTCCGCCAGCAGGCGCGGCCGGGTCAACTCCAGCCGATCGCCCAACTCGGCCCGGGACACGGGCCCTTCGTCGCGCAACAGCCGAAGCAACCGTTGGTGGGGAGCGTCGACGACGCGCACGGACACCTCCAGGGCGACTTCACACCGCCGAAATCGAGCGGTGTCCCGTCGGTCACATTAGGCCCATTCCAGCTCCCCAGTCCAGGGCCTTCCTGAAGATCGTCACCAACTTTTGTCCAAGCATTCAAAAGTGCTGAGGGGTACCGTGACGGCCGCTGACCAGCAGGAGGATCACGCCGCCGGGCTCGGAAGGGTCAGCTACCGCGCAATCCTGGCTGGCTACCCTTCTTGATCTTACGGTCGTCCCGCAGTTGCAGGAACGGCTCGTCGTCCGCCGGGTGGCCGGCCGCGATGGCCCGGCCGCGTTCCAATTCGGCGTCCAGCTCCGCACCCAGCAGGATGGCAATGTTCGAGATCCACAACCAGACCAGGAACGCGATGACCCCACCCAAGGTGCCGTAGGTCTTGTTGTAGTCGGCGAAGTTGGCCAGGTAGATCGCGAAGCCGCCGGAGGCGATCAGCCAGAGCACCACCGCGAAGATGCCGCCCGGGGTGACCCAGCGGAAGCCGCCGGTCTTGGCGTTCGGCGACGCCCAGTACAGGATCGCGAACATCAGGCTGATCAGGACGACGAGCACCGGCCATTTGGCGATGCTCCACACGGTCACCGCGACGGAGCCGAGACCGATCCGCTTTCCGACCGCCTCGGCCAGGGTTCCCGTGAAGACCACGATGAAGGCCGAGGCGATCAGCATGACGCCGATGACGGCGGTGACGCCGACCCGGATCGGCAGCGTCTTCCAGATCGGCCGGCCTTCCGGCACGTCGTAGACCGCGTTCGAGGCGCGCATGAACGCCGCGACGTAGCCCGACGCCGACCAGAAGGCCAGCACGATACCGAGGATTGCGGCGAAGCCCGCGGCGCCGGCATCCTTGGCCTGGTCCAGCACGACGTCCACCAGATCCTGGATCTGCTGGTTGGCGGCGATCTGGTCGACCGTGTCCTGCACGGTCTGCTGACCGTTGTCGTTCAGCAGGCCCAGGATCGACACCAGCACCAGGACCCCGGGGAAGATCGACAGCACGCCGTAGTAGGTCAGCGCCGCCGCCCGATCGGAGATTTCGTCCTCGGAGAACTGCGCGAACGTGCGCTTGCCCGCCGCGAAGAGTCCCTTGGCCCCGAGCTGGCTCGGCTTGTCCGGGCCGGCGTCGGGGCCGGGCGGGGACCGGTCCGCGCCGGTCTTCGTGGTCGCGGCCGCGTCGATGTCCAGGTCGCCGTGGGCGGCGTCCGTGGTGGCGGCGGGTGTGCCGGCCTGGCGGCGAAGTTTCATCGCTGGGTTCCCTCCGGGCGCTGCGGCGTCGTGTGCCGGCGGCATCTCCGCACGCATGTGGGCCCGCCGCCGCGTGCGAGATGCGACCTCTCCCGGGGTGATGCCCGCCACGCCGCCGGTCTAACCGCCCGTCACGCGAGTGCCTACTTGCAGAGCAGCTTTTCCATCCGGCGGCCCGCCACCAGCAGTCCGAGCGCGAACAGGGCCAGTAGGTACGCCACATCGACGAGCTGGATCGCGCTCCACGACCCGGTGGTGACGCCGCGGACCAGATCGACCGAGCGGTACAGCGGCGACAGCTCCACCGCCCAGCGCAGCACCGCCGGGTACGCGTCGGCGGGCACGAACGTGCCGGAGAACAGGAACACCGCGTATTGCGCCGACGCCATCAGGTCGAAGTCCTGCCAGCTGCGCATGAACGTGGACAGGGCCATGCCGGCGCCGCCGAACGCGAAGCCCACCAGCACGGCCGCGAAGAACGCCAGCACGGCGAGGCCGGCCGTGGTCAGGCCCATCACCACCATGACGACCAGGAACGCCGCGGCGTACAGGCTGCCGCGCAACATCGCCCAGGCCAGCTCGCCCAGCGCGATCTCGATGGGGCGTACCGGGGTGGCGAGAATCCCCTCGTACAGCCGCATGAACTTCATCTTCGCGAAGAAGTTGAAGGTGGTCTCGGACAGCGCACCGGTCATCGCGGAGGAGGCGAGCATGGCCGGCGCGACGAACGCGGCATAGCCGACCACCCGGCCGCCGGCCAGCGTCAGGTCACCGACCAGCGCCCCGACACCGACTCCGACCGAGAACAGATACATCACCGGCTCGAAGAACCCGGTCGCCATCACCACCAAGTACATCGTGCGCAGGGTGGCGACGTTGCGCTCGACGATCGACCCCGAGCGGCGGCCGGCATCGGCGAGCAGGACCAGACGGGGCAGAACCAGAGTGACCACGATGCTCCTCAGACCACGAGTCGCCGGGTGAACGCGCGCATCGCGAGCAACCAGCCCACCACCGCCCACGCCGCGAGATAGAGCAGGTGGCCGGTGACCGGCCAGGCCGGCGCGGCGCCGAGCGTGGCGGCCCGGCTCAGCTCGACGGAGTGCCAGAGCGGCATCGCGTACGCCAGCCAGCGCAGGACCCCGGGCAACTGCTCGACCGGGAAGAACACGCCGGAGAACAGCGCCATCGGGATGACCCCGAGCCGGCCCAGGATGGCCAGGTAGCTGTCGCTGCGGATGGTGGCCGAGTAGGCGAAGGTCGGCGCCGACACCGCCAGCCCGACCAGCGCCGCGATCGGCAGCGCGGCCGGCGCCCACCAGGAGTGCATGGTGCCGAACGCGGTCGCGATCACCAGGAACGCCCCGGCGCTGGTCAACACCCGGAACAGCACGAACAGCAGGTGCCCGTCGACGATGTCGGCGACCCGCAGCGGTGCGGCCGCCTGCCCGAAGTAGATCCGCCGCCATTCGAAGCCGCCGAGCACCGGCCAGGTCGAGTCGCCGATGCCGATCTGCATGGCGGTCGAGGCGATCAGACCGGGCACCATCCAGTCCAGATACGGCACGCCGCCGACGCCACCGGTCACGTACGCCCCGACGCCCACACCGAAGCCCAGCATGGTGAGCAGCGGCAGCACGAACGACGACACCGCGCTGGCGCGCCAGATGCGCCGGTAGCTGACCAGGTGATAGCCCAGCACGGAAAGGGTCGCGGCCATCTCAGTCCACCAAGGTCCGGCCGGTCAGGTGCAGGAACACGTCCTCCAGGCTGCTGCGGCGGACCAGCACGCTGGCCGGGCTGAGCGCCCGCCGCCCCACCTCGGCGAGTGCGGCATCGCCGTTCGCCACGTACAGCAGGATCCGGTCGGGCAGCACCTCGAGCCGCTCCCCAACGCCGGCCAGCTTGTCAGCGAACAGGTCTTGCGACTCGGTGTGGAAGCGCAACTCGACCACCTCACGCGTCGAATACGTCTCGATCAGCGCACGCGGCGAGCCTTCCGCCACGATCTTGCCGCCGTCCATCACCACCAACCGGTCGCACAGCTGCTCGGCCTCGTCCATGTAGTGCGTGGTGAGCACCAGCGTCACGCCCTGCTGTTTGAGCCGGAACAGCCGTTCCCAGACCAGGTGCCGGGCCTGTGGGTCGAGGCCGGTGGTGGGCTCGTCGAGCAGCACCAGCTCGGGCTCGTTGACCAGCGTGCGGGCGATGGTGAGCCGGCGCCGCATGCCGCCGGAGAGCGGCTCGACCTTGCTGTCCGCGCGCTCGGAGAGCTGGACGAAGTCGATCAGCTCGTCGGCGCGCCGCCGGGCCTCCGCCCGGCCGATGCCGAAGAAGCGGGCATAGGTGGTGAGGTTTTCCCGGACGGTCAGCTCCAGGTCGAGGTTGTCCAGCTGCGGGCACACGCCGAGGCGGGCGCGGATGGCCGGACCGTCGCGCAGCGGGTCGCGGCCCAGGATGCGCAGCACGCCGCCGGTCGGCGGGGACACGCAGCCGATCATCCGCATGGTGGAACTCTTGCCCGCGCCGTTCGGCCCGAGGAAGCCGAACGCCTCGCCGCGATGCACGTCGACGTCGATGCCGTCGACGGCGGTGAACGCGGCGAAACGCTTGACCAGGCCGCGGGCGTGGATGAGAGGTTCGTCGCTCACCCGGCCGACCCTAGGCGAAGGGTCCGACAAAGCTAACCCGCGGCGGAAAACCCCAGATTCTAAAAACGACAAGTTCCCGGATTATCCGGGCGGCGCAGTGGCGTCCCGGGCCGCCCGGACCAGCTCGTCGGTGACCGCTGCGACCTCGTCGAGGTCCACCGGTGTGCCGGAGTCGTAGCGGACCGCCCAGCTCAGCCCGTCGACGCCGCTGATCCGCCGGGCCACCACCCGGACCCCGCCGACCGGCAGCGGGTAGTGCGCGGTGTACGCCACCGACCGGGTCACCCTGGTCCGCACCTGGTCGGGCAGTTCGCCCGGGTCGGGCAACCGGTACGCGAGCACCGGGCCGTCGACCAGCACCGGGTACCCGACTCGCTCCTCGGCCACCTCCGCCGGGGTGATCCGCAACTCGTCGCCGGACCAGGCCGCCTGGTGGATCTCGTGCCAGCCGAGCCGGCCGTGATCGGGCCGCCACAAGCCCCGGTTGGTGGCGATCAGGAAGTTGTCGTCGGAGACCGCGGCCCAGGCCAGGACCCGCTCGTCGGGTTCCAGGGACGGCCGGTGCGCGACGGGCAGCTTCGGCCGCCGGCGAAGGAAGTTCACAGTCCACCTGCCGCCTGCTCGCGCAACGCGCGCGCGTGCTGTTCGAGGGAGAAGAGTTCGCCGGCCAGCGCGAGATATGCGTCCTTGTGTACCACCGGGTTGATCCGCTGCACCTTGGACTTCAGGTCCTTGATCCGGGTGGTGACCGAGCCGACCTGGAGCCGCGCCAGCTGGGTCGAGACGTAGTGCAGATCGACCTCGCCGTCCAGCCGCGGCGGCTCCACCGAGAGCTCGCCGACCAGCGCCTTGCCGCTCAGGTCGGCGCAGGCGTCGCGGACGGCCTCGATCCAGTGCGCCCCGCCGGTGGTCGAGGCGGCACCTCCGGCGGCGCCGATCGCGGCACGGATGCCCTGGAAGACCGGGTCGCCATAGGTCTCCGGACCGAGCGCGTCGAACATCGGCCCGGCCAGCACCGGGTACTGCAGAGCGAGCTTCAGCGCCTCGCGCTCGACGAGTCGCTGCGGACTGTCGGGGGCCTGGGCGGGGGCGCGCGGCGCCGACAGACCGTCGACGCCGGCCGAGGAGGCGACCGCGCGCAGTACCGGCTCGATGTCCATGCCGAGGTCGCCGGCCAGCTTCCGGGCGTACTCGGGACGCTTCTCCCGGTCTTTGATCTTGGCCACCAGGGGCGCGGCCTTGCGCATGGCCTCGACCCGCCCCTCGACCGTGTCCAGGTCGAAGCGGGACAGCGTCTGGCGCAGCGCGAAGTCGACCAGCGGCTCGCGGCTCGCGATCAGGTCGCGGACCGCGAGGTCGCCCTTGGCCAGGCGCAGCTCACACGGGTCCATGTTGTCCGGGCTGACCGCGATGAAGGTGCGACCGACGAACCGCTGGTCCTCCTCGAACGCGCGCAGCGCGGCCTTCTGCCCGGCGGCGTCGCCGTCGAAGGTGTAGATGATCTCGCCGGTGAAGCTGTCGCTGTCCATCAGCAGGCGCCTGAGCACGCCGATGTGATCGATGCCGAACGACGTCCCGCAGGTGGCGACGGCGGTCGGCTCGCCGGCTTCGTGGCAGGCCATCACGTCGGTGTAGCCCTCGACGATGACCGCGCGTCCGCGCTTGGCGATTTCGCGCTTGGCGAAGTCGAGGCCGTAGAGCACGTGCGACTTCTTGTACAGCGGCGACTCGGGGGTGTTCAGGTACTTCGGGCCGTCGTCGTCGTCGAACAGCTTGCGCGCGCCGAAGCCGATCACATCGCCGGACAGCTCCTTGATCGGCCACACCAGGCGGCGGCGGAACCGGTCGATGAGCGAGCCCGACCGGGCCGGCTTGGCCAGCCCGGCCGTGGTCAACTCCTCCGCCGTGTAGCCCTTCTGGCGCAGGTGCTTGGCCAGGTGGTCCCAGCCGTCCGGGGCGAAGCCGCAGCCGTACCGCTCGGCGGCGTCGCGGCCGAAGCCACGCTGCGCGAGGAACTCCCGGGCCTTGCGGGCGCCGGCGGAGGAAAGCTGCTCGCGATAGAACTCCGCGGCGGCGACGTGCGCGGCGAGCAACCGCTGCTTCTGCCCGGGTTGCTGGCGCGGCCCGGCCGGCGACGGACCCGAGTCGTCGTAGCGCAGCTGAATGCCGGCCTTGCCGGCCAGCCGTTCGACCGACTCGAGGAACGACATGTGGTCCGCGTCCATCAGGAACTTGATGGCGTCGCCGCCCGCGCCACAACCGTGACAGAAATAGACATTTCGGGCGGGTGACACGGTGAACGACGGCGTCTTCTCGTCGTGGAACGGGCACAGACCCTTCAGGTTGCCGCCGCCCGCGGACCTGAGCGTGACGGTCTCGCTGATCACGTCGGCGATCGAGGTACGGTCGCGGACCAGCGCGATGTCTTCGTCCTTGACCCTGACCACCGGTACATCCTGCCTCGCGCTATCGGCCGTCCGCCACGAGGGTCCGGTGCCACGCCGTGGCGGCCGGGTCGGTGAGCGACGCGACCTGGTCGATCACCACGCGCAGTCGCGCGGCGTCGTCACCGGCAGCCTTCCACATCGGCGCGAACATCGGGTCGAGGTGATCGGGCGCGCGGCGGCACAGGGCCTCGACCAGCTCGATCAGGATCTGGCGCTGGCGGTCGTACCAGTCGTCGCCGCGGGCGCGCATCACGTACCGCAAGGCCATCCCCTTGAGCAGCGCGCACTGGTTGCGGACGGTACGCGGGACGATCAGGTCGGCGTGATAGCGGCGCATCGACTCGGAGCCGTACCGCCCGTGCGTGGCGCCGACCGCGCTCGACACGAACCGGCCGGTGAGCATGCTGGTCAGGCGCTTGAGCGCGATCTGCCCGGGATAGCTGCCGTCGAAGTCGGCGGTCGCCACGACGATCTCGTCGGCGAGCAGCGGGGTCAGCGCGTCCATCAGGGTCGCCGGCGACTCGTCCGAGTACGTCGACGCCACGTCCGCGCACAGCGCGTCGCGTTCGGACGGATCGTCGATCAGCCGGCGCAGCGAGAGGTAGCCGCCGTGGATGCCGTCCTCCACGTCGTGCACCGAGTAGGCGACATCGTCCGCCCAATCCATCACCTGCGCTTCCAGGCACCGGCGCCGACCCTCCGGCGCGCCCTCCCGTAGCCACTCGAAGACCGGCAGGTCGTCGTCGTACACCCCGAACTTGCGATCCCCGGCGGTACGCGGCCACGGGTATTTGCAGGATGCATCCAGCGAGGCCCGGGTCAGGTTCAACCCGGCGCCCTCCACCTTGGCCTCCAGCCGGGTCAGCACCCGGAGAGTCTGCGCGTTGCCCTCGAACCCGCCGCACGGCTGCGCCACCGCGTCCAGCGCCGCCTCGCCGTTGTGCCCGAACGGGGGGTGACCCAGATCGTGCGCGAGCCCGGCGACGTCCACCACGTCCGGATCGCAGCCCAGCCGGGCGCCCATCTCCCGGGAGATCTGCGCCACCTCCAGCGAGTGGGTGAGCCGGGTACGCAGAAAGTCGTCCGAGCCGGCGGTGTGCACCTGCGTCTTCGCGGCCAGCCGGCGGAACCCGGCGGAGTGCAGCACGCGGGCCCGGTCGCGCTGAAACTGGGTACGCCCGTACCCGCTGTCCTTCATCGGTTCGGGCACCCGGCGCTGCGCGTCCCGGTCGGCCGTGCTCACACGCTAGACCCTAAATCGTTCGGCTCGCCGGCCGATGCGATAGGTGTGCAGTCAGTCCGCTACTGACGCGAGCCGAGCACGCAGAACTCGTTGCCCTCCGGGTCGGCCAGTACCACCCAGCCGACGTCGTGCTGACCGATGTCGACCGGCCGTGCCCCCATGTCCACCAGCCGTTCCACCTCGGCCTCCTGGTCGTCCGGGCGCAGGTCGAGGTGCAGCCGGTTCTTCGTCGTCTTGGCGTCCGGCGCCGGGGTGAACAACAGCCCCGGCAACTGCTCGGGGGTACGCCGGATCTCCACTTCGCCGGGCTCTTCGTGGACGATCTGGTAGCCCAGCGCCTCCGCCCACCACCGGGCCAACCGCGCCGGATCATCGGAGTCGACGACGATCTGCTCCCAGGTACTGGGCATGGTGCGACCTCCACGCGGCCATCGAAATGTGGCGATCATGTTACGCGCAGGCAGCGCGGAGCCGACCACGTGACGTCGACAACGCACACGCGGTGCGATCGGTCGCCTCGACGGGTGCCGCGCCGAACGCCGACCACGAGGCCGCGGCCGCCGTCGCCGGCTGCTCGACGAGATCTTCCCGGACGCCCGGATCGACGCGGCGCCGGTGACCCCCGCGCCCGGGCCGCCCGTCGAGCGGGTCACCCTCACCGCGCCGCAGTGGGAACTGCTCGTGCAGGCCGACGGCCAGCGCACCCCCGCCGACCTCGCCCAGCTGCTCGGCCGCGCCGGTTACGCGACCATTCAGGAACTGCGCCGGCTCGCCGCGCTGGGCCTGATCGAGCTGCCGGCGGCCCGCGACTACA
>Ga0307513_10007879_pt1 | contig 13730 bp, 12 predicted proteins | sample 15_EM_MG_FD_202174 | JGI IMG/M metagenome (GOLD analysis project Ga0307513, IMG submission 202174) | Populus trichocarpa ectomycorrhiza microbial communities from riparian zone in the Pacific Northwest, United States - 15_EM | ecosystem: Host-associated > Plants > Roots > Unclassified | place... | reverse complement strand
AATGCCACCCATAGTATGAGAGGCTCCCTGTAAAGGTATTGGGTTTCCCATCTGAATGTCTAACAACAACTTAAAACAACTTGTTAAATTAAAATAAAATTTAATACCATTATCCGGGAGAGGTTCCGGAGACAATGCTAAATTAAATATAAATAAAGAAAGAATATAAAAATAAAATAACGAACCTTTTCCAATAGGTTGAAGATCAGTGGTAGACATGCCACTATCTTTGCCAATGGAAGGTTCAACACGGTTGCATTCACGCATGGGGGTGGGTGCCGCAGAGGCAGGAGTTGGGACAGGGAGGACGGTGGTGGGGGGCTCCCCGCCTCGCGCTGGGGTACCGCTGATGCGATTGCGTTCAGATGTGGGGGCTGCCATGGAGGCAGCGGCTGGGACAGGGAGGACAGTGGTGGGGGGCTCACCACCTCGCGCTGGGGTACCGCTGACGCGATTGCATTCAGGTGCGGGGGCTGTTGCCATGGAGGCAGTGGCTGGGATAGCGAGGACGGCGGTGCGGGGCTCACCACCTCGCGCTGGGGTGCCACTTACCTGGCTGTGCTCAGGTTCGGGTCCAGGGATGACAGAGGCAGCCTTAGCCCCATTGTCGTTGTGTTTCCTGGCGCTGTCGCTCTCCTCAGTCTCACTCTCGGTCTCGCTCTTGTTGTCGTTGTCGCCGTGCTGGTCGCCAGTGCTCTCGCTGATCGCGTTGTTGTGTTCCTCATCGTCCATGTTCTCGATCAGGTCGTTGTTGTCCTCGTTTGTGTCAGGGTTGTCAGGCTCGATCACGTCGGCGTCTTCATCCTCGTCCTCGTTCTCATTCGCCTCGTCTTCTTCTTTGTCGTCGTCTTCTTCATCCCCGGTGGCAGCGTCTTCGTCGTCCCCGCTCACGTCTTTGTCATCCCCAGTCGCGTTGTCGTCGTTGTCCCCGCTGGCATCATCCCCCCCCTCGTTTTCTCCGCTGCTCTCATTGTCGTTGTCGTTGTCGTCCTCACTGTTGCTGTTGTCGCTGTCACTGCTGGTGGATTTTTCAACCACAGCAGCGAGGGGCTCAATGCGGTGGACGCGGCTATGCGTATTGACCGACGGCGGGGCTATGTGCTTTGCGTCGGGTGCATGAGGCTGCTCGAGGGGAGCGACAGAAATGCCGCTCTCCACGAGCATGCGCTCGGTCCTGGAAATCGTCAGGATCTGGCCAAAAAAAAATAGGGGGGGGGGGGGGGACGTACAGTATAAGGTCATCCGAGTCGGGGAACGACTCGTTGGCAGTCTCATCAGCCTTCTGGGCGCTGGTTTTCCTGGTGGGGGGCCTCAAGCAGTCAGTAGGGTGGGGAGTGATGAACAGGGGGCTACGTACCTCGGTTTTTTCATCCTCGTCTTCTTCACTGGCTTCGCCGTCCCTCCCTCCTTCCCTGTATCCCCGTCATTGTCGTCAGTGGCTGTTTTCTTTGCATTCTTTGCATTCTTTGCCTTCAGTTTGCTGGCCGTTTCGTCCGCGTTCAATGGGCCGTGTTTTCGAACCTTCGAGGTCGGTGGAGGGGAAGCCGCAGGTTTCTTGACGACGGCGGCGGGTTTCTTGCAGGGGGGCATGGTGCGGAAGTGCGGTGTGGGACTGGATTTGGGCGGTAGTTGGGGGAAAAGGGGTATGGACCCACTGACGTGGCACTCGGAGGGGTTGGAGGTGTTGTGGGCACGGAATTTCACCCGCGGGCGGTTCATACGGTGACGTGGCACGTCGAAGCAGCTGCCAATAGGTTTTAGTGGGCGTCAAACATCATGGGGGTGGGTGGTACTTACCTGGGGCCCGTTCTCTGTCGCGATCGGGCTTGCGATGGCCACCAATGTCGCCCTAGTGGTCCTAAATGGGGTGATCGTCAGTCATCGCGGGTGGTGGGAGAGGTGGGGGAACTTACCTGGGTTGGTTGATGATGGTGGCAGTGGTTGGCAGTGGTGGCGGGGATGGGCAGTGTACGGGATGCAGCGGGAACACGACAGGTGTGGTGGGAGGAAGCAAAGCGGTGACGTGGCAGCGTTGGAACCGAGGATTCTGGATTTTGGACGCCGCGGGCCGTGGGACCGGCAGGTGGTCACATAATCGCTTAAATATCCACCGATAATAACGCTGGCATGGTGCAGTGGACTCAAGCACGTGCTTACATGTGTGCTTGGTCCTCGGTTCAATTCGCATATGGTCCATTTTTTTTCTAGTACCAATAATATAATTAAATCATTACAACTACTGTTTTTTATTGATTTGTACTATTATTTCCATTATTCCAATATTGGTTGTTGGGGATTCCAGGTGGAATCCACATGGAATCCACATGAAAATGGAATGGAATTCATGTGGAACATTCCATATGGATTCCTAGTGGAAATTCCATGTGGAATGGTGGAATCCACATGGAATATAGGTGGAAAGAAATCACCAAAATGGGTGAGATCTCAGCCAAAACATATTCCATGTGGAATGGGCAGATTCCATGTGGAACAACATGGATTCCATATGGATTCCACATGGATTCCATGTGGAATAAGGGGGCAGGGTAAAGACCTCGTATTTCCCATCATGCCCACCCAAAGCTCATTCTTCAATAATTCCCAAGGTTGGGGTTGTGCAGGATATCCATCACCTTTTTTTTGCTGCCTGTTGAGGTGGGGTACGACATGTCCATGATCTGTGGTGTTGTTTGATTTGGTGACCATTGCCTGGTGCACTGTGGCTATATCGTTTAGCATTGTTTGCAGCATCATCCAGCATTTTTTCCTCCATTTCTTTCCTTCACTGCCATACCTGCTGCCTCTAAAACATCGTTATATCATAACTGTGATCTCGGATTATGCAAACCTTAGGACATGGTATCAACATGACCAATTCTCCGAGTTTGGGGCATATAAGATTCTAGGCCTCATTGTCATCCCAGTTCTAAGGGAAGTTTTGGATAGTTTTGGGAATCAAGACCAATCCTTGGAGTACAATTTCGTACTTTAGTACATTCTTTTCTTCTTTTCTAGTCTGGTACACTGATTCTGTGAACCACAGTTGTGATCGTCGCAGATCTCCCTTGGAACGTTGCCAGTACTTAGTCATTCTCATGTTTGACCTCAACGGTGATTTCGCCTTCAAGTGTGGAGTTTCAAGTCCATCCAGTGTCTTCCCTACAGTCGTCTCATTCTTGGCGGGAAATGTCAGGCACTTTTCAGATGTCGACGCAGTTCAAATTCTGTGCATCTATCGTCACTTTTTGTTTGTTATACTTTAATTATCTCTCTAGATATGAATCCTGGGAATGATTTTTTGGTGTTCTTGTCTGAAAACTTACCACCACTTATCTATTTCTTGTTGAAAATTTTGGCAGTGCCCATATACTGTTATCATTTACTTTAGTATTTGCATGTAGATACATATGTGCATTTAGGAAATGGATGTTATATTCGAACTACTGGAGTTCATAAGGATATACATTGATTAAGTTGAGCATACTAACATTCAGAAAATTTAAGTTAATCAACTACAGAGATATAGACACATAGCAGTGTCACTGTGTCGATACTGACAGAGGACACGCATCATGTGGGCGACAATTGCATTAACGACGATGGAGGAGGGTAGGGAAGGCCACGTCGACAGCAAGGAGCGGGGTAAGATGCCAGGCCACATTGAAGTTGACGACAGCAAATGGGGTGTAAGCATTGTCAACGGCCATGTCATCAGTGGTGAAAGAGGTGGGGGTGCTCAAACCGCTGTGCATATGGAACTGTGTTAATGGAAATGAAAGATGTGGGCGATGGGCAGCAGCAGCAACAACGCCATAGCGACACAGGTAGAGGTGGGAAGGGTCAACCACATTGACAGCAGTAGAGGCTGTGAGCTGTGCGAGTGTCAACTGATAATGGTGGAAGTGAAGCAGGACTGCCCCAATGGCACCTAGAGCGATGGAAGTGTGAATCACATGAATGACTGTAATGGTAGTGGGACTGCTGTGGCCATGATGACAATGGAGGTGGAGGCCTAGGGCCGTATGGACGATGTTGAGCAAGGTAGAGTGCATTGAATGGAATGCCACATCAACTGCATCAATGGTGGTGGATGGGTCACAATAGTGGCAGAGGTGTGGGGGGGTAGGGAAGCGTTGACAGCACGTTCCGTATTGACTCTGTGGTTGCCACTGTAGCTGCTGGTTATGCCTAGAGGAGGTTAGGATATGTTGTGCGATTAGAAAATAGATGGCCCACCCTGGAGCGATATTTCGTCAATGGTGCAGACCATGGCTTCGCAGCCTTCAAGTTGGAGGGGATGCACGATATGGTGCTGTTCACATTTGTTCACATCGTAAAGCTTTGAAGTCCTAGTCCTGTAAAATCACATAATATCAGTAAAATAAAATAACAGAAAAGTTTTTACAATATATCTCTTGAGGCGTTGAGTTCATTGGAACTCCGACATCATGTGGGTTATGTTGAAATCCAAACATGGAAGTTCTTCTCACTCGAACATTTCATTTGTTCTTCTTCCTACCACCTCAACCTACGCTGTCAAAGTGGTTAATGTTGCCCTCCTCTATCGTCTTGAATATGATCAACACCGCTCTTCCACATGGTGACTTAGGTTGCATGTCACCACATGTGACACCGGATCAGTTTCCATTCCATCCTCTCTTCTCTCCCACCACCACCACCACCACCTCTCCTCTCTCTCTCTCTTCGACTTGGAACTGTGACTGTGAGCCCGGCTTTCTTTGCTGGAATAGGGTTACATAGAAAGAGGGGACCCATGAAGTGGGAGGCCCAGCAAATTAAGTAACAGAATGAGCTTGTGATATGACTCATTCTGCTCTTTTTTCTTTTTTTTTCTGCCCTCATGACTTCTCCATGACCTCCCACAGGTTCATCATAAATACCGCCCGCCACTGTCATTATTTCCTCAAATGCCATTGGCTGAGCATACGCTGCCCTCTGCTCATTTTTGTGGAACGAAGGGATTCCTTCAAGTTCACTTACAAGCCCCACGCTCCTCGCCTCATCCGCTGTAAAGGTACGCCCCTTAATCGAACCTGTAGATCCGCCAGCTTGTTGAGCAAGATATCCTGACCCCCACGAAAGCGCCGTAGTTGGTTCACCTGTTATGCACTTAACCAGAGGTGAGGATACGGCTTATGAATTTGATCAAGCAGATATTTGATGCTCACGTTCGTAGGATTTCCTTGTCGATGGGACTGGTCATGTCGACCTCTCATATTTCAGACTGGTCACCAGAGCATCGAACACCAAATGGATAAAATCACTGAAGGTTGAGGTTAGATAGGTTTACCCTTCTCTATTATTGTGATTTGTCAAGTCCACAGCCTGACAAAGTGAAACATGACCGAATCATGTGCTGCTCAACCATGGAGCACCATTCCATCCACAATAAAGTTTCCTATGTTCCTGCCTCTTCTTTCCTCTTGTTTGCCAGCAATCGACTTCGAACCTCTACCCTCGTAAGTTGTTTCTTCTTCGTATATCGAGTTGCTGATCCACATGTTTCTTCTAGGGTTTGGATTCGATGATCTTTAGACATAAGCCGAAGTAAGTAAATATTGTTAAACAAGCAATTGAGATATTCACTCACTCTTATCTCCAGCTTCGACTTCTTCTGGTTCTTGTATTCATTATCTGGGCTATTCGTTGTTGCTAGGTGTGGGATTCTGCTCTTGCTGTGTCACTGCTGCTATGAATGCGGCTGGTTGTTTATCCATGTTGAGAAGTTAGTACCATAAGTATTGTGTTGAATCTGGATAGGTTAGACTAGTAATTTATCATGTTATTTTCACTATATGGAGCTTTTTTGATGCATTTATTTTCACAAATAACATTTACTGCGATATTGACCCACTAACCAATATCCCCTTTAATAAGCTATTTGCCTCAAAAGAGATCCAGACAAGCCTAGAGTTTCAGAGGGCGAACAGAGCGTTGTGGAGGGCATTGTTTGATCGTGTGTTAGGAAAACCTCTCAGGGACTGCCTCCACATTTTTTTTACGGAAGCAGCAAGCATTGGTCACCCGCTGCCAGCTATGGGTGCAGACTTATTTTTCCCCACTCTCTGTAAGCATTGTCACCTCCAGTGTACAATCACAAACTAAGAATGCCATTCATTTATTTAGCAGGACAGCTTGATACTGGTGGAAGAAATGTACAGGGCTCATCATCTAATAGTATGCATTTTAGTTTAAAATTTTCTTCTCTCTAACATATACAATTTTGGTAGCGCTCACTAAATCTGGTGGCAATAAAAGGCTGCCTGACACCCTGTCAAGCCCACCCAAAACGAAAAGGTTGAAAGTAATTGAAAACGACAATGGAACCAATCTCGACGTTGCCATGAAAGAGGTCAGTCTTGCAGATAGGGACCCGCCAGATCCAATGGCAGTTGTTGGTGAGTACAAAGATGTGCTTTTAAGTGCCAAAAACCAAAGTCATCTGATTTCTGACTTAAACCCATATTAAATGCAGCAAAAATAAAATTGCAACCAAGAAGCCTTCAATGGAAAGGAAACGGGAGCAAAGCATCAATAGATGTTGATTTGTCAAATTCAAATGTCGAAGAAATGTCGTCAGACTTATCAAGTTTGGAAGAGAGAGAAGCGTCCATGAAGTCGTCAAATTCAGAAGGGGGAGAAGTCTTGATGGACTTGTCAAGTTCAGAAGAGGAAGTCATTCCTCTACCTCAGGAAAGTACCCAGCAGATGGCGAACCCAACAGCAACAAACCCGCTACTCAGTAGTCCGAGAGTGCATAAGCCACTGCAAGCTGCCAAAGCAGTGCAAGCTGTGATAAAAAAGACCCCAGGTGCCAATTTGGACAGATCTTTGTAGTCGCTACAGCACACAAAGCTTCGACAACACAAGCCTATGATGGACCCAGTAAAGGCAGGCACAACTTCCAAGCCACTGGCGCCAGGTAGCAAGCGAAAGCCTGCCGTTGCATCTGTCCACACCCAGGAGTATTCTACTTCTTGCAAGATAGGTCCCTCATCATCTAGCTTGCAACCTGTGGCCATCAAGCAGGAGAGCGTACAATATGAAGCTTGTCATCAGAATTTGATGAGCTGGTCTACACTGACACTGTCACAAGATGTTGGAAAAGTTGTAAGTTTAGCACTGCTTCCTAGAATCCACCCTGTACAATCGTTGACAATTGATGCTAGAGACACAAGGGTGATACCTCTGTTAAATTTTCAACTACCTGGTTCAGTAGGTGGGCACATTACCTACACTTTGGAAGCACATGTAAGAGGCATTCTATTTTTTCAACCCTCTAAGACCTTTTGTTATTGACCATCTTTAGTTCAAGTCGGAACTTGTATAGTTCTACACGCTGGCTCAATGACTGGATGCACCTGAGACATCCTGTGTGAAAGAGGTTAGTCTGGTTGAGTGGAGTGGGCTCAACTATACCACCAAACAAAGCAAGGCAACATGGCCATTGTTTATCACCACTTGCAAAATGTTGATGGTTCTATTTTAAACTGCCTTGACCTTCCTGGAAACCTGGAGCCAAATAGAGCCATATCCACAGAAAAAGCTGCATTCATGGCCACCCAAAGGCTTTCATTTTGCAATGATAATCAGTATTTCTTCCCACAGTGGAGTACTCAGTGGAACCTTTGTAGCTTGAAACACTCTAACACATGGTTTCACATTGATTGTGATGGATTTGGTGCCATCATCAAGAACCTTTGTGGAATCAAGGTTGTGTTCTTTGCAATGCTCATTGGGAATCATTCAGTGGGTGAAATCAATATCTTTAACAGTGATCGTTACAACCAAGACACGCCTTCAAAAACACAGTGGGTAGTTGAGCCAGTTGTACTTCAGCCGGAATCTACTGTGTAAAGGTTGTTTTTTTTTTTCATTGGATTTGTTAACCATGGCTGGCATTTTAAAAATATATAGTAACTCTGGAACACAGCATTTATGAGAGTAAACACATATATTTATAATCCACTATGCAAGAAACCTGCTTTGGTATATTCCACATATTTGTGGAGAGTTGATTCCTAACCAACACTGAGCATACCTGGCACTCAAGAAAATTGTTACGATGAATCGTTATCTATTACCATCTACACTTTTTCATGCAAGTATCACAGAGCTGTGAGTTGAATCGCTCTGAGCAGATTGGCAACTAATTGGAATGAATAGGTTACAATCAGTGAGGAATTAGTCAGCAGATTTTTTGTAAACTCTAACTTATAACAACAGATCAGCAAATAGGATTTATAATCACTAATTTTGATGATGGACATCTGTTATATTAGCAAGGATACGTAGACATGCTAGATATCTACTAATAATTTTTGTTTGTGGCCTGTGAATACTATTCAAATTTTCTTCATATAGTGGCTGTGACATAGTACAAAATAGACCAAGTGATTTAAGTTTTTATATGGTCACCCTATGTGAAATTAGTGAATAAGACAAAATCTACAAAATAGACCTGCTACTACATGAATATGACATCTAAACACCTGCTAACCAGCTGAGCCAACATCAAATATTTCAGCTGCAAAGGAATTAGTTTTGTATCTGGAAAATAGGTGGAACAAAACCTCCAGAATAGTCTGTTTGCTTCATGGATATTATACATAAATATTTCAGCTGTGGTAAAGCTGGCTCCTGATCTGATAGATAGGTGGGATAAGATTTTTAGAATAGTCCAGCTGCTTTATGGATATTATTTGTAAACATGTGCAAACCAGCTGAGTTAACATTAAATATTTCAGCTGTGGCAAAGCTGGCTCTTGATCTGATAGATAGGTGAGATAAATCTTCAGAATGTTTTTCTTGCTTCAAAGTTGTCATGTTTGAACATGTGCCAGCCAGCTAACTTAACATCAAATTTTTCAGCTGGTATAAAGCTTGGTTTTATATCTGATCTTCACTGTTTTTTCACATGTCATTAGTTTATAGAAACAAAACCCAACAAAAAGCTATATAATATAAGTATTTTATTAGTTTTTGCTTGTACTTTTGATTATTATTTCCAGAAAAAATTTGTGCTTGTCAAATAAATGCTTTATTTGTAAAAATTGATATGCCTTATACCAGAAGTGCAGCAGTAATTACTTACAATCACTAGCTTATTATTTTTGTAATTATAAATTTCATTTTTTTTTTAAATTAAATATATTTATGCTAACTATATTTATACAAAACATTTTTTTTTATAAATTGATTTTTGAAAATAGATATTGATATATAATATACAAATAAGTCTGAAGATAATCACACAAGGTGTTGAAATATTTATATTTTAATTAAAATATGAAAAAAAAAAAATTTTATTATTTTTCCACTATTTTAATGTTTTCAATTGTTGCCATTTTTCTATTTCTCCTTTTCCAAACCATATCCAATAATATCAATCAATTAGGTCTAGTTGGTCAGTGATTTACCATCTTGCCTGTTTTATAGAGCAGTTACATAGCTAGTTTAAAGTTGCACTATGGTTACACCATCACACTTTTATTACAACTACTCTTCTAAAATAATTTTTTATATCTAGGTCTTCTAAATAGCTATATATAATCTAAAGGCACTTACACTTTCTTTTGACCTAATTTTTCTTTTAGAATAAACAACAGGCAAATTTATTGATTATTATTTTTGCCAAATTTGTTTGCCAGAAATATTCCTTTATACCTAGGCTTTATATATATCTATCATCTAGAGTAAAAAAAAAAAAAAAAAAATGGAGATATATAGTGTCCAAAATAGTAAAAGTAATAATTTTTACTGTTATCTCAATATACTTTATTGCAAAATCTTTGATAATCATTACTAATTAGTAAAAAATATTTTTGGTCTTGTAAAAGCATTTGAGCAAATTATATTCCATAAAATCATTTTTCTAAAAACTTTTTGAGCTATTTTCAGTATATTAAAAATATTTTTATTGCACTTGTCTAAAAAAAACAAATATCACAGATTAAATAACAAATGTTTTATTTTAGACAATACATTAAGTAGAAAACAGAAGTTATTATAAATATATACATACAAAAACCAAACCCCAAAGTGCATCCTGCACAAATGGCTTGAGAAAAGACTATGAGGAAAATAATTTTGCTGTGTGAAAAAAAAAACCTTTAAAAAAATTATTTTCTTTTCTTTTTTTTAGAAAGATTTAATCCTGGAATTAAAACTTTCTAAGAGATGGAAGAGGGGGAGTCAATGAAGTGCAAGCAAAGCTTGTTAATAGTAAATAAAGCTCCAATAGTTTTAAAATAATTTTTTAATATTTTAATTAAAATGTAAAATCTCACACCTAGTGCTACTAATATCAAATAATAGATACTATTAATAATATTCTAAATATGATTGAATTATATAAATAGTTTATTTTCTTATTAAAAAAAAACATACAAGTTTTAAATTTGTTTCAAAAGCTTTTGAAAAATAAAAAAGCATTTATTAAACTGATCAGAAAAACAATTCTAATAACAATACTGATAACAAAAATCAAGTTTTTGACTGATGTGCTGAAATTTCTATTATATAGTATTCCAAGCTTTGGATATTGTTTACAAAAAAATAAAATGAAGTTTTTCAAAATGAGTATTTGGAAAATATTCCATAGAAATATTAGCCACCATTTTAATAATAACTATTTTAGTTTTGTATTATGTTCAGAAAATAGAAAATAAACATAATAAACAAAAAAAAAAACAATTTAATCACCAAAAAAAAGTTGTTTTCAAATAAAAATTATCAAATATATTCAAAAAATTTATTTCAATATTTTTATATATTTATTAATATATAATATGTACATTAAATTAGTGGCAACAAAACTTCTAATAGAATTTTATCATATTTATATTATTACTGATATTAATTCAATATAACTTTTCTGATTTTGTGGCCAAAAAGTATGATTTTAAAGGTACCAAACAATGCATAACCATAAAAAATGGAGCCATTTCCCTATTTTTCAACAATCCATAAATTTGTTATTCAGTCTCATATGTTATATCAAAAGCTTCCAATTCTTGACTTCGTTGTTGGAAATACAATTACAAACTTTGTTGCATGTTGCAATTTATAGTTGTGCTATTTTTCATAATATTAATGATCCAAGTCTCAAAAGCCCAAACTTTCTGTGTTTCAAGTCCCAAGACAAAAATCTTCTCTACCTACTACACATGATTATCACCAATTTTATTTTGTCCAGAATAGGAGAAAAGTGATAGGTGATAAGCTGGGCCATCCAAAAGCTTTTTGTGAATGCACATGAATAACAAAATCTGGAATGATAAGTTATATCTGGCTTTCTACAAAGTAGCAATTTTTTCATCTTTGTGTAAAACTCACCAAAAAGTCTTGCAGTCAATGCCAGCATTACCCAAGGTATAGATGCAATGAGAACTGCAAACTCAGGCCTGCAGATGGCACAAGGCCATTATTATAGGTCGGTCCTACCCTTGCCCAAAAGCCAGTACCAATTCAATGACCAGTATAGTTACTGGTTTCTGACTTATGGCTAAACAACCTCAACAACCACCAGTTCCACAACCTGCACATTAGCCAGTACCAATTTAACAACTCACACACTGGCCAGTACAGCTGGTGGTTCCATAACTCATGACTAAACAACCTTAACAACCACTAGTTTCACAACTTGCACATCAGCCAGTATAATATACCTGCCAGTACAACCACTATTTCAACAGCCTGTACACCTGCTAGTACAACTACAAGTTTAACCACTGGATTTTGCTTGGATTGACATGTTTTTGGTATTGTTAAATTCAAAATTTTTTCTGCTTTTACTTTATGGTCTGATTATATAATCATGCCCCTGTTTATATGTTGCAATTTTTGAAATACAATGTTTTACCTTGTACAAAGAAAATATATTTATATAATTCATATACAGAATTAATAAAAATAAAAGATTGATACTTCAGTGACCCCTTATGACTTATTTTCTTAGAAAGGTTTAATTTGATGTGTTTTATCTTTCTAAGAGAAGCCATAAAATCATTTTATTAATCCATTTTATAAAACACTTTTAGAAATGCATTTTTTTGTTTCATCAAAACAAGTTTATAAAAATGGTTTTACAAAATGATTTTATCTTTGAAAACCAGAGCAACTAGTGATATAGTTTGTATATGCATATATTGATAATCACTGGCTTTATTTGTTTGTTTATTATTATCAAAATTTATTGCTATCCAATTCTTGCCATTAGCTACATTATATTTGGAATACCAAATTAGCCAGTGTAGCTAGTGATATAGTTTGCATATGCATATTATACAAAATTTATTTATAAGAATCTGTTGGAAATTGCTTAGTGTTACTTATTTATTGGTATATATATGTGGCTTAAATGTTATCTATGTATATATATCTTATGTTTTTAATTATGATAGGCACTCATTTTTCATAGAGTTTTCTGCAACTATTAAATTTATTTCTATAAAAACATTTTGCATAAAATACATTTGTTATAAATGCATTTTTATTATTATTAATTTATTTTCCAAGACATCAGACTTTTAGCAATTATTTTAATGTCCTTTTTATTAATATAATTTGATTTCATTTTAAAAAATTTTATATTTATTTGATCAAAAAACTAATAAAAATGTTGTTGAAACTAAAATATGTTTTATTTAAAATAAAATTAGAAGTATTTTATTTTAGATATCAATATTTTATCTTATGAGCCAAATCAATTGATCATTGGCTCTAGACAAGTTTTTTGCATTTATTCTCAATAAAAAAATAAACTATTTATAGAAAAATATTTCCAAAAAAAAAATTTTTGAATATAAGCAATAGTATTACTAATAAACAATATAAATATTATAAATGTTATTTTAAATGTGTTTGAATTATAATATAATTAATTTTTATTGTAAAAAATCAGTTAAAAGCAAATAAAAATTAGACAAAAACTAAACACATGTAGTTATAAAATAAAAGTCACAATAATATTTTTAAAAAACAAAAAAAAAGTAATATTGAAAGTAATATTTGGCATACCAATAGATGGCAATAATAAATAAAACAAAAGTATAAAAAGATACTAACTAAAGCAATAAATTAGTTTATGTTTTTGTAAAATATATATAAATAAGTACAAATCTAATAATACAAAAATAAAAAAACAAAATGCATATAATAGCATAAGTAAAATTTACTAATTTATATTAGTGTATTTATGTATAAATTGTTTAGTTTATAATAATAAGTATAGTATGATGTCTAAATTGCTATTATTATAAAAAATTTACTCAAATTGTGTAATATTAGATAAATAAAATTTATAAATAAAATAACTAGATAAAATGAGTAAATATATGTGTATTGGAAATAATTAGAATATGAGATATAAGACTTATTTTATTATATGTAAAAAAAAATTATAAAAATACTTTAAAAAACTTTCAAATATTTTTATATTATAATAGATTTGTTGTTTTATTATTTTGGCTTATCCAAAGTACTTACATAAATGATTTTTATATGCATAATATTACATTAAACTAGACTTTTGCACTAGTCAAATATTGTTTTTTGTTGATATTAATTTTTTCAAAATTCATCGGGTTTAAAGCAAAGATTTACGCAAGTTCAATGAACGGCTACCAACGGATGACACGTGATGCGCAGGGCGTCTATCGGTCAAGGCCTCAGTGTCTTTTTTAGATCGAATAAAACATATTTCACCT
>Ga0307513_10007877_pt1 | contig 13733 bp, 8 predicted proteins | sample 15_EM_MG_FD_202174 | JGI IMG/M metagenome (GOLD analysis project Ga0307513, IMG submission 202174) | Populus trichocarpa ectomycorrhiza microbial communities from riparian zone in the Pacific Northwest, United States - 15_EM | ecosystem: Host-associated > Plants > Roots > Unclassified | place... | reverse complement strand
AGTTACCACCCTAAGTATTCAATTTTGTGGAGAGAATCCAAATGGAGAAGGCTTCAACACCGGGATTTGCCATGCCCATTCTCAGGCCGTTCACTATTGGTTGTAGTCCCCCAGTTCCCTCCCAACAGATCTTTATCTGCATACCATCTGTAAACTGAAATGGAGTTGGGTTTTATAGTGCCGCCAGACATGTCTGGAAATCAGGTCGCCAACACCAGCACTCTGATGCCTGCCTCGGCGAAATCTGCAACTCAGCCAGCTCCAAGAACTGAATCACCTCTAGGTAGCGGGCCTTCCGATGGCCCTAAGCCTCAGGACAACCCTTTTTCAGCAATCGGTGGATTTCCTGTCACCATAGTCGTGCCTGCAACACAGGTTCAACCCGCTACAGTTCCGATACCTGCCTCGCATGCAAACCATCCCCCATCTGCAACTCAATCACCTCCTGGAGCGGAATCCACCCCGAGTATTCCACCTTCTGATAGTTCTAAGCCTAAGGATAATCTTTATGAGGCAATCAGTGGGTTCGTCCCTCCATTGCCGAGTCAGATGCAAGCTGTGGGAAGCGTTGCGTACGAAGGACTGAAGACAGTATTGCAGGGGCTTTATGACTGCTCTGATATCTTCCTACCTCTGAAGACTGCTGCCGGAGGGTTGCTGACAGTTATCAAGATGATTGATGTACGTGGTTCAATTTCTCGTGCATGAACGATTGGTGAACTATTCTTGTGGACTAGAGGGTGTCAGGAAACAAGACAGAACTCGAAGACCTCAAAACGAAGCTAGTAGCCATCACCGCGATCGTCCAGAACTATAAGAATCACAATATCTTACCTGCATTAAATTACCGAATCAAAATTTTCTGCGAGTGCGTCGATTCTTCATGTTGTTTCTACATACATTAACCCTTTCCAGAGCCATTACCCTTCAAATAAATATTGTTGAGAAGTTACATGATAACCCACTGTGGGCACGCACTATCGACAGTACCAAGAATGCCGACACCATACTGAAGGTCTTTCGGGACATCAGCAGTCTGTGTGAGGTCTTTCAGGTTAGTTTTTCAAATTATTTGTTGCCCCACGGCATATTGATGCTTCTTGAAAGATCGACACTCAGCTAAATATTGAGGCAACAGTAGGGGACATCTTGCAGGTATTGTCGCTACATCGAAAAATGTCACCGAAGCTAATTAGCGCATCCATAGCGTCTTAATTCTGGTGAGATAAGTCTGATCAGTGTTAAATTAACAGTGCTAAAATAACCATAGTTTCCATCGGCAAACTCTATCATGAAATGACATCCTACAAAACCCGTCATTCGTCTTACGGCGAGGCCGTTGGCTGCATGCCGGGAACACGTGTCAAGATCCTTGCAGATCTCGAGGCTTGGGCCTCGGATGATCGTGGCTGTAAGGTATACTGGATGGCCGGAATGGCCGGAACCGGTAAATCGTCCATCTTGCACACACTGTGTGAGATCCTCGACAGTCAACACAGGCTTGGCGCCAGTTTTTTCAGTTCCCGAGCATCCGACAAAACCAATAATGCACGCCTCATCATCCCCGTCATTGCGCACGGACTTGCTCGAGCATCACCTTCTTTTAGACTTGAGGTCGTCAGGGCCATTGAGGATGACCCGGCTCTAGCAGAACCAACTTACATTAATTTGCAGGAGCAGTTCAAGAAGCTTGTTTATAGCCCTCTTGGAACAACCGCTGGCAAGCATTCTAGGACCTACAAAATTGTGGTTATCGACGCCGTCGATGAATGTGTTAACCTTACAGTTGTCTCATCATTGATTGAAGTTATTCTTCAATGGACCTCTGACATTCCTCTAAAAATAGTCATTGCCAGCCGTGACGAAACTCCAATTCGGAATGCATTCTTTTCAAGACCTGAACTGCTGAATCCATTTTATCTCCATGAGGTTGAAAAGGATGTAGTCAAGGATGATATTGAACAGTATATCACAAAGTCCTTGGCTAGCATACAGCAGCGCTATCTGGGGCATCCCTTGGATGGATGGCCATCACAGGCTGAGTTGTCTGCTCTCCTTGATCTTTCTGGCACACTTTTCATCTATGCAGCAACTGCTATTCGTTTTATAGATGATGAAGGCTACCAGGACCGTCTTTCTATCATGACTCATGCAGAATCAGAGTCTATGAGCAGTTTGCCAACAGCTGAGATTGATGGTCTATATGGACATATTGTGGACCAGGCATTTAAATCCAGGTTGCCTCTTGAAGTTGAAAGGATGACCAATATCTTGGCTTCTGTCATATTTCTCAGAAATCCACTAACAATCCAAGGCATTGCATCTTTATTAGGAATGGATTTCTCTCATGTCTCAAATTCACTGTCATGCATGAAATCCTTGATTCTTGTTCCTACCAATAAAAAGGCTGCAGTGGCTCCTTTTCATGCTTCTTTCCCTAATTTCATAACAGATTCCAGACGTTGTTCACCAGAAATTTGCCCTTTATTCCCTGCACTGGTTGCTTTGAAGGCCCATGAAATGCTAGCAATCAAATGTTTGGAGCATATGAACAACTCTCTGAAGTATAATCTATGCTGTATTCCAGAAGAGTTGATTATATCATGTCCAGAAAGAACCAATTCTCCAGAATATATTAGAAGAGTATCTGAAGCACTCAAATACTCATGTCTTTATTGGGCTTCTCATTTAGCAGAGTTACAAGCACCTAGCAGTGATCTTATTCTTTTGTTACACTTTTTTCTCTACAATCATCTTTTGCACTGGATGGAGTGTCTGAGCATAGTGGGAGAGCTACAGGGAGGTCTGAAGTCTCTTAGAAGTGCCAGCAATGCTTTATTAGTAAGTACTTTACTAAAATGAAAAATACTTAGCTAGAGCTAATAATGTACTAACTGGCAGCACCTCAAAAAAGGAAACCCTCAATGCAATGACCTTCAATTGCTTATTGATGATGCATGTCAATTTCTGCAAATGAATTTCGAAGCCATCCAGAAAAATTGCATGGAAATTTATCAGTTTGCATTTGTTTGGATTCCAAAAGAATCATTAATACGAGAGGTGTATGCTATAAATATCAAAATGCCTAAATTGATACTTGGATTATCCAATTCATGGGGCCCAATAGAGCTTGTTATGCAAAATAGATCTGGGGTGATGTCAGTTGCATTCTCCAAGGATGGTAGCAGAGTGGTCTCTGGAGCAGATGTCAACATAGTCAGGATCTGGAATGCAACAACAGGTGAAGTAGAGGCTGAACTGAAGGGGCACACAGATTGGGTGAACTCTGTAGCATTTTCCCAGGATGGCAGCAGAGTGGTCTCTGGATCAAATGACAAGACAGTCCGAATCTGGAATGCAATAACAGGAAAAGTAGAGGCTGAGCTGAAAGGGCACATAGCTGCAGTAAACTCTGTAGCATTTTCTCAGGATGGCACCAGAGTAGTCTCTGGATCAGATGACAACACAGTCCAGATCTGGAATGCAACAATAGGCAAAGTAGAGGCTGAGCTGAAGGGGCACACAGATTGGGTAAACTCTGTAGCATTTTCCTGGGATGGCAGTAGAGTGGTCTCTGGATCAAATGACAAGACAGTCCAGATCTGGAATGCAACAACAGGCAAGATAGAGGCCAAGCTAAAAGGGCACATAGATTCAGTAAAAGCTGTAGCATTTTCCCAGGATGGCAGCAGAGTGGTCTCTGGATCAAATGATAAAACAATCCAGATCTGGAATGCAATAACAGGCAAGATAGTGGCCAAGCTGAAAGGGCACACAGATTCAGTGAAGGCTGTAGCATTTTCCTGGGATGGAAGCAGAGTGGTCTCTGGATCAAATGACAAGACAGTCCAGATCTGGAATGCAACAACAGGAGAGGTAGAGACTGAGCTGAAAGGGCATACAGATGCAGTGAGGTCTGTAGCATTTTCCTGGGATAGCAGCAGAGTAATCTCTGGATCAGATGACAAGACAGTCAGAATCTGGAATGCAACAACAGAGAAGATAGAGACTGAGCTGCAGAAACACACAGATTCAGTGAGGTCTATGGCATTTTCCCAGGATGGAAGCAGAGTGGTCTCTGGATCAAATGACAAGACCATCCAGATCTGGAATGCAACAACAGGAAAAGTAGAGACCAAGTTGAAAGAGCACACAGATTGGGTGAGATCTGTAGCATTTTCCTGGGATGGCAGCAGAGTGGCCTCTGGATCAAGTGACAAGACAGTCCAGATCTGGAATGCAACAACAGGCAAAGTAGAGGCCAAGCTGGAAGGGCACACAGATTGGGTGAACTCTGTAGCATTTTCACAGGATGGAAGCAAAGTGGTCTCTGGATCATTTGACAAAACAGTCTGGATTTGGAATGCAACAACAGGCAAGGTAGAGGCCAAACTAAAGGGGCACACAGATTGGGTAAACTCTGTAGCATTTTCCTGGGATGGTAGCAGAGTGGTCTCTGGATCAGATGACAAGACAGTCCGAATCTGGAATGCAACAACAGGAAAGATAGAGGCTGAGCTAAAAAGGCACACAGATGCAGTGAACTCTGTAGCATTTTCACAGGATGGCAGCAGAGTGATTTCTGGATCAGTTGACAAGGCAGTCTGGATCTGGAATGTCAAAACAGGTGATTCTGAAGTAATGACTACCCCTACCATGATATTACCTGATATTAGTGTTGTTAACAAATTAGGAGATGGATTTCATATTATCTATCCATTGCAACAACTTACCCTTACTGCATATCCTATACTTTCAATATTAGATGATCGACAATGGATTGTGGGTACACTCTATGGCTGCTGGATTCCTCCTTCTTATCGCAACTTCATTTCATTCTCATTTTTTGGCAGTAGATTGTGTTTAGGGTATGGATCTGGTCATGTTGTAATTTTGGATGTAACATCTATAGTTGCACTGTAAGTATTCCAGTCATTGTGGCTCAGAAAACAGCATAGATATAGTTTACATTACATTTCTAACAACTTCTTGATGCTTCATGTAAGTAAACAAGTAGTTTCATGTAGAAACAAAATAAAGTTTTGGAATTTTTTCAGTAAAGCAAAACATAGGGTAGAATGCATCAGAAAAACAGTGTTTTAGCCTCTGGTTTCCAGAAGCCTCAAATAATTTATTCTAGCTAAATTTCTAGTCAACAGAATGACATCAGTTACAATAATGGATTTTAAAGCACCATTTACATAAGGGTCTTCCAGGAAATTAGACATAAGTTTCCAGGTGCCCACATTTTTTAATGTTTTTGGAGGTTTTTAGATTGAGTGAGAAACCTCTGGAAACTAAAATGCCTTCTTTCTGATGTGTAATCTTGTCACAATCCTGATTGTCAGAGGTATTCTTTTAATTTAATGTGAAATATCCTTTAGTATTATATATATATATATTAAATAATAAAGATGTATTTTTAACACTCTAAAGCCATATAATACACTTTTATGCATACTAAAAATATTTTTTGTAGAAGGAAAACTAGCATTTTTGAGTAAAAAATAAGTGATATAGTAAGCAAAAAATTTCCTCTTTATATTATAAGGCTGTCACTGTTACATTGTCACATATATATATAGTTGCATTCCTGTTCTCTTTCTGTAGTTTACTTCATCCCTTGTACTATGTACCTGTTCTCGTCCTCAGAACATAGAGCTTGGTCCTGTTCACTTGTGTGACCCTCAGTAAAAACGGAATTTTTACATTAGTCAGACAATGGTCATGCATTGACATGCAATAGTTGAAAAGTGAAATACTGACTTTAGTCAAAATCCGTGCAGGTATGACTGCTGCATGACTTTGTATGACTATTGTATGACTTAATGCTCAAGTTTGCTTTGACAGCATGCAATTCTTCTGCTCTGTTCCTTGGCAGGGGTGTCGCATTTCTTGACTTCTACTGACTAAAACAGTGCTCCAGTCATCAATAGTCATTCAACAGTCATGCTTTAGTTGTACCTGCATGGATTTTGACTAGGTTTTGACTAATGTAAAAATCTCATTTTACTGAGTGTGACCACTCACCAGTAAATTCCCCTTGTTGGCCACAAAGGGTTTACACTTTTTTTGAACTTCAACCACACTCTCTATCCATCACTCACTCACAACACATTTTCATGATTCCTGCTATCACCTTTTTTCTTCATGCTGGATCCCCCACCCATTTTACATGGAAAACGACTGCAGCCAATGCCCTGCCTCTTTTGGACCCACTGCAGGCACCATCTTGGCACTGATGAGCCAAATCTGTTGACAACACCCCTCCTGCAGTTTGCCCATTAAAACCAGCCACGCCCCTTTCTTCCATTGCATCCTCTTCATGTTTGCAACCACCAATGCCCACCATGACTACAAAGATTGACATCCCAGCTTTTTCTGGAATGCTGGATGCCCCCACAGTCACTGCTTGGCTCGCCACATGTGAAGACACATTTGAGGCTTGGGATCTACTAAATCCAACTCACCCTCTTGAGCCCAGCTTGCGAATTCTTCTTGCAGGCTTGAAACTGGAATTGCCAGTCGCAGCCCAGTGGTGGTGTGAAAATTGTGAGGTTCTGAAGAAGGCAGCATCTTGGGCAGAATTTGTGACTGCAGTTAACTTTTAAGGACCGCTTCGTTCCTGGCACCTGCAAGCTGGCGATTGGACTCCTTTGCATGTGTATATGCAATTTCTCAAGGCTTATCATCATTTGCAGACTTTCTGGCTCAACTCCAATCAGCACACTCTGCCCTCAGTGGTGCTGGTCATGGGTTTACCATCAACAACTCAGTGATGAAGGATCATCTGCTTTTCAACTGCAATCAGCTCCTTAGCCTTCATATATGCGCCATTCCTACCCTTGACTATGCAAGTTTGAAGGTAGACAATCTTGTTGGCCTTATGTCCTCAACTTGGAACTCAATGGTTGCTGAGAATGTTGGTTCTGCTCATGCTACGCCACAACCTGGTCCCCCTGTCTTGTCCCATGGCCTCTCGGAAGCTGAATGTGAGAGGACCCACAATGCCCATGGATTGCTTCAACTGCTGGAAGACTTGGTCTCTCCTAGACAGACTGCGACATATGTGATGTACCCTATGGCTCATGATATATGAAGTCTGTTTATTACCACACCCTTCGAACTATGTCATATGTAATCTTCGGAGATTGAAAATTCCATCAAGCTCACTTAACAAGATGAGGGAAAACCTTTTTAAGATATTTTGGAGAGAAAGATTTTTAAATAGCTAAATTGAACCTTGTTTTAAAATTTGAGGATGCACAGTGGTGAGATGGGCGAGTTAGGGAACTAGTTGCGCAGGTTGAGCGAAGGCTGAAGATCATGTGATGTTGTTCTGCTCTCAAACTGACTGATACGAAAAGGACAATGAAATCTCCTCTTCACATTATAATTTTTTTTAGTTAGTTCTCCTTGAACTAAATATATATACTTTGTCTCCAAGAAATATACAAAGACTTACTTCATTGTGTCGATTGGACATGACAATAATTAGAACTCCGAAGATTACATAACAAATTTCTGATGCAGTTTGAGGGGCACAGTAAAAAAAGACTCCCACATCCTCTGGTTGGACTGCACACAATTTGTGCAACTGCCCTGGTGACAAATCATTGCTCTGCATATGGTCCCAACACCTCACTTGGTCAATGCTGTGACTCCAAGTGTTGTGCCAACATCCTCTCAGAGTCTCAATCCCCTGCCATTGACAATGTCGATTACAATGCACAAGGTGATGCTGGCATTTTGGCTTGCCATCCAGCCAGCAGTATTTTTGGGATGATGACCCATATCTTAATGATGCGCTTATGGCTGTCTTGCCATCTTGTGTCCTTGGGAATGGGACTGATTCAGAAGGAGAGTCAAATGATTGAATACTGTTGAGTCTAGTGATTGTCACCCAGGGCTACCTGTACCCATACCTGCAAAAACCTGTACCCACGTGCACAGGTAAGGGCTCAGGCGAGTCAGGGTAGGGGTTTTTACAAAACCTGGGGGTACAATAACCTGGCATGTGTGGGTAGACCTCCAAAACTGACCAGGAAACCTCACAACAGCAATGTGAATGTCAATTGACATCACTGTGCAGCGCTGCAAGATTAAGAAGGTTGTGCAGATGATGCGGCCCCGACAATTTCCACCCTAGCACATCATTGTCATTGTCATTGGTATGCTGGTGTGCATCCTTTGCGTCTGTTCTCATGCTGTCGCTCAGGTTGATGGTTGAGTTCATGCTGGCCACCAATGCCAACGTGGGGTTGCCCTTGTCAAACCCACTTGGCTTTGCTCGGCAAGCATTTTCAGGGGGTGATGGCAGGCTAATCAGCTAGGGCTTGTATTGCCATCGCATTCGAGCCCATGTTGGGCAATATAATCTTGCATTGGGTGTTTTGATCTCATGTGAATGGATGTGACTCAGGGTTGTGAGGCAGGTACCAGCATGAGTGTGGAGGCTGGGGTGGGCGTTGACGTTGTGGTGGGGTGGTGTGTTTTGTGATGTGCATAAGTGGGTGGTGCATGTCCTGACGTGTTTTAGAGGTTAGTAGGTGGCAGGAGAAGTAGGTAAAAGGAGATGAACCAACTGTGTGGTTCGTCTCATTGCATACCTTGCGGGCCTCCCATACCATGGGTCCCCCCTTTTTCTCGCTACCTGCCCCTAACCCATTGCCCATCTGAAATCCATTGACATTAACGTAGGGTGGCCCACATCCCTCATTGGAGGGGAGAGGCCTGGTGACAGCAAGTTTGCATGTGGAGGAGCTTAAAAGGGATGAAGTAGGTTAGCATACATATGGTAGAAGGTTTATGAATGCATTACTCACCATTTATCACCTCCTGCCATGTTCATTGAGTGCAGAGGAATGTTACAGGACTGGTGTGTAAGTTGGCTGAGAGAACCGTGCTCAAACCAGTTATGCCAAAAGGCAGAATAACTGAACAATTAGTAGTTCAGCCATCTGGTTCTATATATGGTGTTAGACCCTGATCCAGAAGCAGTAGGTTACGGCACAGTAAGCCAACCAGGATTATATGGTGGAACACGAGATCAACTGTGTTGGTCATGGTTGATCTTGATTAAAACTCTGCTGCAAAAACCCACCAACCCATAGGGTACAGGTTTAACAAGGGTTCAAGAACTGCAACCCATACCCGTACCTGGCTGTACCCTACCCATAACCTGCACAGGTTTACAATCTCATGACAATCACTAGTTGAGTCTTTGGAATTTTTTTATTGTTATTCTTTTGTTATTTTTTCAGGCCCTCAATGCACTTTCTTTCGCATTCTTATGATACACTCTTCCTCAACCTGTGGCCCCTAATTGCGGGTGTGCTTCTGTCATGGCATCATGGTCTTGTTAATGCATGGGATGGTCCTGATTCATGTTACTTTATTTTTTTCTTTTCTATCTGCAGGATCCTGATCATCCCCCCCTCTTCTTTTTTCACTCTCTGTTGCCTTTTTTTAGAGCTTGGGAGGGTGTAAGGCTGTTACTGTTACATTGTCACGTATATATAGATGTGTTCCTGTTCTCTTTCTGTAGTTTACTTCATCCCTTGTACTATGTACCTGTTCTCGTCCTCAGAACATAGAGCTCGGTCCTGTTCACTTGTGTGACCACTCGCCAGTGATTTCCCCTCGTTGGCCATGAAGGGTTTACATATATGTACCCTTGACCCCCAGCCAGGGTAAGGGTTTTGTGAGGCCCTACCCCAGACCTAGTATAGAGTCATTTATATATGCTATAATACATTCACCTCATTTTCTCCCAGATATTAAGGGGTGCAAAGATAGAAACATATAGTGGATTCCAAAAATATGTTGAGATATTTGCTAATATTTAGTGATGTGCAAGAGTTTGTCAACCCTCCAAGGGTCAAGGGTAGGGGTCACCAGGGTAAGGGTCAGGGTAAGGATTTTATGACCCTCAACAAACCCTTGACCCTTCTGGGTCAGGGGTTTTTCAGGGGTTTTTCAGGGGTTCTTGTTTCTCTAATATCAAGGTACTCTACATGTTATATGCCTATAAAATTGAGTTTAAACAATGTTGAATCAGAGAAAAGATCATCCAAAGAGGCCTCACTACCTTTGCAACACTTAGTATTGTTCAGAATGTACTGGATCCCTCATATTTCATTAATAATTTACTGAAAACCATATGTACTGTCACAAGTATGCTTGAATAATGTGTATTTCAAAGGTATCTTGGTATTTATTTATTATTTATAAAGCTTAAGCAATTATTTGAACCAAACCCTTGTCCAAACTCTGCTGGGGTTTCTTACCCTCCAACCCCTTACATACCCTTACCCTCCAAAACCCTTGACCCTTGGCTGGGGTCAAGGGTAAGGGGAAGATAGGGTCAGGGTCAGCCTGAGTTGACCCTGGGGTTACCCTGCCCATCACTACTAATATTTAAGGGCTGGAATATCTTGAAAAAAACCCCATTAACTAGGCACTATTGGACTTGTTCCTCAATAATTTCAGGGAAGCAAAAGATGGACCACTTGCCACTTTGTCTGCAACATTTTTCACATTTAAGTACCATATAATTTGACATGGGCTTTCAAAGAACCCTACAAATTTCTGAAACTCAGTCAATGCATTTACCATTTATCACTGTATTTGCTATATTTTTGGTTCTTAAATCTGACGCTTATAGTCTATGCAACAATATTATTGTCATGCAATCACAGCCTATGGATGTGGTATTACTCTCCTAGGCTACCTGGACCTGGACCAAGAAACCTCGCAACAGCAGTGCAGGTGTCAATTGACACTGCCATGTAACATTGCAAGGTTAACAATTTGGCATTAGTGGTGGCCATCAATGCTGATGCAGGGTGCTGATAGTTGGTATGATGGAACCCGACTGACTTGGCTCAGTGAGCATTCATGAGGGGAAGTGTGATCAATTGTGTTTGTGGGATAGGTGTCTTTGTGTTCATATCCGCCGCTTTTGTGAGCCTGCATTCATCTTTGTGATGGCATTTTTATATCCAGGTTCATCTTCATCATGTACAGTGCATCTGCAGTTTGTGTCCCGACTCCCTTGCCAACAAACTAAATTTATCAATGAGATGATGGGTCAGTGGACACATACCAAGATTCTATAGTTCATCAAATTTCCTCCCACCCCATGGCTACAGTGAACCCTCCAATGTTGACAAGTCATGCCCACATCTCTCATTGGAGGGGAGAGGCAACAGTGGGCATTAGAAATGTGCTGCTAGCAGTGGTGGAGAAAGCAAGATACTGTCTGGAGTGTTGGCAACTCATTCAGCTTCAGCTCAAACAACACCTAATAGTTACCTACTTTCACATTTTCGGGGTCATGGAGCATGATGGTGAGTGATGATAAATGAGGATGAACGTCAAAAGCAAGAGGCAAAAGAAATTACTTAAAGTGTAAGATCAACCACATCACATGTATTTAGGGCAAGGTGAATGAACTTCGATGCTCTTCGAGTCACCAACGCTCACAATAAATATTGACTTTATGAAAAATATATGCCAGTTATATTTTCATGTGTTTGGAAAATCTGGCTATGGATAAGTGCCATTTTAGACAGAAGAACAAAAAAGATTGGAGTCCCACAAATGTAGAACATGTAGACCATGATAAATTCCAGCTGTCCCATATTTAAGGCCAATATCTTTTCACATTTACAAGATTGGGATGTAATGCTGAGATTATTTCTTGGATTTTCGGGGGGTTACAAAAGATGTGATATTAAGGGTGAGATATTTAGTTAAGATTACAATTATCTTTGCTTATATTCAAAATGTAAAATTGTGAAAATATATGACCCCAATAATATTCTGGCCAAAACGCAGTGATTCTATTGTCCTTAACTTGATGTTCTGAAGCCCTGTTCTGGAGGCTTTTTTGTGGCCTGATGTCGGAAACCTGAGAAGTGCCTAATCAGGGTGAGGCCTGATGAAGCACCATTTTCTCATGAGTCATAATCAGGTGTCTATTTTTGCCTAATCAAGCTCGACTTCCCAATCAGGTCAAACGAGATAAGATCAGGAGCATGTCACAGTATGTCACATTAATTTGAAATTAGAGAAATGCACGAGTTCGCAACCCTGCACAAGTTGCAAGTAAGGAAACATATGGGTACAAGTATGTGTAGTAACTTGTATACCTGCTGCAGTAAAATTGAGCCCAAGGACTTATTTTTTGATGCAGAATTGGGGGAGATGCACACAATTTTGTGAAAATCATTGAAATTGAGTGCATCTCAGCTATTTCTGCATCGATTTCGAGGTTGTTAAGGGAGTTTTGAGTAATAAGCTGATACTGACGATGGGTACAGGTATTCATAAGCATCAGCAAAAAGGAAGGTCACTTGTATCTGATTGTAGACATTATATACAAGTCACAATTACAATAACTATATTACATTCAGTTATATTCAAATATATTTGCTTGTAATCAAAATATCATAACTGTGACATATATATAATGTCCACAATTACATACAAGCAACCTCCCTTTTTGCTGATGCAAATATTATAAGTCAAACATAAGATGGCTCTGGAGTCTGAGATAAATTTTGACAATAAAGTCCAAAATGCTGGTACATGAGGAAAACCTACCAGATTTCAGCAGTTTCTGGATGATATTTTCATGTATTATAACACAGTTACATTCCATGGAAAGGTATCTTAAATCTGAATTCAGTACAACTTATTCCATAAGGTCTGATTTGATGATGGGCACACACGTCACATTGTACTAAATTTTTGTGCAGATGGAATCCTGCAATAGGATAATTAGTTATTTATGCGATGCTAGACGCATTAGAAACCTATAATAAATACCTATCTAATGCATGCTTAAACTAAGCGAACGGTGAAGAGCGTGATCTTTGCTATAGGGTGAAAAGGAGAAGCACAAGCAGATCTGGAACAAGCCAAAACCCACAAACACCAACACCAAACCAACACCAATCTCAAAAACACAAATCACACATTCTAATAGTGTGAGGGGAGACTTCTGGGGTATGCACAGAATAGATCTCAAAAGACTAGATATCTTAGGTTTGTAACCGTTTGATAGAGTTGCAAATAAATGTTTTATTGCTTGTAAAACAAAGTGCGAGCACAATTGTTATACGTATTTGTTTTATGGGACTTCGAAATGTATCAAAGATACAATGGATAACGTGCGAGAATCACAAGTGCGAGCACTTTGATTATGAGAACGAAAGACTAGCCTATTAAGCTAAGTCTTGAAACGTAATGAGACGGACGAAACGTGAGCATTCGGGACTTTCAATCACAATTCGCGACTACAACTCTAACTGTTTTCTGATCACACGAAAAGCTTGCGCTTTTATAGTATCAACACTACACTTCAACGGCTAGAGTTTATTAACACTGTGCGCTAGGCTTTGCAGGGCAATTCACTACTGTACTACCTATTTTGCGAGCGTATTTATACGGTTTACGAGCCAAGACTTTTACAAATGAACGTGAAATAAAATAGTAAACGTGAAATAAAACGGAATGGAAACGGAGAAACAGGAACCATACAAAACGGTTATTGCGAACGTAGTTTACCGGTTCAATAGAACAGTTATTGGTATAGGCACGCGGCTGTTGAACCCGCGCGGGTATCTTTTTGATCGGTTGCAATCATTATTTGTCTGATGTGATCCGTCTTCAACTTTCGGATCAATCATTGATTCTTGCGAGGCGCGCAACCTCTATTAGTGTAA